>OIZF01000294.1_pt1 | contig 35042 bp, 38 predicted proteins | sample 1588471 | NCBI WGS metagenome assembly OIZF01 (sample SAMN03283279) | human gut metagenome | biome: human-associated habitat; material: feces | host: Homo sapiens | place: Peru | collected 2012
TGTCTAAAAGAAGTTTTGATCCTTTGATGTGGATCCTTTTCTCTTTAATTGGATTTAATTGTCTGCAACCAAAATAGGCAATGATTTTCTGAATACCATCTTTTTGCTCATCAGTAAATTTAGCATTGTTATGATTCTGCAAAAGTATGGCGTCTGTTGAATTGCCGTATTTAATTTCACTGATATCAAAACGCAGAAAGTAAAGGCATTCAATAAAGTATTTTGGGAACTTACCTTCTTTAGGATAAGTAATTACCATGAACTCCTGATCATCGTGTTTTTTAATGCAGTTATTCCAAACAAAAGAAACAGGATCTTGCTTAATCTTCTTTAGCTCCCGTGCGTATATTTCATCAAAAGTCATTTGATTCTCCATGTCTATTATTTTCAAATCTCATGAATATTAGCAGCAGATGCGCAGTTCAAGAGTTTTGTTAGGTGATATAAAGCTAAGAGCAAACAGTCACCATTAAGGCGACATTCACCTATATATCTGGCTACTTACAGCCGAAAAGACTTGGACAGGAAATTCAAGATTAAGTGCCTAGCATTAAGATTTTTGAGTTGATTATTTAGGAATTAACTAGGTACATTTTCATTATAGAATTGAATTTAAAAAATTCAATAAATAGGGGATTAATATTTTTTTAAATAATTGCTAGTATTAACACAATTTTTATACCATTTTTAACTACCAATTAATCTCTTGTTATACTATAGATGCAATACTAGTCTAAGTAGAATTAAGTATGCCAGTAGCTTTGTAGCAACTGTGAGTATCATTTCTATTTAAGGTTTCCATCCATAAAAACCCAATATTTTGAATTTGTTTGCGAATCATCTAGTAGTAAGTTCTAGAAGTAGATATAAAGTTAGTGCTCCAAGTAATTTAACAAAACTAAGCAGTAATACTGGATTGAAACTAACTTCAATGCAAGTAATAGTGATAACATTGCAAATACTAGGCGATCAAATGCCAACAACCACAAATAGCAACTAAAAGTAGTGAATTTACAAATCACCACACCTCTAATTCAAACATTATCTCAGTCACTAAGACACAAAAAGTTAGTGTTTTGATGTATGAATAAGTATTGTCAGTATAGTGTTAGAAGTAAATGTATACTTAAACTTGAGTCACTACCTCCATTTTTTTGTCATCTAGTATTAACAGTTTTGTTGCTGTACTAGTTAAGGCATTTGATCTAACTAAAACTTTTACTAACCATCAAGTCATAAACTGTTAGGTTAGTTGAACTTTTATATCCATTATCCTAATTTAATGTCTCTAACTTGAACTATTTATAAAATTATTATTCTTAATTATCGCTGCGCTTACATAATAATTTGAAATTTGTAAAACCACTAATAATCTAAAATAACCATTTTAGCAATTATCAATTACTCTCCATTCTTATTTATTAAAGGAGGAAAATTGAACCGCAGCTTAATGGAAAGGTTCAAAACCTTAACAATTGATAGACCAAGATTGAATCTAGCTGCTACATATTGTTAAGTTACATTTAATCAAGGAGCGTCAATTCAGATGCAAATTATTAAGTGTGTGGTTCTATGGTGTATAGTTAGACAATTTTCTTTGTTTATGGAAACATAAGCAAAGAAAAAGGGTCAACATGGATAAAGTAATATACCTTATTCTAATATTGATCCTTATCATAGTCCTATACACATTATAGACTAGATTAGTCTAACTTACACCATAGAATCTAAAAAAACAAACTAATGTTTTCTCTATCTAGAAATAGATAGAGTTTTTTGTTTATTGCAAGACTGTTCATATTTTATTTGGTATTATTTCTAAAACTATTAAAATTAAAAAAGTAAATGTTTACTTTTCTTCTTTAACAATATCTAAGTATTGATAACTTACATCATCAATTTCATCGTTATTTTCAATTCCTAAAAAAGTATCAACAAATTTTTGGATACTTTTATATGAAAAAAATCTTGAACCCAATGCAATAGTATTGTATTTATGTTTGGCTGCAAATTCTGCAGTTTTTTTAGAATAAACTAGAGCAGATCTAACCCCTCTAGCCTTATTAGCAGCAATGTTAACACCTATCCCTGATCCACATGCTACGATACCAATACTATTCTTATTTTTTTGCACTTTTTTAGCAACTTTTAAAGCATACTGTGCATAATTAGCTGGTTTATTATCATATGAACCTTCATCAAAGACTTGAAATCCTTGTTGATATAAATGCTTTTGCAATTTTTCTCTAGTTTCATATGAGGCATGATCCCCACCTAAAAAAATTATTTTTTTATCATTATTTGAATTCATATTAAGCAAGTTTATATATCAAAATTATAGCATTTTGCAACATTGTAAATTGTTATAATTTAAGCATGTCAAAAATTGCTTTATATCGTAAATACCGTCCCCATTGTTTTGCTCAAGTTCTTGCTCAAGACTTTGTTGTCAAAACATTGAAACATGAAATCATAAATAATAATCTTTATCATGCCTATATTTTTTCTGGTACTAGAGGTTCAGGTAAAACATCAGTTGCAAGAATTTTTGCAAGAACATTAAATTGCTTATCTCCAAATGATGGTGATTGTTGTAACAAGTGTCAAAATTGTTTAATCACCTTACAAAATAACTTAACTGATATTTATGAAATTGACGCAGCATCCAATAGCGGTGTAGATGAAATAAGAAAATTAATTGAAACAGTTAATTATTTACCAACTCAATTAAGTAAAAAAGTTTATATTATTGATGAAGCTCACATGTTAAGTAATAGTGCATGAAATGCATTGTTAAAAACAATTGAAGAACCACCAACACATGTTTGTTTTATTTTTGCTACAACAGAAGTTAATAAAATTCCAATGACAATTATCAGTCGGTGCCAGAGGTTTGATTTTTATCAATTAAATCTTGACACACTAATTCAATTAATTACAGATGTTTGCAATAAAGAAAATATTTTAATTGCTAATGATGCCAAGATTAAAATTGCTCAATTAAGTGATGGTTCTGCAAGGGATTGTTTGTCTATTCTAGATCAAATCAATAATTATAGTAATGGTGAAATTACAATTGACCACATTAATAAAGTTTTTGGCTTATTATCCTTGGATTTTAAATTGAATTTTATCAATAATATTTTTGATAATCAAAAATTAGAATCATTGTTGAATCAGATTAGTTCAATGACAAGTAATTATTTAAATTTAGCTAAAGATTTAATTGATCTTGTCATTGACAAAATTATTTATGAAAAAACTCATAATTTTAATCTCTTAAAATATTTGTCTTTAAGTGATGTTCAAAAAATTAATCTTTCACTTGAATTGCTTTATAAACTATTGGAACTATTCAATAAAGTGTATGAAAAAATTAAACTCTTTGGTAATGGTGAATTCTACTTTAAGAATTTAGTCTTAACTAATTTAATCACCAATGATAGCATTGTTAGTAGTGAAATTCAAGACAAAACACCAACCAAATCAACAATTAATCAACTTAGTGCTTTTACCACAAAAACAGTAACTAATGAATACACTAAAACCACTGTTGTTCCTAATAATGAAATAGTTAGAAATAATGATTATAAAAATTTGTTTAACCAAATCATTAGTAATGAAGATAATGAGTTAAAAAACAATCTTAATAATAAACTTAATGAACTAAAAACTAATCATCAATTGGATGATAAACTACCATCATTAACTGATTGCATCAAGGTGTTAGTGAGTTCTAAACATGGCGCAGTTTTATTGTTTGAATATAAGAATCAAGCAAAAGCATTTAATGATTGATTTTGGACAATAGATGGTTATAAACTAATTAAAGAAAACTTATTTGATAATTCTAGTCAAGACTATGTTTTAATAGCAAGTGATAAAAATACAATTAAAAACTGACGAGATGATTATTTAAAAAATCCTAAAAAATATGAAGATATTAATTTAGATATTTTAGAACAATTAAAAACAATTAGTGATGATGAAAAATATAAACGTATTTTAGATATTATTGGTGAAGGAGATAAATAATTATGAATATTCAAAAAATGTTACAAGAAGCTCAAAAATTACAGAAAAAAATCAAAGAATTTGATAATCAAGTATTTGATTTTAATTATAAAGGTTTAATTACTTTTCAAATGAATGGGTTAGGGATCATTACAAATTTAAAAATTAGTAGTGATTTGATTGATAAAGATGATCCTGAAACATTGCAAGATGTTGTTGTAGTTGCTATAAATGAAGCAAGAAATGAAATCGAGCAAAAAAAGAACGCTTTACAAAATAGTTTAACTGGTGGAGCAATGCCAAAAGGTTTCTTTTAATGGGACATAAACCAATTGAATTTGACTATCTTGTTGATGCATTAAAATCGTTGCCGGGTGTAGGTTATAAAAATGCTACTAAGTGGGCGTATTTTTTGTTGGAACAAGATAGTAGTTATGTTGATTTATTTATTAATCGTTTAAAAAATGCCCACAATAAAATCAAAAATTGCAATCAATGTAACAATCTAACAACTAAAGATTTATGTGATATTTGTACTAGTTCTAATCGAGACACAACGCAAGTATGTGTTGTGAATTCAATTGAGGATTTGCAAAGAATTGAAGATAGTAATAACTATCATGGTTTATACTTTGTATTAAAAGAAGAAGTAAATCCTAAACAACCTGATGCTAATTTAAAATGTTTAGTTTCTTTATACAACTATATTAGTGATTGCCATTGCATCAAGGAAGTCATTATTGCAACTAATTTTACAATTAGTGGGCAATTAATGGCCAAAAAGATTGTTGACTTACTAACACCTTGCTCAATTAAAATTTATCGCATAGGATTCGGGTTACCATTAAATGGTGCAATTGATTATGCTGATGATGAAACTATTAAATATGCACTAATGAATAAAAGTTATTTAAAAGGATAAAAAAATATGCAAAAAACTTTAGTACTATATTCTAGAATTTGTCCAGGTGATTCAAAATTTACTATTCAAATTTTTAATATGTTGAAAGAGTTGCCAAATGTAACTGCTATCAAAATTGATGCTAATCAGCCATTTGATATTCCATATGAACAAGAATTTATCAAACAATTTGATAATGTTATATTGTTGTTTACAATGAATTGATTCAATGTACCATGGAGCATGAGTCGCTACATGGCTGAAGTTTGAAGAACAGGTGAATTTAATTTAGAAAATAAAAATATTGTTACTGTAGTAACAACTGGTAGCCCACAAAAAATTTATGGGGATGATGGATTTGGTTGAACTGCTATGCAATATCTAAACAATCTAGGTAGTGTTTTTAAACGTTTAAAAGCTAACTGACAGAATCATTTCTTCTTCCATGATTGTTTACATGCTGACGAAAATGGAATTGACTTTAAAAACTATTTAGAAACCATCAAAAATTACTATCTAGAAAAAATTAATAAATAATTTGCTTATCATATAAAATATATATTTAGTTTTATTTTAAAAATTTAAATTAATTGGTAACACATTATGCAAAAAGAATTACAACCTGAACTAAACAATTGTGAATATGTTTGTGCATCTTGTGGTAGTAAATACAACATTTTATCTACTAAAGGTACACATGTATCGTTAGATGTTTGTGCTAATTGTCACCCTTTTTACATTGGTTCAACAACAAATGTAAGTTTAAAGGGTAGAGCTGAAAAAATGTCTAGCAAGTTTGAAGCTGGAAAGCAATTTAAAGCTAAGAAAACAGTTGTAGATAAAAATAAAAAAACGACAAATTCAAACATTAAAAACGGTTTCAATAATTTATAACTAATTGCTATTTTAAAACTTTAAATACTAGTTATCAATAACTAGTATTTTTAGATTAAAGGACACTTTTATGGAGTACAACAAAAAACTTTTAGATTCATTAATCAAGATTAATCAAAAAAATGATGAGCTTAATAGTTTGCTAGAAACAATTGGTAATGATGCTAGAAAAATTAAAGAAATCAATTTACAGTTGAAACAAACTAGTAAAATTAGAGAACCATTTTTACAGTACCAAAAAATGATTAATGATGGTTTAAATGCTGAAGAAATGCTAAAAACTGAAACCAATAAAGAAATGATTGAACTTTTGAAATTAGAACTTGATGAAGTTAAATCTAAGCTACCTCAACTTGAAGAAAATTTAAAATTGTTATTACTTCCAGAAGATCCCAATAATAATAAGAATGTTATTATTGAAATGCGGCCAGCAGCTGGTGGGGATGAAGCGTCAATTTTTGTTGCTGATCTTTTCGATACATATAAAAGATACATTGAGAATCAAGATTGAAAATTAAAGATATTAGAGTTAAATTCTCAAGCTCATGGTTATGATTTTGTATCATTCATTGTTAGTGGTACTGATGTTTATAGTAAATTAAAATTTGAATCAGGTGTACATAGAGTGCAACGGGTGCCAGCAACTGAATCCAAAGGAAGAGTACATACGTCAACAATTACAGTTGCTGTTTTACCAGAACAAGATGAAATTGAAATTAATATCAATCCACAAGATTTGAGAATCGACACATATCGAGCATCAGGTGCAGGTGGACAGCATGTTAATCGAACTGAATCTGCAATCAGAATTACACATTTACCAACTGGTATTGTAGTTGCTTCACAAGAAGCTAAGTCACAAATTGAGAATCGTGATATAGCTATGAAGATGTTGCGTGCTAAAATGTGAGAAATGATGCAAAAACAACAACATGATGAACAAGCTAATGCACGTAAAAATCAAGTGGGCACTGGTGAACGTTCAGAAAAAATTAGAACTTATAATTACCCTCAAAATCGTGTCACTGACCATAGAATCAATTTAACATTAAATAAGTTAGATCAGATAATGATGGGTAATTTAGAAGAGATAATTGATTTACTTATTGCAGATGAACAGGCACAATTAATGAATGAATTGGAAATATAATGACAGTTCAAGAATTATTAGCACAATTAGAAAATGAATTAGAAGATAATAATGAAAACCCAATGATTGCTCATTGGGTTTTACAGCACTATTATGGTTTAAATTCCAATTTGGAATTAACTAAGTTATTAACTAATAAGGCAACCAAAATAAAATATTGTTTTGATGCTATAAAACGATACATAAATGGCGAACCATTAGCTAGAATTTTAGGTAAAACACAATTTTATTATCAAGAATTTCTAGTTAATGACAATGTGTTTTGTCCTCGTTTAGAAACAGAAATTTTAGTAGACAATGTCATTAAATTGTGTAAATCTAAAACTAATCTTAAAATTCTAGATTTATGTTGTGGAACGGGAGTTATTGGAATTAGTCTAAAACTTGCATTAGATAAACAAACAAAAGTGTCAGTTGCTGATATTAATAAAAATGCTGTTATTAATGCTGTTATTAATGCTCAGCAACACAATTGTGAGATTATTGCCTATCATTCTAATTTTTTTAATAATATCCCTCAACAAGGATTTGATGTAATTGTTTGCAATCCACCATATATTGATATGAATGAAAAAATTGGCATTAATGTTGAAAAATTTGATCCACAAAATGCACTTTTTGCAGATGATAATGGAATATTAGCTTACAAAGAAATTATAGATAATGCTAAAAGATACTTGAAATCTAAATATCTTTTAGCATTTGAAATTGGTAGTAACCAAGCAAAAATAGTTTCTTCTTTACTGAAAAAATTAGAGCCTAATTTAACAATTGAAATTATCCAAGATTATAATAAGAGAGATAGAGTAATTATTGCTAAAAAGGATTTTTAAATGTTTAAAAAATACACTTATCATGAAATTGACAATGTTGTTTTTGAATTATTAAATCAAAAAGCTGTAATTATTCCTACTGATACTGTTATTGGAATAATATCAAAAAACCAAAATTTAATTTATGAAATTAAAAATCGCCCTAAAAGCAAAAAAATTATTACTTTTCTAGCTGATCATAGTCAACTGAAAGATTTAGATGAATCACAAAAACAATTTATCAATGAATTTTGACCAGGGCCGGTCACAATTATTAAAAAAGGTCATTCATATCGAATCCCTAATGACAAATATCTTCTATATATTTTAAGTAAAGTTGGCCCGCTGTATAGTAGCAGTGCTAATATTAGTGATCATCAACCAATCAGTAGTACTATTGAAGCTGATATTGAATTCAATGAAGATAAATTTTTCAATAAATTAGTTGTTGTTGAAGGTCATTCTAATAGTGACGTACCATCAACAATAGTTAACCTTGATAAATGAGAAATTTTACGAGCTGGTCAAAAATTTAATGAAATTAAACAATTTATTTCTGATTTGAATAAACAAAAAAGAACAATCTATTTATTAATAGAACATGAATTATTTTCATGGTCTAAAACGATTAAAAAATCATTATCTTTTTCAATTAATTACCAAACTTTGATTAACAAAAATTTCCATCAAATCGTCACTAACAACTCATTTTTATCAACTAATAGTGATTTATTGATTATAACTAAAACTCCAATGGTTTGAGATGAATTAGCTAATAAAACTTCTGGGTTAAGAAGTGGAGTTGTTTATAACAATGATGTTGCAGAATTAATTAAGAAACATGATGATGCGCAAGTTGCAATTTTTGATGCTTCCATGTTTGATATGCAAACGATTATAAAACAAATTAATCTTTATTTAAATACTAGTTTTGAGGGTGGCAGACATCAAGCTAGAGTACAAACAATCATTGATTATGAGCATGAAAACTAGTGTTTTCATTGTGTTAAATAATAACTTTTTTTACCTTTTTTAGTAACAGTAAATTCTTGGTCAAAGGCATCACTCTTTTTGACGACAAATTCCTGATTATCAATGCATTTGCCATTAATAGCAATTGCATTAGATGTAATTAATTCTCTAGCTTGTGTTTTTGATTTAGCAATATTATTAATTACTAAAAAATCAACAATATTGTATTCATTTTCCATTACTTCTATATTTGGCACATTACTAAGAGCATTTTTTAAATCATTAGCTTTCAAAGAAGCAATTTCACCTTTGAATAATTTTTGTGAAATTTCGATAACATTATTTAATTCATCTTGACCATGAACATCACTAACTACTCAATTAGCCAATGCGTTTTGAGCAATTCTAGATGCTGGATTAGATAAATGCTGTTTTTCAATTAATTCGATTTCTTCTTTTGATAATAAAGTAAATACTTTTAATAATTTAATAACATCATTATCAGTCTGATTAAGAAGAAATTGGTACATCTCATAAGGTGATGTCATACTCTTATCTAAATATATAGCACCCTTTTCAGACTTACCAAATTTCTTACCTTCACTATTAGTTAGTAAATTCATTGTCATTCCAACGGCGTTGTTATCATCACCAAGCATTTTTCTAATTAACTCAATGCCTGCAGTAATGTTACCCCATTGATCACTTCCACCAATTTGCATATGAACATCTAAATCTTTATAAAATTTGAAAAAGTCATAAGATTGGATTAAGTTATAACTAAATTCAGTATATGATAACCCTGTTGTCTCTAATCTTTTTTTAATAATTTCTTTTTCTAGTAAATAATTTATATTGACAAACTTACCAATATCTCTTAAAAATGTTAGATAGTTCATGTTTTTAAAGTGATCATAATTATCTAAAATATCACTTGTGGCATATTTTCTTAATTGTGCAACAATTTTAGCTTTGTTATTTAAAACTGTTTGTTCGTCAAGTAAATTACGTTCATTAGATTTGCCACTAGGATCGCCAATCATACCGGTGGCACCACCAACTACAGCATAAGTTTTTACACCAGCCAAATTTAATCTTCTTACCATCATAATCATGATATAGTTACCTAAATGCAAAGAAGCAGCTGATGGATCAAATCCAACATATGCTGCTTTTTTGTTTTGCATAAACTTGACTAACTTTTCTTCATTTGTGATTGCATTAACTAAACCACGTCACTGAAGATCTTTAAATCAATCCATAATTATTTATTGGCTGCTTCTTGATTTGTTTCATTTTTTGGCATAGAAGTAGAATTTGGTTGTTTATTGTATTGAGTGTCGTATGTTGATTGACGATTATGATTCATGTATGCTCTTTGCATGCCTTCACCATTGAACACTCTTTTTGTGTGAATTTCTGGAAGTACAATTTCATCATCTGGCTTGCCAACATATTTTACTGGTTCTTCTTTTGCTTCAGCAATTGCATCAATTAATACACCAAGTATTAACATAATTGAACGAATTGAATAATTATTGATTGGAATAATGTAATCAATAATATCTGGATTGGCATTAGTGTTAGCAAGAGAAATTACAGGGATTTGCAATTTTCTTGCTTCAATAATGGCATTTAAGTCATGGTTTGGATCTAAAACAATTAATGCACTTGGCAATTTACGCATTGTCCTAATCCCGCCATAAAACTTCATCAATTTTTCAGTTTCTTTACGGATTTGGATTTGTTCTTTTTTTGTGTATTTTTCAATTTCACCAGTTTTTTGTAACTGTAAATTATCATTTAATTTTTTAATTGACTTAGAAATGTTTTTAAAGTTTGTTAATGTACCACCAAGTCATCTTTGTGTTACATAATAAGCTTGCCCTCTTTTTGCTTCATCTTTAATTACATCTTTTAGCATCTTGCCATTTGTACCAACAATAAGAGCTCTACCACCATTCTTAGTCATTTCTTGTAAGAATAAGTATGCTTTGTTTAAATAAACAAGTGATTTCAAAATATCAATCACATGATTGTTAGAACGTTTAGTGTAAATGTATTGTTTCATCTTTGGATTTCATTTACGTGGATTCAATCCAATATGAGCACCAACTTCAATTAATTTAGCAGCTGAAACCAAAGGTTTCATTTTTTTTAGAGTTGAATTTGCATTGGCTTTATTCTGAACAGATTCAGCAGGTGTCGCTACTGTTTTTGTAGTAGCATCAGCATTTGCTACAGTTTCAACTTCAACTGTAGATTCAACTTTTTCAATATTAGCCGATTTTTCCATCTATGGAATACCTCTTTAAAATAATAAAAAATAAGACATATAAATTTTACCATATTTGTGAATGTAACTTGTAATACTAAAATTTTTATAAATTAAATTGTGTGCAATTATTTAATTTATCTTCTATTTATCAAGTGTCCCTAACTTTGCTAGCGACTTCTCTGGTGCCTTCACCAACATTGTCATCCCAACTAGTGTCAAAGCAATTACAGGGTATGTAAATGTGACTCAAACTGGATCAAGTGACAGTCCAATTACCTACACCAACCATGGTGTTTTTAAGACATGATTTCACTAACTAACGTGACATTTGCTTCTAACAACATCACTAGAATTGGTGGACATGCATTCATAGGTTCTGGCCTAACTGCCATTAACCTAAAAGATACTAAGATCATAACACTTCCTGTCTCTACTTCCAAGGAGCACTAAACTAGAAACAGTTACTTTACTAGAAAGGTTGACAAAAATTAGCACTCATGTCTTCATGAACTCTAGGATCTCTGCTATTAATTTAAGAGAAACTCAAGTGGCAATAATCGGAGAAGGCACTTTCTCTGGTAGTACAAATTTACAAAAACTGAAGTGTCAAAGACGCTAGCAACGATTAATAGTAGAAACACCCCATGATATCATATATCAAATGTTTGCAACAAGTAGTAATGATTTTATGGATAATACCCAAATAGATCAATCTACCAACACCCAGACAAAGCCAACTTCTAGTTACCAACTCCTGTGACTGAGACTACTTTGACTGAGACTAATTCCAATACTACACTTTCAATTGCATAAATTGGACATTTGCAATTGCTCCTGCATCTACTACTAAAACTCAAAATGATGCCACTTGACTTATAAGAAATGGAAACCCAACTACACAACCACTAGTAGTTAGGACTTTATCTCAACTAATGAAATCACCATCACTAGGGCAACTATCAACATCTCTAAAGCTAAAAAATGGAGCACTAGCTACCAAACTTACTTTGCAACACCAAATGGGGAAATATTTTAAACAAATGAATTTATGTCACTATAAATCTTATTTTCAAATATAAAATATAAACTTGTGTATTTTATATGTGTAAGCAAATAAAGTTATTCGAAGCTTTTGCTGGAATTGGTGCGCAACATAAAGCATTAAAAAATATTGCAAAAGCACAAAATTGAGAAATAAAATCTGTTGGAATAATTGAATGATTTATTCCAGCAATTATTGCTTACCAATTAATTAATTTTGGCCCATTAAAAATCAATAAGAAGATTAATTACCAAGATATTAGCAATATATATATATATATATATATCTAATGACTCTAAGAATAAGATTAGTCAAGCTGGCTATAATAAATTACTAAAGTCAGACCTTATCCACTATATAGTGGCATCTAAAACTAAACACAATAATAGTTTTGATATTACTAAAACAACATGACAAAATGTCCCAAAAGACATTGATATTTTTACATATTCATTTCCTTGTCAAGATTTATCAATTCAAGGCAAGCAAAAGGGAATGTCAAAAGATGCCAATAGTAGGTCTAGTTTATTGTGGCAAATTGAAAGAATTCTACTTGAACTTAAAGAAAACTATGCTACTAGTGAAATGCCAAAATATTTATTGATGGAAAATGTCTCTAGTGTAATTCACAATAATCATAAAAAAGAATTTAACAATTGGATTAAATCACTAGATGAAATAGGGTATGAATCCAAACTATATTTACTTAATGCTAAAGATTTTGGCTCACCTCAAAATAGATTAAGAGCATTTTTATTATCTGTAAGAAAAGATTGAAAACAAACAATTAATTTTGAATTTAGAGAATTTAAAAAATCTAAAAGACAAAAATATTTAAAAGATATTTTGCAAAACAATCCATCACAGGACTTATTTTTACCTAATTTAGATAATTATGAAAGAACTCCATTTAAAACTACTAAATCATTAATTAAAAGAAGTGATCTAATTAATTACACTAATTTTTCTTCAGAAAATTACGTTTATCACCCTGATGGAATCGGACCAACCCTCACTGCCACTGGAGCTAATAGCCGGATTAAAATCCTCACTAGAGACAACAAAATTAGAATCCTTTCTAATTTAGAAAATTTTCTTTATATGGGGTTTGATAAAAACGACTATTTGAAACTTAAAAAATCAGGCTTAATTAGTGCACAAAAGATGACCTTTTTATGTGGAAATTCTATTAGTGTCCAAGTATTGGAATCTATCTTTAGGACTTTAAAATTTTAGGTAGTGGCAAATGGCAGTTACATACAACAATATCTTCAATAAATTTAAGTTTAAAGTTGTTAAAATGGATGTTTTTAACAAGTCCAAAGATGAGTCAGAAAATAGAATCACTTATGACTTATTAACTGTTGATGATGTTATTATTGTGGACTATAAAATTAAATTTCATCAGATTAACATTAAAGATTGCACCACTAAGTCACATGAAAACAGCAAAAGGTTAGACCTGCAATACCGGTTACACATCTTATCTAAATTAGGTATTAAACATGAATTTAAACAACAAGGTAAGAAAAGTTACTGCTTTAAAGACCCAGATAAAATCAAGGCTGTGAATGATTATTTAGAATCTGATGATGCAGGATCTAAGCTTACCTTTCAACAAATCGAATACATTTTAACAGGCTCAAATCCTAGTGGGCAAGGCAAATCAGGTAGGGGTTATTTGTATACAATGTATAATGGTAAACCTATCCCGTTTGGGTTATTTTTAAAATCTGTGAATCAATGTAAACACTTCCAGAATTATGCTAAGAAGCATTTTGATATTCATGATTTTAGTGGTCTGTATGAGATGGCTGAACAAGTGAGTTTTCAGGATTGAATTGATCAAAATGGTCGTTTAGAAAAGTATGTAAAAAAATTCCATGATCACTCAGAACAATGAAAAACCATTAGAGATAATTTTGTCAAAGAGTATCAACATGTAATAGCTTCCTTCTACCAACTAGAAAGCCAAGTTAATAAATATCGGTCAGAACAAAAGAAGCGAATTCAAGAGCAGTATAGTGAAAATGCAACTTTATACCATGCCTACTTTAATATTACTAATATCAACGAGGATTATGAGGTTGCCCATATCAAACCAGTTTGGTTAATTAAAGAAGAGTATTCATTAGGAAAGGATCCAGAGATATTAAATCAAATTAGGGATGTCAATAATTTTTTACCTTTACCTTCTAATATCCATCGGTCTTACGATAGAAAGCAATTCTATTGAACACAAGATGGTTATATCAAAAAATTAATCACAAATAAATTACCTAATAACATTGATGAATTTAAGCAAATTAATCCTGAGATGTTAAATAAAATTAGCTATTTTATTAATGAATACAAGATTAAAATCATTGATAAACAACAATAAAAAAAATACCTTAGGCTATCCTAAGGTATTTTAGTAAATAAAATTTTATTTAATTATTTTGTTGTTTCTGAAAAAGGAATAACACTAACTTTAGTTTTGTTGCCCATAAATTTAGTGTATTTAACAACTCCTGGGGTTAAAGCAAATAATGTATGATCTTTTCCTTGCCCTACATTTTGAGCAGGATAAATTCTGTTTCCTCTTTGACGATAAATAATTTGACCAGCTTTAGCAGTTTGACCATCTGCTAATTTAGCACCTAAATACTTTGGATTTGAGTCACGACCATTTTTAGTTGAACCTACCCCTTTTTTGCTAGCAAAAAACTGTAGGTTAGTATAAAACTTTAGCTTCATGAAATTAACTCCTGTTATTCACAATTTTTAGTAGTTTTTTGGATTGTAATATATTGTTTATTACCATGAATCATCGCACTTAATTGAATAAACAATAAATCTAGTAAATGATTAAGTTTTTCTGGATTGTAAATGATAACTTTAATATAGTTATCTTTAACATCGATTTTTGATATTTGAGGATCAAACCAATTTAATGAACCCATTAGAATTGCGCTTACTCCTGCACACACCAAATCATGACCAAACTCATCGCTGTTTGCGTGACCTGTTGCAATAAATCCATTCTGATAAAAAGTAACTTTAATCATTTATAAAAACAACTTATTCTTTAATTGCTTTGATAGTTAATTTAGTATATGGCTGTCTGTGACCTTGTCTTTTGTAATAGTGCTTTTTAGATTTAAATTTAATAACTCTAATCTTTTTTTGTTTGCCTTGTTTTTCGATGATAGCTGTCACAACAGCACCAGAAACAAAAGGATTTCCAATTTTATTAGCAGTCATTAACACTTGATCAAATTTAATTTCTTTACCGACTTCAAGATCTAATTTTTCAACATAAATAGTATCACCGACACTAACTTTATATTGCTTACCACCAGTTTGCATAACTGCAAACATCTTAATTCCTCCAAATCTGCTTCTAATGGTATTAAATAATGATTATTTAAATTTATGCACCATTATAAATGCGATTATATTTTGCTATGTGATATAACCACACATAGCAATACAAATTTTAACATTTTAAATTATTAGATTAATAATTTTGTTTTTAACAATGACTTGTTGCTTAATTGGTTTGTTTCCAATAAATTGTTTTGCTTTTGGTGAATTCAAGGCTAACTGTAATAGTTTGTCCTCAGAAGTATCAAAAGGGACCACTAAAATGTCTCTTGGTTTTTTATTAATTACAATTGGAATTTTAACTTCTGATTGAATGGTTTTATTTTGATCATATTGTGGTCATTGCATCAAGCATATTGAAGAATCGTATTGCATATATTCATTAATTTCTTCAGCCAAATGGGGAGCAAAACAAGATAAAACAATTGCAAAATTATGCATCATTTCTATGTTAAATATTTTTTGTTTATAAACATCATTGATGAAAATCATCATTTCAGAAATTGCAGTATTAAAATGGAATTTTTCAATATCAATTTCTACTTGTTTTAACATCCTGTGGTAGCTACTAGCTAACTCTGGATCAACTTCAATAAGTTTGTTTGAGACTTTAAAACCTAATTCGTCATGATTAAAATATAAACGATATATTCTATCTAATCATTTTCTAACTCCATCTAATGCTTCATTATTTCAAGCCATACTTGATGTAAATGGGCCCATAAACATTTCATATAATCTTAATGCATCTGCTCCATGTGATTCAATCACATCATCGACACTAATAATATTTCCTTTTGATTTGGACATTTTTTCATTATCGGGACCTAAAATAATGCCTTGATTAACCATAGTAAAAAATGGTTCTTTTGTTGGAACAATACCAATATCATACAAAAATCTATGTCAAAATCTTGCATACAATAAATGTAATACAGCATGCTCTTGACCACCAACATAAATATCAACTGGTAACCAACGTTTAAAACGTTCTTTTGCTTCAGGTGAATTAAGTGGTGTATAACTTTGGTCATCATTATTTTTTAATATATATCCTAAATAATACCAACATGAGCCAGCTCATTGTGGCATTGTGTTGGTGTCACGTAGATATCTTTTTCCACCCTTATCTAGCTCTAACCATTCTTTTGCATTTAGTAATGGACTTTCCCCAGTCCCAGATGGTTTAAATTCTTTTAATTTAGGTAATAAAATTGGTAATTCCTCATCTAAAAGAATTTGCATGTTTTCATCAAATAAAACTGGGAACGGTTCGCCTCAGTATCTTTGACGACTAAAAACTCAATCTCTTAATTTGTAGTTGGTTTTATAATTAGCAATCTTCATGTTAATTAATTTTTCACTTGCTAACTTGAAAGCATCTTCATTATTAAATCCATTTAAAAAATCACTATTGATATGTTTGCCATCACCTATAAATGGTAAATTATCGCTTTGAATAATGGGTTTTATTTCTATATTTAATGCATTTGCAAAATCATAATCATTCTCATCATGAGCTGGGACACCCATTATTGCCCCACAACCAACATTGTTTAAAACATAGTTAGCAACATAAATTGGTAATTTTTGGTTTGTTAATGGATGAATTGCATATGATCCAGTAAATACACCAAGCTTTTGTTTTGCAACTTTTAGATCCATATCAGTTAATAAATCATTTTCAGCAACAAACTTACTAACATTTTCTTTGTTGGAATTAGTTGTTAGTTTATCTAATAATGGATGATGAGTACAAACCGCTAGAAATGTTGCCCCGTAAATTGAATCTGGTCTTGATGTAAAAATTTTCAATTTATCATTTTGATCCAAGATACTAAATTCAATCTCTAAACCATCTGTTTTGCCAATTCAATTAGTTTGTAAACTTTTTAAACTACTTGGCCAATTGATTTCATCAAGACCTTCCAAAAGTTTATCAGCATAAGCAGTGATTTTAAGCACTCATTGACGCATTGGTTTTTTAACAACAGGAAAACCACCAACTTCACTAACACGATTACCTTGTTTATCTAAAATAACTTCTTCATTTGCTAATACTGTTCCAAGTTGTGGGCACCAATTAACATCGATTTCTTTGATTTCTGCTAAACCATGTTTATAAAATTGTAAAAAAATTCATTGTGTCCATTGAAAATATTGGGGGTCTGTAGTGTTGACTTCTTTATCATAATCAAAGTCAAAACCCATTCTTTTGAGTTGAGAACGGAAATTATTAATATTTTCTAAAGTAAAGACCTCTGGATGGTTATTAGTTTTTAATGCATATTGTTCTGCTGGTAATCCAAATGCATCTCAACCAATTGGATGTAAAACATTAAATCCTTTTAATCTTTTAAAACGACTAATAACATCTGTGCCTGTGTAGCCTTTAGGATGTCCAACATGTAAACCCTTCCCAGATGGATATGGGAACATATCTAAGATGTAAAATTTTTTCTTATTAATATTGTCATGAAACTTAAATGTTTTATTTTTGTCCCAGAATTTTTCTCATTTTTTTTCAATTTGATTATGGTTATACATAGCCTAAATCTTCTTTCAACTAACATCAGCATAATTATTGTTAAGGGCATTAATTCTGTCGTAGTATAAAATTCCATCTAAATGATCAATTTCATGTTGTAAAACAATTGCAGAATAACCTGATTCTTGGATTGTAATTGGTTTGTTTTTAAATAAATCAAAAGCTTCAACAACAATACTTAATTTTCGTGGCACTATACCTTGATGGTCATTTGGGACTGACAAACATCCTTCACCACCATCTAAATATGAGATTTCATTTGAAAAAGATTTAATTATTGGATTAGCTAACAATCAATGCTTTTCATTACCAAATTCATCATCAAAATGTAAGTAAACCACTCTTTTTTGTCAATTTATTTGGTTGCTAGCAATTGCCACACCAGGTCTGATATTGTATTGCTCATATAAACCATCATATGATGCATCAACATAAGAAATCATTTTAGCAATTTGATCATAATCATCACTAGATAATGGAAATGTAAGGGGAGATGACTTCAATCTAACACGAGGGTCATCATCAGTAATAATTCAAGCCATGGTTGGAATTATTTTTTTAATAAATGGTTGTTTGGTCATATTTTAGAAGTTAAAATTCACATTGTTAATTATATTAAAAACTAAATAAAATCATTTTATTTGATATTTTATAATTGTAATATTGTAACAATGGTAGAAATGAATATTAATAAAGGTAAAATAATTTTAATAAGTGGTCCATCAGGTGTTGGTAAAAAAACAATTTTAGATGAAATTTTAAACAATAAAAATTTAAATATTGTGTATTCAATTTCAGCCACAACAAGACCAAAAAGACATAATGAAATTCATGGTAAAGATTATTATTTTCTTAGTCGTAATGAATTTGAAAATGGAATTAATCAAGGCGATTTTCTAGAGTATGCAGAATTTTGTGGCAACTACTATGGAACACCAAAACAAAAAATATTTGAACAATTGAATCAAGGTAAAAATGTTTTATTAGAAATTGAAACATTGGGTGCAAAAAATATTATGCAACAATTTGATAAAGATAAAATTATTTCAGTTTTTTTAATTCCTCCAAGTTTAGAAATCTTAAAACAAAGATTAATTAATAGAGGAACAGAAACTTTAGAAACAATTGATAAAAGAGTTCAAAAAGCAAGTGATGAACTAAAGTATCAAGACATGTACCAAAACATTGTTGTTAATGATAATGTAAATCAAACTATTAAAGAAATTACAAAGATTATTGAACAAAGTTATGACAAAAAGTAAACAAAATCTTCTTAATTTTACTCTTCATGAATTAGAAGAAATTGTTACTGCTAATGATTTGAAACCATTTTTGGCAAAACAAATATTTGAATGAATTTATAAAAAAAGAGTTAGTAGTTTTGAAGAAATGACAAATGTTTCAAAAGTAAATATTGAATTTTTAAAAACTAATTTCTATTTTTGTGAATTAAAACTTAAATTAAAGCAGATTGATAAATTTGATGAAACTACTAAGTTTTTGTTTGAACTAGAAGATGGTAGTTTAATTGAAACAGTATTAATGAAGTTTGAATATGGATATAGTATTTGTGTGACAACTCAAGTTGGATGCAATATGGGTTGTAAATTTTGTGCCTCAGGATTATTAAAAAAGAAAAGAAATTTATTACCTTGTGAGATTGTTGGGCAAATTTATACAGTTCAAAAATATTTAGATAGCAATAATTTAAACCAAAGAGTAAGTAATATTGTTGTGATGGGAATTGGTGAACCATTTGATAATTTTGAGAACCTTATTAAATTTATCAAAATTGTTAATAATGACTTTGGTTTGCAAATTGGAGCTAGAAAAATTACTGTTTCTACATGTGGATTAGTAAATAAATTTGATGAATGAGCAAAATTAATGCCTCAAGTTGGATTAGCAATTTCATTGCATGCACCCAATAATGATATTAGAAACAAAATTATGCCAATTAATAAAGCGTTTAATATTGACACTTTAATTGCTGCTGCCAAGGATTACATTAAATCAACAAATAGAAGAATTACTTTTGAATACATCATGCTAAAAGATGTCAACGATTCAATTGAGTGTGCAACTGAATTAGCCAATCTTTTAAAGGATGTTTTATGTTATGTCAATTTAATTCCATATAATCCTGTAAATGAACATTCTTACAAACGAAGTAATAATGTAATTAATTTTGCTAATAAATTATCAAGTTTAGGAATTCAAGTCACAATAAGACAAGAAAAAGGTACAAATATTGATGCCGCATGTGGGCAATTACGAGCAAAAAATGAACCAAAATTCATCTAAATCTATAGGGCAGATTATTCAAATTAATAGCAATTTAGCAATTGTTGATATTAATGATAAACAGTTAACTTGTAAAATTAGAGGGCTATTAAAATATAATCAAGATTCCAAACCAATTGTTGGTGATTTTGTTGAAATTATTAGTGTGAATAATGAACTTGTCATTAGAAATATTTTGGAACGTAAAAGTCATATTATTAGACCTAATGTAGCTAACATTGATGTTGTTGTTTTGGTTCAATCAATCATTGAACCAAAATTTAATTTTCATCTCATGATGAAATACTTAGCTTATTATGAAAGTTTTATTGGTGAAGTATTAATAGTTTTTACAAAGCAAGATTTAATTACAAAAACACAAAGTAATGAATTTGAAAAATATTTAGAAATTTTTAAAAATAATGGATATGACATTTTTTGCTTACCTAATAAAAATGAATTTAGTAGATTGCAAGGATTATTAGAAAATAAAACTTTTTGTTTAGCTGGGAATAGTGGCGTTGGCAAAACCACAATCACAAATCAACTTTTTCCCCACTTAAATCTTAAAACTCAAGAAATTTCTCGTGCATTGAACCGTGGTAAACATACAACAACAACAGCAACATTAATTAAAGAACAAAACTATAAATTAATTGATACCCCTGGATTTTCTAGTATTGATATTAATTTGTTAACCAAGCAAGAATTAGCAAAAAGTTATCATGATTTTAAGCAAATTAGTTTGCAATGTAAATATTCAAATTGCTTACATATTAATGAACCATATTGTGCAATTAAAAAAGCTGTTGAAAATAATAAAATTAATTTACTAAGGTATCAACAATATTTGGAAATTAGTAAAGAAATTAATAAGTAAGATAAAATATTAATTAATTTAGAATTTGGAAGTTAATTTTAGATTATGAAAAATAATAATATTAAAGAAAAATTTAATAATGCAATTAACAAATCTAGCTTCTTAGACGGAGAAGTTAAATGAGGATTATTAAACTTTGTTTTTAATTTGTTAGTGCTCATAATTTGTATTGGATGTATCATTGCCTCTGGACAAACAAATACAAATAGGTCAATTATTATTGGATTAGTTTATGGCGCATACATACCCGCTGCATTAGCAAGCATTGTGTTTAGTTGTATTGTTTCGTTAAGTACATGAAAACAACATCATAATAGAAGTTGAAAAATTTGGTACTTCTATTTGCCATTGATTAGTATTTTTATAGAAGTTGTTATATTACCAATTCCTTTAAATTTAATAACAAGAACAACAATTAATGCTGGAATGTTGTGATCTGTTTTAATTTTTGGATTTATAGACTTAGCCTTGGGTGTAGCCAATTTCTTAGGAATCTATAAAATTAATCTAAATGATTCAACATATGTAATAAGTAGTGAAGAAACAGAAAAAGATTCTTTAGAAGATAATAATGAAAGTAATTAATTTTTCCAAAAGACAACAAATTGTTAGTAAGATTAATTTTACTTTTGACGAAAAAATAAAAACTAATTTTTATACTACAGATTATTTTTTAAAAGCTAAAAATGTTCTAAATAATAAGAATAAAAACGAAGTTACAACAATGCAATTTATTTGTTTCAATTCAACACCATTCATGATGTGTGGTGGATATGAAATTAAAGCATTGTTAGAGTTTTATTTAACCCAAGAACAATTAAATCGAACTGAATTATATCTTTTAGAAGAAGGTACAATTGTTGACGATCAACAAACGCCTTTAGTCATCATTAAAGGATATTATCTTGACTTCATGTGTCTAGAAAATATTATTGATGGAATACTTACAAGAAGATGCTCAGTGGCAACTAATTGTATGCAAGCAATCCAAACATTATTACCGCATCAAAATATTATTTATATGGCTGATAGAAATTGTGATTATTTTAATCAGAGTTATGATGCTTATCCTGCATATTTGGCGGGAATTGATTTATTTGTAACTGCTGCACAAATTGATTTTATTAAGAGTGATCATAACACAAAAGTAATTGGGACAGTACCACATTCATTAATTCAACAATATAGAAATAACTTAGGTTTAATGATTAGTGATTTTAGTGAAGTAAATAAAACTAAAGAAATTATGTGTTTAATTGATTATGAAAATTATGCTTTAAAAACGCTAGATCAACTTCTGCCCTCTTTTAATTTGTTAGCAGGAATAAGATTGGACACAAGTAGCAATCTTGTTGATCAATCATTAAAAAATCAAAATTTATTTGGTGTAAATTTTGAGTTGATTAATCTAGTCAAAGAATGACTTATTAATCACAAATTAGAAAATAAAAAAATTGTAGTAACTAGTAAAGTAACTCCGCAAAAAATTCATGAAATCAATATGCATACAGATGTTGTGGATTATTATGGTGTTGGGTCATTTTTTTTGACAACATCAGTACATGTAAGTGCTGATTTGGTTGAAATTAATAATCAACATGAAGCAAAATTTGGTCGTAAATTATTAGCCAATGCTCATCTTTTACACAAAGTTGAATGAAATTAAAAAAGTTTAATATAATAATTTTGATTAATTTTAGTAGTAAAGGTGGTGAGAGATAGTGTCTAGAACAATTGTTGTGGAAAATAATGATGTTGAAAAAGCAATCAAAAGATTTAAAAGAATTGCTAATGAAACTAAAAGAGACACAAAACGTCATGAGTACTATTTAAGACCAGGACTTAGACTAAAAGAAAAACAAAAAGCTGCTAGAAAACACAAAACTTTCTAGTTTTTAATAAAAAATAAGTGGTTGATTGCTGCTTAATTTATGTTAGGTAGAGGAAAGTCCGCGCTAGCACAATCTGTGATGATTGTAGTGTTTGCATTAATGCTAATGAACATTAAATAATCATTAATATAATGATTAATGGCTGTTTGTTTTGGTCATATTGTGATAACAACAAACTATAAAAGTGCCACAGTGACGATACCAATAAGTGATTATTGGAGTGAAACGTTGGTAAACCCTGCAAGCTAGAAACTCAAATTTTGGTCGAGGAATTGCTTTTTATTAAACTGAAAATAAAAGCAAACATTGTTATGTTGAATAATAATGTAGATAAATAATCAACGCTTTTTTAAAAAAGTACAAAACGCGGCTTATAGCTTATTTATAAACCTTCTAAAAGAAGGTTTTTTATTTGTTTATACAACTACAAAATAAAATATTAAAATTAATAAGATATTAATTTAATAATGCATAAAATGATTACACTAGTACTATATTTAAATCAAAATTCATCTAGTTTGGATTTATGTTTAAGTCAATTAGCAAAATTAGATAGTTCTAAATCTCATGTGCTAATTTATTTGGATTCTAAATCACCAGAACTTTGTGCCACAATTGAAAACTTTTTTAGCAATAAGTATTCTAATTTTACCTTAATTAAAAACTATACTCAGCTAGGTCAGGCTTTTTGTTATAACAATGCAATTGATTTAGCAAAAACTAATTACATTATGTTCATGAATTTCAATAGCATTTTAGCTGATAACTTTTTAGTTTCTATTGAAGATTCATTAAATAACAACTATGATGTTGTTAGTATTGAATCTACTAATCCAAGTATTTTCTATAATTTACTAAGTTCTGAATATACTGAAGTTAATCAAGAATTAATTTTAGGTATTAGTAACAAAGAAATTTATAACAAGATCTACAATGTAGAATTCTTAAAAAATAATGAAATTGTTTTCAATGATAATAAATGATATCCTGACTACTTTAATCTGCAGGTTCTATTAACATTTAAAATGTGAAAGAACATTTTAAATACACCGTTAATTACATTTAAAAAACATAAAGATGTTGATTTTAACTTATATGACTTACTTTTTCAATTAAAGAAAATGGACAATTTAATTAACAATAGTACATTGTTGCCAGAATTTGGTTTTGAATTAGAATATTGATTTGTTTATATTGCTAAATATAAGTTCTTAAGTAAAATTGATGAAAAATATCCACTAGAGAAAAATTCTAGTAAATTAATTTCTTTAAAGAATAAAGAAATTCGTAAGTTAGCTAGTAAAAATGTGCTTAAAAATTTAAAATTGTTTTGTAAAAATTTAAACAAAAATCCATATTATAAAAACTTTAAAAAAATTATTGACACTTATTCTAAATCTACAACATGATAAATAATCTAAATGAACAACAATGTAAAGCTGTTACCTATCCATTAAAACCTGTATTAATAATGGCAGGTGCTGGAACTGGTAAAACTACAATTTTAACAAATCGAATTTGATATTTAATTAATGAATTAGGGCTAAATCCTGATGAAATTCTGGCAATCACTTTTACAAATAAAGCTGCTGAAGAAATGAACTTGCGAATTAAAGCACAAGTTGGCTACCCGCTAGAATGAATTGGTACATTTCATAGTATTTGTATTCGAATTTTAAGACAAGAAATCCATCACTTAAACAGAAGTAATAATTTTAAGATTGTTGATGATGAGGATAGTCAAAATATTATCAAGGGAATTTATGAAGAACTAAATTTTGATAAAACTAAATATAGTTTTAAAAATATGTTACACACCATTGATGTAATAAAAAACAATCAATATGATTTAGATGATTTAAATGACTTTAAAATTCAATGAAAATTAAAAATTGACAATCAAGATATTTTGCATATGGTAAAAGTTGTTTATCAAAAGTATGTACAAAAATTTCTAGATTACAATTACTTGGACTTCAATGATATTTTAAATTTTACTAACCTTATTTTTGAACAACATCCAGAAGTGACAAATTATTGAAGTAATAAATTTAAATATTTGTTGGTTGATGAATTTCAAGATACAAATATTGCACAATATGAATTAATTGAGCACCTAGGTGGCGAAAAATTCAATGTGTTTGCTGTTGGCGATGAAGACCAAATCATTTACACATTTAGGGGTGCAGATAGTGCAGTAATTGATAAATTTATTCATCATTTTCCTAATGATGATGTTGAAGTTCTAAAATTAGAAGAAAACTATCGTTCTACTAATCAAATTTTAGGTGTTGCCAATTCATTGATTGATAAAAATATTGGTCGAATCAAGAAGAATTTGTTTAGCAAAAAACCAGACCACATTAAACCAATTGTACATAGTTCCAACACTGCTGAAGAGGAAGCTAACTATGTTGCAAGTAAAATTAATAGGCTAATTTTAGAAGGTGTTAGGCCAAGTGAGATTGCAATTTTGTATCGAAATAATCATTTGTCACGAACATATGAACAAAGTTTGATTTTTCATGATATTAGATACAACTTATATGGTGGATATAAGTTCTATCAACGGTCAGAAATCAAGGATATTCTAGCATACTTGCAAGTTATTAATAATTTTGATGAAATTAGTTTGTTAAGAATTATTAATATTCCGAGAAGAAAAATCAGTGATGCAACTGTAAGAGTTATTTTAAATTATGCTAATCAACAACATTGTTCGACATGAGATGCGCTTTTAAAGCATGATGAAATTAACGAATTAAATAATAGCCAAAAAAATGCAATTAAAGGCTTTATTGATTTGATTGAGGATTTTAGAAGTAAAAATCTTAATGATATTGAAAATTTCTTTCAATACTTAATTGCTAACATTAATTACTTTGATTATGTCAAAAGTATTAATGCTACTAAAGTAGAAACAGTAGAGAAAAATCTTGAAGAATTAAAAAATTCCATCAGTAGTTTTAAAAATCGTCGGGGAAACAATTGATCGCTAACAGAATATTTGCATGAAATTGCTTTATTTACTAATGCTGATGATCGTAAAAAGCATGAGAATGCTGTTTCATTAATGACAATTCATGCTGCTAAAGGGTTAGAATTTGAGTATGTTTTTTTAGTTAGTTTCAATGATGGTACATTTCCTTCCAAACATAGTGTTGTGGAAGTAAATGGTTTAATTGAAGAACGAAGATTAGCTTATGTTGCAATTACACGTGCTAAAAAGGAGTTGTATCTTTGTTGGAATTCAGGTTATAACTACACAGATAGGTCCTCATCATTACCTTCAAGATTTCTTAAAGATATAAAACCTGAATTATTAAATAAATCTGAACCTAAGTTTAGTGTTAAGAGTAATTGAGATTTGCAGTGATTTGATTCACAACAATCTAAAAATATTGAAAAAGAAGAAGTTTATAATGATGCACAATTAAACGATTATAAGGTTGGGGACCAAATTGTCCACACTGTGTTTGGTACTGGAATAGTAATGGATGTTAAAAATGATATTTTAGAAATTTCATTTAAACCTCCATACAATACTAAACATTTAATCTTTAACCACAAATCAATTAAGAGGAAAATTTCTCACGAATAATTATGAATCTTAGAAAATATGCTTGTTACCAAGTTTATTATCAACAACAATACAATTTGTTACCTAGTCAAAAATATCATCTTGAACACTTGCTCTTTAAAAAATTAACTAAATTATTAGTTGCTAATAACTACCAAGCAATTGGTTTTTTGCACACATATAAAGATGATCTAGAAGTGTATGCTGTAATTGATGAAATGCTAAAAACTAAATCGTATGTTTACTATTCAGAGTTTAAAAACAATAAAATTATTTTCAATAAAATTACCAATTTATATGCTGATAGTGTAATGAAACATGGATATTTACAATTTGTTAATAAACAATATTTAACCAATAATTTAAATGTTATTGTTGTCGCCTTACAAGGATACTATGAAGATAAGGGTTTGATTTATGAAGAGAAATTTTTTAAATATTTAAAGAATTTTTCGGGAAAAAAAATTGGTTATGTGAATAAAAATTATGAACTAAAACCAGAATTTAGAAACCTTGACCTACAAATAATAAAATTAGATAAAATAATACTCATTTAAAATTATGAAATTATTATTTATTGGTGACATTTTTGCACAAACAGGTTTAAGAGCTATTAAAGCATTGCTGCCAAAAATTAGATTTGATCATCAAATTGATTTTGTGATTGCCAATGCAGAAAATGCAACAGATTGCAGAGGGTTATGTGAAAAAGATTATCATGAACTAATGAATAGTGGTGTAGATTTTTTTACAATGGGTAACCACACTTGAAATCATTCTGATATTTTTCAATTGTTATCTACAAAAAATAATATCATTCGACCAGCCAACATTAATAGTAATCATCAATTTGCAAAAGTTGGTGTTGGAACAAAAATAATTTGTTTGAAAGATCTAAAAATTAGAATTACAAGTTTAATGGGTGAATCGATAAAATTTCCTAATAATTTACAAACTAATCCCTTTTTTGAATTACACAAAATAATTAGTGATTTAGATGCTGTTGATTTTCATCTTGTGGATTTTCATGCTGAAAGCACTGGTGAAAAAAATGCTTTATTTTTTGAATTCCAAGGCCAATTACAAGCAATTGTTGGTACACATACACATGTGCAAACTGCAGATAATCGAATTCGCAATAATACTGCATATATTACCGATGTTGGTTCCACAGGTCCTGTTGATGGTGTAATTGGTGCCAAAGGTAAAAATATTACTGATAAACATAAACATTTAACAACTAAGCTCATTGTAGAAGAACAAGGGGGTTTATACCAATTTTGTGCAGTTGTAATTGAATTTGATTCGCAAAATAAAAAAGTTAAAAGTATTGAGCGAATCTTAATTTATGAATAAAAAGCAAGTTTTATATAATTAATAATGTTTATTAAGAAATATTTTAATTTTTAAGGATATGTAGTAATAATTTATGGGTGCAGGTGCAATTGCAGGATTAACAGTTGGAATTGGAATTATTTGTTTGGGTTTAGGTTTTGTGGCTGGATGATTCTTGGCAAGAAAAATTATCAAAGGTCAATTAAAGAAAAATCCACCGATTTCTAAAGAAACAATTAGAATGATTTACAACCAAGTAGGTCGTAAACCAACTGAACAACAAATTAATGAAATCTATTACAAAGCAACCAAAATAAAATAATGGTTAAATTTATCAAATCTGCTAACTTGATTGAACAATATTTTGATGATTCACGCAACCAAATTTGTTTTGTTGGTCGTTCAAATGCTGGTAAATCTAGTTTGATTAATTCATTAGCTAATACAAGTATTGCTAAAACATCTGGTACACCTGGTAAAACTAAACTAGTAAATTTTTTTGATTTCAATAATTATGTACTAGTTGATTTACCAGGTTATGGCTATGCTAAAACTAGTAAAAATGAAGTTGAAATCATTAATAAAATGATTTATGAGTACTTGAGATGAGCTAAAAAATTAATCTGTGTTTGTCAATTATGTAGTATTGATGTCATCACTAATAGTGATTTAAAAATGGCAGATGATTTAAGATTACTAAAACAAAAATATCATATTGAACATCTAGTAATTTTAACTAAAGCTGACAAATTAAAACTAAGTCAAATTAACCAACAAATTCAAAAAGTTAGTAAATTTTTGAATGTTAAAATTGATAATATTATTCCCATTTCAAATAAAAGTAAATTTAATATTCAAAAATTACAAGCAATTATCAATGCTATTAACACAAAAAGTAAAAACTAAAATTATTAAACTATGAACAAATTAGCTAAAAAGTTTGAACACCAACAGTATGAAGAAAAAATTTATAATTTTTGATTGAAACAAAATCTTTTTAATCCTAAAATAAATCATCTTCAGCCATATTGCATTATTTTACCGCCACCAAATGTAACAGGTAAGCTGCACTTAGGACATGCGTGAGATGTTAGTTTACAAGATACAATTGTTCGTTATAAAAAATTAAATGGTTTTGATGTTTTGTGATTACCAGGCACTGATCATGCTGGCATTGCAACACAAACTAAATTTGAAAAGATTTTACAAGAACAAACTGGTGAAAATCGTTATTCATTAGGTAGAGAAAAATTTTTAGCTAATTTATGAGATTGAAAAAATACCCAAGCTGATTTTATTCATGCTCAATGAAAAAAAATGGGTTTGGCTTTATCATACGATTATGAAAAATTCACAATGGATGAGGATATCAACTATGCTGTTAACAAAGTATTTGTTGATCTATATCATGAAGGTTTAATTTATAAAAATAAAAAATTAGTTAATTGAGATCCGATTCTAAAAACAGCCATTAGTAATATTGAAGTAATTCATAGAGAAACTGAATCCAAAATGTATTATTTAAAGTACTTTAGTGAAGATAAAAGTATTACTTTGATTGTTGCAACAACTAGACCAGAAACAATGTTTGGTGATGTTTGTCTAGTAATGAATCCTAATGATACTAGAGTAGAAACTATCAAAAATCACAAATTTATTAATCCGGCTAATAACCAATTGTTACCTGTTATTTTTGATGATTATGTGGATTTAGAATTTGGAACAGGAGTGATGAAATGTACGCCTGGACATGATTTTAATGATTATGAATTAGGTAAAAAACATAATTTGCCAATTATCAATATTATGAATGATGATGGCACAATGAATGAATTAGCTAATGAATTTATTGGTTTAGATCGTTTGATTTGTCGAGATTTATTAATTGAAAAATTAACAAATTTAAATCTAGTTGAAAAAATTGAAACTATCAAAAATCAAGTTGGGTATTCAGAACGAACAAATTGTATTGTTGAACCTTTTTTATCTTGACAATGATTTGTCAAAATGAAACCATTAGCAAAAGAAATTATTGAATTACAAAATAATGATAATAAAGTTAATTTCTATCCAAGTAGATTTAATAACACTCTTTTAAATTGATTAGATAACATTGAGGATTGATGTATTAGTAGACAATTGTGATGAGGACACCAAATCCCAGTTTGATATCATAAAGACACAAACGAAATTCATTGTTCTATCAATGGTCCTAGTGATAAAGAAAACTGAATAAGAGATAATGATGTATTAGATACATGATTTTCATCTGGATTGTGACCATTTGTTACTTTAGGATGGCCAAATGAAACTAAATTAATGCAGAGATTCTTCCCTACAGATGTGCTGGTTACAGGGTATGACATTATTTTCTTTTGAGTTAGTAGAATGATGATGACTAGTCAACATTTTACTCACCAAAAACCATTTAAAAATGTTTTGATTCACGGTTTAATTAGAGATAAAAATGGTAAAAAAATGTCTAAATCATTGGGTAATGGAATTGATCCAATGGATGTAATTGATGAATATGGTTGTGATACATTAAGATTATTTTTAACTTCCACTGCTGCTCTTGGTGAAGATTTAAAGTTTAATGATGAAAAATTAAAGGCCAATTGAAATTTTTTAAATAAATTGTGAAATGGTAGCAAGTATATCCTAGATGTTACAAGTTCATTTACATTAGAAAACATTGATTTGAGTAATTTGTCTTGTTTGGACCAATGAATTTTAAATAAATTAAATAAATTAATTATTGATGTCAATAAACATTTTGAAGTTTTTAATTTTGTTGTTGGTACAAAAAAAATTATTGATTTTGTTTGGGATGATTTTTTTAATAAATATCTAGAATATACTAAATTTGATGCTAAAAATAACAACATTGTAACTCAAAGTATTTTGGGTTATGTTTTAAAACAAGTTTTAATTATGTTGCATCCACAATGTCCATTTATTACTGAAACAATCTATCAAGCATTTAATCAAGATTCGACAATTGTAAATGAAAAATATCCTTGCATTATTGATTATCACTTTGATAATGCGATGTTAACAATTGCAGAACAACTGATATCTATCATTGATAATATAAAAAAATATAAAAGTGATTATAACTTAAGTTTTAAACAAGAAATTAAGGTAAATTTAGTTTGTTTAACAAAAGATAACACTTTTGAAACATCATTTGATGTGTTTAATCACTATTTAAAACATCAAAATGTAATTTTAACTAGTGAAATAATTAACAATCCAACGATTGTATTAATTGATAATTTCGAAATTAGAATTCAAAATCTAAAACAAAATGACGAAGCATTAATCCAAGAATTAATCCAACAAAAAGAAAGTTTAGAATTTGAAATTAATCGTAGTCAAAATATTTTAAGTAATCAAAATTTTGTTAATAAAGCCCCACAAGCAAAAGTAGCTGAAGAACAAAATAAGCTCAATAACTATAAACAACAATATGAAATTGTTGTTAAAAAATTAAAAAATGCAAATTATTAAAATTAGTCCGCGAGGATTCTGTTCTGGTGTGGTTAATGCTTGAAAAATAGTAAAAGATACCATTAAACAAAATCCTGAATGTCGGGTGTTTATGTTAGGTTGATTTGTCCATAATCAGAAAATGTTAGATGAAGTAAGAAGTGATAATTTATTCATTTTAGATGATACAAATTTAACCCGCTATGAGCTTGTCAAAAATTTAAAAGTTAAACCTAATGACATTTTGATTTTGAGTGCTCATGGAACAGATGAAAAAACAATCAAATTAGCAAAATCAAAAGGACTGAAAATTATTGACACAACATGTGAATATGTTTATAAGACGCATGATGTAATAAAGAATGGATTAATAAATAATAAACAGGTAGTTTATTTAGGTAAAGAAAATCATCCTGAAAGTTTAGCAGCTCTGAGTATTAGTGATAAGGTTATTTTGGTTACTGATCCCCAACAATTAATGGATATTAATTTTAATTTACCAACAATTATTACCAATCAAACTACATTATCAATTTATGACTTAAAATCTTGTTATCAATTTATTGAACAACATTTTACTGATTATGAAATAAAAAATGACTTATGTCTTGCAACTCAACAACGTCAAGAAGCACTCATTAATTTAAAGACTAAACTAGATGTTTTAATTGTTGTTGGAGATAATAAATCCAACAATAGTCAACAACTATTAAAAATTGGTAAATATAAAAAAATTCCTTTATGCTTTCTTGTTAACAGCTTGCAAGAAGTACAAAGTTTAAATTTAAATCCTAAATATGTTGTAGGAATAACATCAGGTGCATCTACGCCAACTAGTCTTACAAATACAATCATTAAATACCTTCAGGAATTATAAATTATGCAACTTCATATTGTTTTATTTGAACCAGCTATTATCTTGAATGTTGGCAATATTGCTAGAACTTGTTTAGCGTTCAATGCTATGTTGCACTTAATTAGACCATATGGGTTTATTTTCGACAGAGCAAAACTAAAAAGAAGTTCAACTAATCATATTGACTTAATTCAATTAAATCAATATGATAATTGAAATGAATTTATTAAATTAAATAGCGAAAATGCAAAATATTTTTTCTATAGTCGTTGGGGTAATTTGGCACCTGATGACATCAACATTAAAACTTTAGTTAATGAAAATCCTGACATAAACCTATACTTAGTTTTTGGTAATGAACAAACTGGAATTCCATTTGAAATTTTAAATCAATATCCCAATCAAATCATTCGGATACCAATGAACCAAAATTTAATTTGTTTGAATATTGCAAATAGTGTTAGCATTGCATGCTATGAAGTGTTAAGACAATTAAAATATATTGGACTATATAAAGAAGGTAAATAATGCGATTACGATTCAATAAAAATGCAAATAAAATTTTGCACTCTAACACAAAATATTTTTTTGATACTAGCAAATTACACAAATGTAATCCTCAAAAATTGTTTTATCCTCCCAATAATCCAGTAATGCTAGAAATTGGTTGTGGTAAAGGTGATTTTATTATTAATAGTGCTTTAAAATATCCTGAAATTAATTTCATTGCATTAGAAAAAAATGAAACCATTTTAGCAAAAGCGATTAATAAAGCCAGTAATTATGATTTAAACAATTTAAAATTTATTAGCTATGATGCAAATAATCTAAACGAATTATTTATTGATCATTGTTTCACAAAAATTTTTCTTAATTTTAGTGATCCTTGACCTAAAATGCGCCATGCTAAAAGACGCTTAACTCACCCCACTTTTTTAAATAAATATCAAAAATTATTAACATTAGATGGTTGAATAGAGTTCAAAACAGATAATGATAGTTTGTATGACTATACTTATAATGAAGTGTTGTTAAACAATAATGATAAATACAACATCTTATATCAAACAACAAATTTGTATGGGGCATTGAGTGAATTTAATAATTGTAATAATATCGCCACAGAATATGAGAAAAAATTTCATAATTTAAATAAAAATATTTATAAAATTGTTTTTAACTATAAGTAGTGCAATCACCATGATTTTAAAATTAAAAATCTTCTTATCAGGCAATTATGAATCTAAATTAACTAGAGCAAATATTCAAAAATATTTAGAAAATAAATATTATGATGTTGTTGATTTTCAACCATATGGTAATTATGTTCTAGATGCAATGGGATTATGCAACACAGTTAAAATTAATAGCGGTACAAATGTGGGTTTTTTATTTTGTAATTATGGACAAAATTTACAATTTGCAATTAAGAACAATATTAAAAGTGTTGTTGTGACAAAAGAAAATTGTTTCAAACAATCAACATATTTAAATACAAGTGTTTTGATTTTTTCATTGCAAAATTTTAATGAAGATGAAATTATTAAAATAATAGTTTATTATTTAGAGTTGTTTGAACAAGGAAATTTAATATTTTACTAAAAAAGTTATATAATTTTACCTTGAAACTATAATAAGTTTTTTATGTAAATAGGAGACCTTCATAATATGGGTTTTTGAGATAAAGTAAAAGGTTTCTTCACAAGAAACAAAGATGAAGATTGCAATTGCCAAAATGGTAAATGTGAAAATACAAAAAATGATAAATAAAACAAAATAATTTACATTATCAATAAAAAATGTAACTCACTATTGGAGTTACATTTTATTTATTACAAAGAAAGCTATTATATTTATGGCCGTAAAAAGATTGAAAATTGATAATCATCCACAAATTAACCTAAGTTATCATAAGGGTTATTATTATGATAATAAAAAACATTCAAAACTTATCCAAGAAGCAAAACATAACTTCAGTTGAACAAATAATAAAGATTTTTACACACCGATTAAGTGTCCCAAATGTGGTGGTGCATTTGTTTTCAAGAAAAATTCTGAAAAAATGTACTATGAATGTAAAAAGTGTGGTTTGACTATGAATTTTATTGAGTACCAAAAACGGTACATTAATCTAAATTGATTTAAAAGTGTTGAGCTTGGTATTAAGTTATATAGTTGGGATTCATTGTGTCCTAATTGTAATAACTACAATCCATGTATTTCATATTGCCTGAACCAAACATTTGGAACTGAAGAATTATGCTTATTTGAACCAATTCTGTTGGGCGAATCAATAAAATTAGATAATTTCATCATGAAATTTTGCCGAGCTATAAATTTGTTTCCTAATGAAAATCAGGAGTTAGTTGCAACAATAATTTGTTCTAAATGTGATGCGCCATATCCTCATAATTTTCTGCTTAAAAGTTTTTTGGAACAAAAAATCTTTGATGTGGAATTTGTTATTAAAAAAGATGCATTAAAAAATATTATTAATTTAAAAGTTAGTGATATAACAAAACTACTAAATAATTTAAAGTTAATTAAGGATTAAAAATGGATAAAAATAAACAATGTAATTGCAAAAACTGTGAATGTGGTGACGATTGTAATTGTAATGACAATTGCCAATGTTGCTAATGTCATGCAAAATAAATGATTAAAACTATTTTTTGAAAACAATACAAAGAAGTTAGTGATATAACAAAACTACTAAATAATTTAAAGTTAATTAAGGATTAAAA
>OIZF01000295.1_pt1 | contig 35010 bp, 34 predicted proteins | sample 1588471 | NCBI WGS metagenome assembly OIZF01 (sample SAMN03283279) | human gut metagenome | biome: human-associated habitat; material: feces | host: Homo sapiens | place: Peru | collected 2012
ACGTCAACGGTCGGCGCGGAGGCGTGGCCGGACATGGAAGCCATTTTGGACGAGGGCAAGATGGCGGCCTACGGCGGAGCCACATGTAAGGGCAGAAGTGACGTAACGTGGGAACCCGGAAGTTGAGTCACGAAATCGATACGAGGAAGTGAGAACGCGGAAGTGTTTTCGCGAAAAAACACCCAGGGCGTGTGTGTTTTTTTTTGGCGGGGTTTTTAGACCTTTGGTCATTACGTCAGTGTAAGGTGCCTTTAAATAGGGAGCTGGGTTAGTGGGTAGTCAGTCGCTGCTGTTGGCGCTTGTACTGCTGTGCTCTCTGTCTACTGGTAAGCGGGCTGAGCTATGGCTGAATCTCTGTATGCTTTTATAGATAGCCCTGGAGGGATCGCTCCCGTCCAGGAAGGGGCTAGCAATAGATATACCTTCTTTTGCCCCGAATCTTTCCACATTCCTCCGCATGGGGTGATATTGCTTCACCTCAGAGTGAGTGTGCTGGTTCCTACTGGATATCAGGGCAGATTTATGGCCTTGAATGACTACCATGCCAGGGGCATACTAACCCAGTCCGATGTGATATTTGCCGGGAGAAGACATGATCTCTCTGTGCTGCTCTTTAACCACACGGACCGATTTTTGTATGTCCGCGAGGGCCACCCAGTGGGCACCCTGCTGCTGGAGAGAGTGATTTTTCCTTCAGTGAGACTGGCCACTCTGGTTTAGTGCATGCTTTCTGTTTTTCAGACTCTCATCTCTACTAACCATGCTTGAGCGCCACGGTGTCAGCTACCACATTGTGGTACCCGGGGTTTTAGTCAACTATTTAGAGGATTTTTCCATTACTTCAATGATTAGAAAAGAGCTACCTCGCTTTGTCACTCACCTATTGGAAGGCATCACCGGAGACACAAAGAGAGCTTATTCCAGCATGCAGTTTTTGGGGGCTAATTATGGAGCACTGAGATATTCCCTCACGCTTGCCAGTCCCACGCTTAGCCCTGGCTCAGAGTTGGCAGCTGTGGTGTCTGAGGACTTGAATGACTTTTTACAGCTGACGCTGAGGCGCGAGCTGAGGGCAGAGGGCAGAACCTCATTAAATATTCCTATTTTGAACACGCTGCAGGTGGTGGAGCAGCAGGATCTGTTTCTAATATGAAGGTCTGCCTGGTTATGAAGGTGGAGGGGGCGCTGTGGGAGCTTTTCCACATGTGCGGAGTGGACTTACACCAACAATTTGTAGAAATAATCCAAGGCTGGAAAAATGAAAATTACCTGGGGATGGTGAACGAGTGTAACCTGATGATCGATGAAATCGATGGCGGGCCAGCCTTTAATGTGATTTTAATGCTGGATGTACGCATAGAGCCACTGCTCGAAGCCACAATCGAGCATCTTGAAAATAGAGTTGGTTTTGACCTGGCTGTCTGTTTCCACCAGCACAGCGGCGGGGAACGCTGTCACCTGCGTGACTTGCACTTTATCGTCCTTCGAGACCGTTTGGAATAAAAATGGTTCTTCCAGTTCTTCCCCCACCTCCTCTGAATGATAGACCAGGCTGCATTAACTGGATTGGGATGGCCTACAGAGTCCTGGCTGATGTGATGAGGGGAATTCGCATGGACGGGTTTTTTGTTTCATCAGAGGCCGAGGAGCTGCTGGAGAACCTGCGGGAATGGCTGTACTTCAGTTGGATGACTGAACGTCAGCAGCGGAAAGACAGGAGAAGGAGAGGTATCTGCTGTTCAAGGGCCCATTTCTGCTGGCAGAAGTACGACAAGGTACGCAAGAGAATCCACTACAATGCAAACCGAGGAACAGTCGAGCTTGCTACGCCATCATCCATATCGCAGGGCCCGTTTACCACGATCTGATGAGGAGACCAGGGCCTCATTGACTGAACAACACCCTCTGTTGCCCGATTGTGATCATGCAGATTATCATAATGTAAGTTCTGTCCGTGGATTACCATGTGCTGCTGGCTTTACCCTGCTCCAAGAGTTTCCAGTCCCCTGGGATATGATCCTGACCCCAGAGGAAATAAAAATTTTAAAAAGATGTATGTCAGTGTGCCTGTGCCCCGCTACCCTGGACCTGGTGAGGGCCCAGATGGTGAGCGGGTACGAGCGCTGGATCCTGCATTGTCACTGCTCATCCCCGGGCTCCCTGCAGTGCCGGGCGGGAGGTGTCCTGCTGGCCGTGTGGTTCAGGAGAGTCATTTACGGGTGCATGTTCAACCAGCGCTTTCCCTGGTACCGCCAGATTGTGAACAGAAATATGCCCAAAGAGATCATGTACATGGGCAGTGTGTTCATGAGGGGGAGGCACCTGATATACTGCCGCATATGGTACGATGGTCACGTGGGTTCCATCATCCCCAACATGAGCTTTGGCTGGAGCGCTCTTAATTATGGGCTGCTGAATAACATGGTGATTATGTGCTGCACTTACTGTGAAAACCTGGCAGAGATCAGGATGCGGTGCTGTGCCCGTCGCACCAGGAGACTGATGCTGAAGGCTGTGGGGATCATAGTCAGAGAGACTTGTGATCCCGATCCCATCTGCAGCAGCCGCACCGAGCCCCGGCGGCAGAGACTGTTGAGGGCGCTGATGGAGAGGCACAGACCCATCCTGTTTTCCGAGTATGAATCTGTGCGTTCTTCTCATTCCACCAGACTGTGACCTTGGACTGTGAGCCCCGCTTGGAAGACTTTTCAGAGGACGGCTTCATCTCAATCACCGACCCCCGTTTGGCTCGCCAGGAAACTGTATGGCTTATAGACACTAAAACCAGTTCCCGCACTAATCAGAACATTCCCCTATTTAAGGCCACCCGTGCTGAAAGAACCGTGTACACTGTGAAATGGGCTGGTGGTGGGAGACTGACTACCCGTGCTGGTGTAAAAATCAATAAAGATACATGAAAATTTTCAAATGAAAAACACGTTTATTGGTCTTTCATTCTTGGGCGATATAGGAGAAGGTAAATGAAGTTGTTTCAAATTCAACCTTGGAATATTCTTTACTCCATACAAATTCAAATGTCATAGAGTAAGCACTATCCGCTTCTTCATTAAAAGTAACCTTAATTACAACTGGCTGATATGGCAAACCTCCAAGGTATATGTTTCCATAGACTATATCCCTTGCATATTTTTTAGAGCCAGTGGTAGGTTTTGGATAGGCTACCAAATTGGGCATAAATTCAACTGCATTTTTATATGCTTCAGATACAGTTGAATTGTCACTTCTAAAGTTCCAATATGTGGAATCAAGGTTTGAACTTGGAAGAAGTACACCTTTATCATCAAAAAGAAGTTTTATTTTAAATGATTTAAGAGTTGGATTTGTAGCATGGTCTATGTATTGATATTTTCCTGATACTACAATCAAAGACACATTAGCTAATATTTGACTTCCACACTTTGTAAGTACCAAAGTGAGTTTTGAATCCTTCTCCTTATCAATCATGCAATTAGGAGATGTGTCTGGCGTTGTCCAAAGTGTGCGCGTGTCATACTTTGGGTTCCATGCTACCAAGAATCCATCATTATCAAATGTCAATCCTCCTCTCGCTCTTACATTTATACCAATTCCTCTGCTGCTACCATCGGAATTCTCCAAATTTTCAACGCCTATTCCTTTTCCTGTTAAAACCACAAGTTTGCCAATTAAATCTTTCAATCCTCCAGCACTTTTCTCATCTAATACTTTTAATCCATGACCTACTTTTAAAGCAAGTTTATTGTCAGTAACTTCAAATGGATCTCCATAAGCAAGTTCGAGTTTTTTATCATTTGTTACTTGTAATGGAGCCTTAGGGTCTACAGTCAGGCTTCCATCTTGCAAAGTGAGTCCCCCTCCCACCTTGAGTGAGACATCCCCATTGACGATGGCTATTGGGTCAGCCAGTTTGAGTGACAGGACTCCAGGGGGGAAGTTTTTGAATCCATCGGAGGAAACAAAGGGGGGAGTGAGGAAGGGGATATTCTGATTCCGCGCGTAGCCATAGGGGTAGACGGGGTTGAAGTCATCTTCCACCCGGAGCCTCTTTGCCATCTGAGAGGGAAGACAATGAAAATTGTGGACCAGGAATTTGACATCCCTTTCAAGGTGTGGAGGAAGTTCGCCGCCCGCCGGGGACTGGAGTACCAGAGCTGGGAGGAGGGGACCGAGGTGCTGCTGAACAACTACACCAGAGACATACTTTCAGATTTCAAGTAAGTGATCTTTATTGAATGATTATTTCCAATGATTGTTTATTTGGGGGATGGGGAATGGGGGTTTGATTGGTTTCTGGGCTTTAATCAATCAGTTCATGGGGAGGAGGTCGCGGAGTCCGCAAAGGGTCTTGAGGAGGGAGTAGATGCACTCGGGGCTTTCGCAGGAGCAGTGGATGCAGCCGCTGGTCTCGCCCGACTGCTGGGTGATGACTATGGGGTTGACGCCCACCATGCAGGTGAACTTCTGCTTCTGCTGGGGCAGCTCATAGGCGAGGCGATGCTGCTTGCCGCCGGACACGAGCTCGTAGGTGATCTTTGCCTGTTTGACCAGGCAGAAGATGCCTTTCTTGCACTGGTGGATGTTGATGGCATCGAGGAGCTCCTTGGCGGCTCGCTCCTGCTGCTGACGGACGCGCAGTTGCAGGATGCGCTGCTCGGAGGCCTGGCCGTCCATCTCGAGGTCCAGGTGGTGGTCAGTCATCGCCGCCGGTTATGTGAAAGTAGCTAACAGTGGAAGGGGGCCGGGGAGGGGGCTCTTCTAAGTACTGAATCAGGGGGAACTGATTTCTGTGGAGAGGCGGTGTGGGTGGTGGCGTGGAGGCTAGTGAACTGTTCTCTAGTGTGTATGTGAATGCCTCAACAGAGTTCCAGCCGAGATCAAAACAGGGGTAGATCATGATGGCAAAGAAAGTGCAGGAGCAGACCATGACTATTCCCACAATCACCAAGTAATAGGAGGGCATATCCATTTTCTCCTGATAGCAGTCTAAGAAATTCCATATGTCCGCAAATTTGCATTTAGAGTAATCATCAGAAGCGGCGAGGGATAGGAGGGATAGCAGTATGAGCAGAGTCTGCATGGTCATATGAGCCTTAAGATTCTGGCTACGTTCTCGTCCCTGTATTCGGGACTGTGGTGTAGGTAATTGTAGCGCGCGCAGCACCAGTCGATGAGCTGCAGGAAGGTGACGACCAGGCAGACAATGCTGCAGACGCAGGTGCAGGTGAGCAGGGCAAAGAGGAGGTAGGTGGGGAAGGGCCCGAGACAGTCGGGCGAGGCGTGCGAGACGGCCGCGAAGGCAGCGCAGATGTTGAAGAGACAGAAGAGGATGTTAAATAGGAAGAACCTAGGAATCATGGCTGATCACCATACTGAAAAAGAGAAGAGAAGATTCCTTAGTCCCCCTTCCACTTGGAGTGGCTGAGGCTCCCCGATCACTGGCCTGTAGATGGGCCTACTAGATTTCTCTCTGGCTTTGCAGCAGACAAAGTACAGAAGAACCACAAGAATAAAGATCCCACAGACAACCAGAAAAGTAATTTGAATATCCAAACCTGAGTAAGGCTGGCCATGCATCAATGATATTCCGGTTTCATTGACTGAAGCAAGCGAAGTTAAATTTGCAGTGCTGCTGAAGGCGCTTGAGGTAGCCTCTGTCTGTTCAGTAGTACTTTCCTCCCTCAACAAAAATCTGATTAATACAGTACTATTCTGCACTGTAGTGTCTAGCTGTGTAGTTTGAGTAGTGGTCTCAATAGTTGTACTGACTGTGGTTGTTGGATGTGTGGTGGGCAAAGTGGTTGGCTGTGTTGTCTCCCTAGTAGTTGACTGTGTGGTTGTTTCACTAGTAGTAGGCTGTGTGGTTGATGTTGCCGTATTAGCAGTGGTGGGAGCTTTTGATGTAGGGTGTTCAATTATTGTCAAGTTAAATATATGAACTTCATGCTTATAATTTCCATAGTAGATGTGCCAATTGGTAAAACTCTCTGCTTTGTAACGACCAGAAGTAATATTGAAGGCATGAATACTAATGCTACCATTAGTGTGACATTTGTACGATGGGTCATGCCATGTACAAATTTTCATCCATCCATTATCTTTTCCATCATTATGATATCTTGTCCATGTAGTATTACTTATTGTCACATTTAATGTGATGTATCCATCTCTGGTAACATTATAAGCATGATACTGATTTTTAGCAGCTAAACTAAGTGTGACTAGGCTAATCAGAACGCAAGCTGTGAAAGCCTTCATGGTTCTGAAATGAGAGTGACTGAGTTTCAGTAAGAGAAGCTGAGTAGTGGGTCTACCATTTGATTGTATGTCCTGGGACGCTTGCGGCAGCAGATGTAGCACAGAATTATAATGATCAGAGTTATGAAGCCCGAAATCACTCCCACCACGATTGCCACAGTGGTTGATGGAATTTTGTTATTGTCTTGATCAGAATCAATTTGCAATTCAAATCTGTGATTATTATCAGGAGTAGTTTGTCTGCTATACGGCTGAATTTTTACACTTTGAGAATTAGTAGTGTTTACTTTTACTCTGTATCTTTTGTTTTCGTTTTTGTCATTAAAGCCATAATAAACTCCTTCATAAAGTTTAGTTACATTGATAAGAGTTAAGTTTTGAATGTCACACTTACATTCTAACTTATATCCAGACTCACATGGTCTTTTTAAATCATCATCATACCAAGTGACCTTTCCATCTGGACCAACTAAAGTTAAGTTAGAGCCACTAGAGACTGTAATCAGTTTTGTGTCAGGTGTGTTTGGCTTTAGTTTTGACGGTCTCCTGTGTGATGGCTTCTGTTTGTCATTAGCTTTCTTTTGACTTGTCTCTTTTTGCCCTCCATGTTTCTGAACACCCTGTTTCTGCTCATTCTGTTTCTGCTCATTCTGTTTCTGCTCACTCTGTTTTTGCACAGTTTCTTTTTGTTCTTCGATTTTCATCTCTCCTGATTTTGGAAAACCATCTGACACTACAACCTCATACCAAGTTCTTTGTGTTCCCTGGTGATTATAGCCAAGATAAGCCCCATCATGCGTAAGATTTATAAACAACAGTGTAAGATTTTGCATGTCACAGGTGTGGTTGAATTCTGGATGAAGAACTTTATCCCCAATGCAGAATTGTAATCCATCCTGATTAAACCAAGTAACTGGAGTTCCTGGAGGCCCAACTAAAGTTTTGTTCTCTCCCATATTAACATTTACATACACTGGATCTGGCTGTGGCTTTACAGTAACAGGAGGAGGCGGTATAACTGTGACTTTATAGTCTTCCTTATGAGTACTCTGCTTATTATAGCCCATGTATGTTCTTTCATGGGTTTTGTTCACATGAATTAGAGTTAAGTTTTGTTCATTACAACTATGTCTGATTTGTGGATTCTTAACTGTACTTCCATCACAAAATTGTAATCCAGTACTATCATACCATGTGACTGGAATATCTGAGGGTCCCACTAAAGTTACATTAGACCACCACGTAGCATTGATAGTATGAAATCCTGCCTGACTAAAAGCTACAAGAAGAGAGAGCAGCACGATACGGATCACTGTATTCATGATGCTGTGGAAAGAAAAACATTTATAGCAATTTTTCCTTTTCCAGATTTCCGTACCTGGGCTTGTGCCTCAGGAACCACATTAGAGCCCCTACCAGCAGACCTGACATTCCACAGGCCATGATCACAAAAGCCAAAGAAAACCCAATCATGTTCTCCTTGGTAGGGGGCCACAAGCCATGAAGTCTAGCCACATGCAGTGTGATATCACACATGACTTCAAAAATGAATTTGAAACCGAAAGTGTGATTTCCATCGCTACCATGGACAGTGACCGTGTAGTTCTGCTCATCTCCTGGTTCCCAGAAACCCACCCATACATTTCCCATGGTGTTATTCTTGAATGTAATGTTTAGTGGGCAGTCGTGCTCGCATTTGATGACTACAGTGCACTCTCTGCTCATATGATTGCCTGTGGTGATGTTACATTGTGGCTGTTCGTGGCATGACAGCACGCCCCCCACCAGGGAAAGGATAATCAGCAAGAGCCCCTTCATGGTTCCTCCCCACAATGTCTGACCCAGCAGATAAAGATTCTGATTTCGACCCAGCAAGGAAGTTGATACAGCACCGCTATGCACCCACCCAGGACCGCCCCTAAAATCAAATACCCAACCACTTCAGTATGTGTCCCTCCCTCTGTCAGAGAGGGAACCCAGAGCTCACCTCCGGTTTTAGGAGTGTTAGTATCAGAAAGAAGGTTAGATGTTTCTGGAGCGGCTGTGCTGCTGCCGGTAACGTTCACCAAAGTGAAACTGTGGAAGCAAGGTCCACTCAGGCACTGGTAGGTTCCCTCTATGAAAGGATTGTAGAGGATGAGCTTAGCTCTACGTGTATCGTAACTCAGTCCACTGGAAAGGTTGTTGGGAAGTTCAACACCGTCGTTGCAGTGAGTGTTGGATACTGCAAATGAGGTGTTCTCGAAGAACCAGATGATATAGGTCTTGTGTGGTCTGCAGGTGAGTTTTACCTCAGTCTGGTTGGTGAGATAGACGGTCTCGTTGAGTTGACGATGACAAGGTCCAGAGTATTGCAAGAGTTTAGCTTTTATTAAACTCAGCGCACAGAGTACAACAAAAATTTTCATGCAACTTCGGGGTAGGACAGATGCAGTAGACGGTGTAGGTGGTGGCGCCCCGGTCCCGCTCGACCAGGAAGGGTTGCTGGCTGAAGAACCTGACCAGGTGAGACTCGGTGGTGCCCTCTACGGTGATCCGCACTCCGTGTGCAGGGCCGTTGGGGTGCTCCTCGGGAAACTCAAAGTAGATGAGTCCGCAGCTCTCCCGGGCGAAGCAGCGCAGGCGGCGGCAGTGGTCCAGATGCCTCAACCGAGCGAGCTCAGCCGAGTCACCATGGGACATTCAGTCGTAGCCGTCCACCGCTTCTCTCACTGCGTCGAAGTTCGGTATGAACTCGTCCGGGTAGAGGCCTGGCGATCCCGAGAAGGGGTTGAAGTAGACCGAGGGCACAAACTCCTCCACGAACTGGAGGGTTCCGATGCCTCCGGAGCGAGGCTCCGAAGAGCTGCTCTGCAAGGTCAGGTAGGCCTGGTTGGGAGTGAAGGAGGATCTCCCGGCTCCGGCTAGTTGGAACACTCCGTCCGGTCGCAGACCGATCGAAGAGCTCACCAACTCGTCGTTGAGCTGTGTGCCTCTGCCTCGGATCACCAGGGTTTTTATACCCGATTGTGGGCGGAGCGGGCACCGGGAAGCGCCGCCAGCCAGCTGGACACCTGAGTTAGTCATGCGGACTTCGGCCAGTGCGTCACGCGGAAGTAGTACGGTAGTCGGCCCGGGGATTTCCTGATACACCAGGGTGGAGGGCCAATTACGCGGGTTGAGCTTTGCCCTGGGCGTGGAGGTGACCGCCGCCTGCTCCAACAATATCTGGTTTCGATGACTGCGGACCCCGTTGACCCGTGAGATCATCGAGGGGCCGGCACTGAGCCAGTTCATGCGGGTGGAGTAGTCCTGGGAGGCGCCCGCGGCCAGGCCCATTTGGGGCTGATAGCTCCACATGTAAGGGGTGGGAATCTCCTTGCTCATGGTGGCGATGAGGTAATTCCCGCCTTTTTTCCGGGTGGGCGCGCCTTAGTCTTTAAGAGTGAGCGCGCAGTACTTGTGGAACAGAGCCTCGGCGTCTTCGAGAGTGCGCTGCAGCTGATCTTCGTTTTTGTGGTACAAGCAACTGCGGGTGAGCGAGCGCAGAGACCGATTTTTTACTTTGAGCTCTTGCTGCTGACCTCGACTCTGCTGAAAAATGGCATAAAGAGTGGGGAAGATCCGGTTCCTCAGCTCCCTGGTGGTCGAGGGCTCGTTCGCCGCGATCCTCAGGCCTCCTCCTCCGGCGACTCCTCTTACTTGCTTTTTCTTAGCTGTGAAGGTGACGGTAGTAATGCAACACGTTGCGGGGGATGTTCACCCCGCGGTGGAAGAGCAGGTAGCGGCGGGCGAAAGCGATGTTCCCCCCGCAGTCTTGCAAGCAGGCGATGATCGCGGCTTTGTGGGTCCTCCATGATCGGTAGCCCTGCCGCTCGTGCTTACCGTCACCCTTCACTCGATCCCATCTACGAGGAGGCTTGACCGGAGCGGAGGTTGTATCCGTGACCGCCGGGGCTGCCGGCGCGGATGGTGCGGCGACGGGCTGCTCTGTTGCCTGCTCCTCTTCCACCTCTTCCAATTCTTCCTCCTCTGTCTCCTCCTCCCATTCGTCCTCCTCTGCCTGGCTGTCCCATTCTTCTTCCATCTCCTCCACTAGCGGCTCCTGCTTCTTCCTCGGCATGCTGGGGGAGACCCGGGTTGAGCACCTCGCCCGTCTGGGGGTCCAGGTAGACCCCTCTACCCTTTTTCAGAAGAAACTCTTGGCGGGATTTTTGGATGGCGTGCAATTGGGCGAGGATCGCGCCCTGGGTGATGACGCAGGCCGTGAGATCCGCGTGCTGCGGACGCGATTGGTCCTCGAAGAACTTTATCTCATGGGCGTGGTAGTCAGCGGGTACAAATTTGCGCAGGTACGCGGAAGTCCACAACCCCGGCGTGAGTTTCAGCGGAGCGGTGGACTTCTCCGGACCTTGCAGCTCGAAGGTACCGATGACCTGGGTCTCGCTGAGGAGCTGTGGGTTGCAGACCAGGGAGCGGTGCGGGGAGCACAGGTTGCAGCGGCAGTGGCACTCTAGCAGCCCCTCGCCGCTCACGTCCTCGATCACATCCGAGTGGTGGGCGATGTAGTTGGCCAGCTGCAAGAGGTAGCAGTGGCTCCACAGCGGCGGGGGACACTCGCGGTAGCTCAGCGGGACAAAGTCGGAGGGGAAGGCGTTGCAGGTGGCGGGCAGGATCCCCGATCGCTCGAGAATGAAAGTGCGGTAGTTTTGCAACATGCTTTGGCTCATGAAGTCGGGCAGCCCGCCTTTCAGCGTCTGCCTCAGGCGCTCGGGGAAGACTATTTCGGCCAGGTCCGAGGCGACGGTGCGCTCGTCGAAGCCCGTCCACAGCTTTTTGAGGTGTCTAGCAAGAAGCTTGTCCAGCTCCTTCAGGTTCTCGTCCTCTAGACACTGCTGCCACACTCCCATGGCCGACTGCCAGGTGTGGCAAAGAAAGAGAAAGACGCAGTCGCGGATGTAGTCCCGACGCGCCTCTCCATTGAGGGTAGAGTGAAGCACGGTCTGCCCCAGGCGGTTCTCGTGCAGGATCCCCAGGCAGGAGACCAGGTTGGTCAGCTCAACGTTGGAGATCTTGCAGGCCTGCCTGACAAAGCCGTGCCTGAAAGTGTAGTGCAGGGTCTCCTCGACCTTGCGCAGGGTGTCGGGGTCGCTGAAGAAGCGGCGCATGCATTCCAGCTCGAGGGTAACAAGGACCACGGCCAGCATGAGCTTGCGCCGCTGCTCCAGGACCTGGGGGTCGCGGTTTTCGAGCCAGCGCGCGAGCTGCTCGTCGCTGACCACGGGCTGGGCGTCCTCGGGCCGCTGCTCTTGCGTCTCATCGAGGGCCTCGATGTGGGGCATGATGAGCTGATCCATGATGCGACGCATGACCTTGGGCGGGAGGTTAACGGCGGGGTAGGCGAAGTGGGTGAGCTCGACGCTGCGCTTGAGTACGGCCAGCCTGGCGTTGTCGCCTTCCAACTCTACCAGGGCGCTAGTTTGACCCTCTTCCTCTGCTGTTTCTTTCAGAGCGTTCGCCGCGCGCGTCTCGTCCCGACCGAGCCCTTCGAAGATCTTGGGCACCTCTTCCAGGGAAGCGATATCAGGTATGCGCGCGCCGGGCCCCAGAGCGAGGAGCGCGTCGGCGCGGGTGCGGTTGGCGCGACAGGATACGGGGATCTTTTGGTTCTTGAAAAAGATGTGATAGGTGGCCAGGGCCTCGGGGACCGCGAAAACGGGGTAAAAGTTGAGGCGCGGGTTGGGCTCGCAGGTGCCGTTGGGCTGGCGTTTGGGGGGCACGCGCGGCGAGAAAAGGTTAAGCTCGTAGGCCCTACTTAGCTCCTCGACGCTGAGGGGGGTCTCGCTCCGGTCGGCCAGGGCGTCCCTGAGGATGAGGGATTGGCGCTGCAAGTGTTTCAGCAGCATGTCCTCCTCTAGGTAGCCATGCTCGAGCCCAGCGTCGGTCTCCTCCTGGCCTGCGTCTTGCTCGTGCTCCTGTTCATCCTGTGGGGGTTCTAGACGAGCCGGCTCTTCGAAGCCCAGGTCCTGCTCGATTTTGGGTTGCTCGTGGGTGGTTAAGTCCTCCTCCTGCTCCTGCTTACGCGGCTGCTCCTCCATCTTCCCCTAGGAAACAATGGCCGGCGGCAGTCAGGACGTGCGCCGGTTCATGGAGCGAGAGGCCACTCCGCCCCGGGGCCACGGGTCGGCGCGCCATCCGCCGGAGCAGGAGAGGAGCCCCTCTCCGCCGCCGCCTCTGCCCGCCAAGCGCCGAAAGTACCAGCGGGTGGGCTCCGGGTCTTCCGAGGAGGACGTGGTCCCCGTAGACAGCCCTCCAAAACTGCCAAAGAAGCAACCCCGGAAGACCAAGCATGTGACCAAGGTAGACCCCGACGAAGAGATGCCCCAGGAAGACGTGATCGTGGGAGTGGGATTCAGCCAGCCGCCGGTTCTGTTGAAGGAAGGCAAGGACGGAAAACGCATCGTGGAGCCCGCGACCCCCGGTATTCTGAACGTGCGCAACCCCCTGAGTCTGCCTCTGGTCTCGTCCTGGGAGAAGGGCATGGATGCCATGAACGTGCTGATGGATCGCTACCGCGTCGACAGCGGCCTGCGCGACGCCTACAAGCTGATGCCCGAGCAGACCGAGATCTTCCAGAAGATGTGCCAGACCTGGCTGAACGAGGAGGCCCGCTGCCTGCAGCTGACCTTCAGCACCAGTAAATCGTTCAGCACCGTCATGGGCCGCATGTTGCAAGGTTACATCTTCAGCCACAGCGGGATCGCGCACAAGAACTGGGAGTGCACCGGCTGCGCGCTGTGGGATCACGGCTGCACCGAGGTGGAAGGCCAGCTCAAGTGTCTGCACGGGACGGTGATGATCCACAAGGACCACGTGGTGGAGATGGATGTGACCAGCGAGAACGGCCAGCGCGCGTTGAAGGAGCAGCCTAGCAAGGCCAAGGTGACCCAGAACCGCTGGGGACGGAGCGTGGTGCAACTGACCAGCCATGACGCGCGCTGCTGCGTGCATGATGCCGGGTGCGGGAATAACCAGTTCAGCGGGAAGAGCTGCGGCCTGTTCTTCAGCGAGGGGGCCAAGGCCCAGCAAGCTTTCAAGCAGATCTTGGCCTTTGTCAAGGCCCTCTACCCGAATATGCAGCGCGGCGCGGGGATGATGCTGATGCCCGTGCACTGCGAGTGTAACCACAAGCCTCACAGCGTGCCCTTCCTGGGCCGCCAGCTGTGCAAGATGACTCCGTTCGGCCTGAGCAACGCCGAGGACCTGGACAAGGATCAGATTAGCGACAAGAGCGTGCTGGCCAGTGTGAAGCACCCCAGTTTGATGGTGTTCCAGTGCTGCAACCCCGTGTACCGCAACTCGCGCGCGCAGAGCACCGGTCCCAACTGCGATTTCAAGATATCCGCGCCTGACATATTGGGCGCCCTGCAGATGAGCCGGCGCATGTGGAGCGAGACCTTCCCCGAGACCCCAGTGCCCAAACTGGTGATCCCCGAGTTCAAGTGGTATCCCAAGTACCAGTACCGCAACGTGGCCCTCCCCAGCGCGGCGCACAACGACGAGCGCGAGAACCCCTTCGACTTTTAAATAACTTGCATATACTCCAGTGCATGTAAAATAAAGTGCTGTTTATTGAGATACACGCAGTTGTTTCATTTTATCAAAAGCGGTGGCGTGTTCGATGGCGGCGCGGTGGGATCGAAAGTAAGGGGAGTGGCGCGCGAGGAAGCGGTAGAGCTCCTCCTGGTTGCGCCTGAGGGTGGGCAGCACCTGTGGCGATTGTAGCATGCCGTTGGGCACCCCCGTCAGCAAGTTCATGGTGGGGTTTCCGTCCATGGGTCGGTCGGGCCAGTGCACGAAGGCATGCAAGAACATGCAACAGAAAAGTCCGCAGGCGGCGGAGTCGGGCCCCTGCACGGTCTGGGTGGACTGCTCGAGGCTGAGACAGCGGTCGGGCGAGGAGGCCAGGGCGCTGCGGCGCAGCATGGCCTCGTACTCGAAGCTGTAAATCTGCTTGAGCCGGCGGTCCGAGAACCCAAAGGGGTCGAACATGTAGCAGGTGCGCGACCGCGGGTTCCAGCCGAAGGCGAGCCAGTGCACGCCTCCGGTCTCGCGGCCGGCCGTGTTGACGATGGCACAGGCCAGCTTGTCGCCGGCTAGGAAGCCCGGGAAGCGCTTGTCGTGGGTGCCCAAAAAGTAGGGCCCGCAGCCCAGGTCGCGCACGATGGCCGCGAGCTCTCTTTCGCTGGAGCCGCTCATGCTTATGTGGTGGCGTTGCCGGCGGAGAAGGGCGTGCGCAGGTAGACGGCCTCGATGACGCCGCGGTGCGGCTGGTGCACTCTGACCACGTCGAAAACTTCAAAGAGAAGATAGAGGAGGGTGGGCTCATCCATGGGGTCCACCTCGAAGGTCATGTCGAGCGCGTGGGCCGAGTTGGCGTAGAGCATGTTCTGACCCAGGTCGGTGAGGGCGCCCATGGACATGAAGTTGCTGGAGAAGGGGATGCGCCACATGACCCTGTCGCAGAGGAACTTTTTCTGGGTGACGGAGGGGACTGCGGTGGAGCCGATGAGCGGGTAGGGGAAGTTGGCGGGGTAGGGCTGCCCCTGGCGCATGGTGGGCGCGAGGTAGCCGGTGAAGCCCGAGTTGTTGTGCTGGAAGGGCAGGGTGACGGCCTTGTAGTCCTTGTAGTTGATCTCATCGACCACCTGCCTGCTCATGGGCTGGAAGTTGCGGAAGAAGGAGTACATGCGGTCCTTGTAGCCCTCGGGCACATGGAAGCCCTGGTAACCGATGTTGTAGTGGGAGAGCATCTGGACGAGGAACCAGTCCTTGGTCATGTTGCATTGGGCCACGTTGTAGCCCTCCCCGTCGACGCTGCGCTTGATCTCGAACTCGTTCGGCGTGAGCAGCCGGTCGTTGCCTGGCCAGCTGACCGAGGAGTCGAACATGATGGAGACCTTCTTGAAGGTGTGGTTGAGGTAGAAGGTCCCGTCAAGGTAGGGGATGGAGCCCGAGTATACAAAGTAGGGGTCGAAACCCGAGCCGAGGGAGGGAGTTTCCTTGGTCTTGAGCCGGGTGAAACTCCAGCCGCGGAAGGCGGCCCAGTTGCGCGAGGGGATGGAGATGGGCACGTTGGTGGCCTTGGCCGGGATGGGGTAGAGCATGTTGGCGGCCGAGAGGTAGTCGTTGAAGGACTGGTCGTTGGTGTCGTTGCGCAGCATGGCCTCGAGTGTGGAGGCGGTGTTGTGCGCCATGGGGAAGAAGGTGGCGTAGAGGTTGACGCTGTCGAAGCGGACGGAGGCGCCGTCGACGCGCAGGTCGTTTCCGAGGGAACTCTGCAGGATCATGTTGACGTCCTTGCGGAAGTTCCACTCGTAGGTGTAGGAGCCGGGGAGCAGGAGCAGGTTCTTGATGGCAAAGAACTTTTGGGGCACTTGGATGTGGAAGGGCACGTAGCGGCCGTTGCCCAGCAGCATGGAGCGGTAGCGCAGGCCCGCGTTGCGGTGGTGGTTGAAGGGGTTGACGTTGTCCATGGGGTCCAGCGACCAGCGGGCGCCGATGTTGATGTAGGCGTCCACCAGCGATGGGGCCACCACGCGGCCGTTCATGTACTCGTAGGTGTTGGTGTTGGTGGGCAGCGTGACGTTGGCCGGCGTGTACTTGTAGGAGTCGGGCAGGTACAGCGCCACGTTCGAGTACAGAAAACTCTTCCACAGGTTGGCCTGGAGGTTGATCTCCATGGCATACAGGTTGCCCTTGGCGATCTGATTCTGCCTTGTAACTGAATCATCAACTTTCCAAGTTCCATTGCCGGCTCCATTTTCATATTTCACACCTTGGTAAGTAGTACTACTGCCAGAGCCATCCAATGGGAAGCAATAGTTTGGAAGTTCATCTTCCACACCGTGATTCTCAATGATCCTGACATCGGGATCATAGCTGTCCACCGCAGAGTTCCACATGCTAAAGTATCTGGTTCTGTCACCCAGAGAATCTAGCAAGAGCTGGTAAGACAGCTCGGTGTTTCTGTCTTGCAAGTCAACCACAGCATTCAACTGAGAGGCCTGACCGGCCAGCACACCCATGTTGCCAGTGCTGTTGTAATACATAAGCCCCACAAAGTTGTCCCTGAAACCAATGTAGTTGGGCCTGTTGGGCATGGACTGCTGTGTGAGGTTAGCGGCAGAACTTGCATCTTCCTTGCCAGGTTTATAAACTACATGGGTGTCTGGTGTTTCAAGGTACACATTTTCGGTATACATGACCATATCTGGCTTATTATCAACACCTGAGGTATCAGCTTGTGGACTATCAAAGAAAGCCATCGTTATGTCTTGTTCTTTAGATGGTTGACCATTTTCTCCATTTAAAAATTTAGCCTGACCGCCCTTTTCATTAGTAGGTCTGGCAAATGAACCATAGCAAGGCTTCATTTTGGTTTCTTTTTTAAGAGCCCTGCCTCCATAGAATACTTCATTTTCCTGCCAGTTTTCTTCTCCCACTTGAGGTTCTGGTTGGAAAGTTTTGTCTGCAAAAATTTCATTGTCATCCTCTTTGCTCTCATCAGTTCCAATTTGAAGACCTTCGTCTGTAATGTCAATTCCAGGCATGGAAGCTACACCATAAGTATGTGTCCTAGTGACCATTTCACTTCCTTGGCCATTTTTCTTCTCTTCAGCATCCCACTGACTGGAATTGGGGGCGCCCTTGGGGGCTAGGCTGTTGTAAGCTGTGCCCGAATAGGGTTTGAAGCTGGGGCCGCGGTCCAGGACGCCGCGGATGTCAAAGTACGTGCTGGCCATGTCTAGCACCCGGTTGTCGCCCACGGCCAGAGTGAAGCGCGCCTTGTACGAGTACGTGGTGTCCTCGCGATCCACGGGCACGAAGCGCAGCGTCAGACGCTGGGACCGGTCCGTGGTCACATCGTGGGTCGGGGCCACCGTGGGGTTCCTAAACTTGTTGCCCAGGCTGAAGTACGTGTCGGTGGCGCGGGCAAACTGCACCAGACCCGGGCTCAGGTACTCCGAGGCGTCCTGCCCGGCGATGTGCATGTACGCCCACTGCGGCATCATCGAGGGGGTGGCCATCTTCGCGCGTTCTCTGGCGGTAAGGCACATACAAGTTAAGCTCTCCCTTTAGTGTCCTCTATCTCTCAATAGCATCGGCGGCGCTTCAGACTTTTCACTCCCAGGCCCACGATACTGTGCAGCGTGCTCTGCCAGTTCTGGGCCTGGCGGCGGGCGGGGACGCGGCGCACGGCGGTCGCCACCGGGGGGGCCTGCACGACCGGAGCTGCCTTCGGTGGAGCGGGCGCGGGTGGTGGAGGCAAGTCTAGGGTGGCGGGTTTCATTACACCCGTGGCCAGCGGCGCGATGATGCGCGTGGTGGGCATGCCGGCCTTGACGGCCTCCTCGTACGAGGGCGGCTCGTCCACCTGCAGGATCGTCTCCTCCGCGTCGGGCCGCGGCCGCTTCTCGCCCTTGGGCGGCGGAAGAGTTGCATCTTCCATCTCCACCACCGGGGGCGGCCGCGGGTCCAGTCGGCTGTTTATCTCGCGCTGCACGGCCTGGTTCGCGATGTCCACCACCCCGTTAATGCCCGAGGCCAGCCCGTCCACCACCTTCTGCTGGAAGTTCTGGTCTTTGAGCTTTTCCCTTAACAACTGCCCCGTGCTACTATTCCAGGCCTTGTTCCCATAGTTCCGGAGCGTCGAGCCGAAATTTTTAAGCCCGCTCCAGACACTGCTCCAATTGAAGGCGCCCCCGTTCAGCTGGCTGGTGCCGATCTCGTTCCAGGTGCCCATGAACGGCCGCGTGCCGTGCCGCGGAGCCAGGGACGCAAAATTGATGTCTTCCATTCTAAAAATATACAGGACCAGGTGTGTCAGAGTCTAAAGAGGCTTTATTCGCACATCAACGGCGCTGCGACGCCTGCAGCGCAACGGAAGCTATGCCCGGGATCGTGCCGATGGCCGCGGCGATTATGGGGATGAGCGCGGGCAGGAACCCGCCACTCATGCGCCTGCGCATGGCCCGCCGCCGGCGGCGGTTCAGGCCGCTGCCTGCCATGCCTCTCCTGCGGCGGGATCTTCCTCGGTAATTCGGGACGGGGATGCGCAGGCGGCAAGTGAGAGCCATCTCTCTGCAACAGTATCACAGCACACGGATTAAAGGATGCTGGGGTGGTAGCGCACGGTGGGCAGAACGAGCGAGCGGCCCCGGCGCGTGGTCACGCGGCGCACGCGGGCGGGGGCCAGACGGCGGCGGGTGACGGTGCGGCGGCGGCGTTTGCTGGCTGGGCGCCTGCGGCTGGCGTAGTACCGGGTGCCGCGGTAGCCCGGAGTCGGGATGATGGAAGGATGCAACACGTAGTTGGGCATCAGCCGGCTGGCGGCGCCCCATCTTCGCCTCCTGGGAGGCTCGGTGACCGTGGCAACCGTAGATGTAGAGGCGGTGGCGGTGGAAGCTGGGAGCCAGGGGTCGGTCTGCACCTCGATGCTGGTCGAGGGTTTTTTGTCGACATCCATGTCGGTGGGGATCTGAATGTCCACGGTCTGCACGCCCAGGCCCGGCGCCACCTGCTTGATGGGGCGCACCTTGACCTCGGGCTCCACATCCATTTTCACGGTGTCCAGCACATCCTCCACGCGCCGGCGCTTGGGCACCATGATCTGCATGGTCGGGTACATGTTCTCACCCTCGCGCTTGACCCCGCGGCTCGGCAGCAGCACCGCCTGGGGCAGCACCTGCTGCAGGGTCACGGGCTTCAGGCTCGGCGTGGGGTTGCTCTCGTCCAGCGGCAACGAGATGAGCTCCTCTTCGCGCGACCGCTTCCCGTAGGCGAACTCGCCCGCCCGCTTCGCCGCCTGGTCCAGGATGTCGTCGTCGCCATACACCTCGTCATAGCTACGCTTGCTCCTGACCGAGGATCGCTCGCCGGGCGTGAACACCACCGCCGTGCCTGGCCGCAACACGCGCTGCACCCTGCGCCCCTTCCAATTTACGCGCCGCCGCGGAGCGAACTCGCGCACAAACTCTACTGCCCCCTCGTCCACCTCATCCTTTTTTTTAACCCGCTTGATTTTGCGGGGTTTCTGGTCCGCCTGGGGTGGTCCGTAAATCTCCGGGGCGACGACCTGGAGCATCTCCTCCTTGATTTTGCGCTTTGACATCGTCGCTTGCGGGGGAGGACACAAGCATTAGATCAGGGACGAGGAGGACGGGTGCGCACGGGCACGCGCACGCCCGTGACGGAGTCTCGCACCCAGTACACGTTTCCGCGTCTGGGTCTGGTCATGCTAGAGATGGCCGCGGCGGCGGCGGCGGCCGCTCGTCTGCGAGTCCTGCCTGCGGGGGTGGGTGCAGTGGCAGCGCGGCGCGCGGCTCGCATCATGGCCCGGCGGCCCGTGCGTCTGGCGCGGCGCAGCAGAGCCCGGGCGGCGCGCATAGCGGGCGTGCTCCGGTGGCGCCTGGCGATCCGTCGCCGCCGGCTCTTGCGTCTGGCATAGTCGCGCGCGTCGGCCACCACGCTGTCGATGACCGCGTCCACGGTCGAGGGGGCGGGGGTGTAGTTGCGCGCGTCGGCGACCACCGAGTCGATGACGTCGTCAACGGTGGTGCGCACGGCGGCAGCGGCGGGAGTCCGCCCGCGCTTGTAAGCGCCCCAGGGAGCGCGGAAGTGGCCGCGGACGCGGACGGGGTGCTGCTGGGAGCGCTTCTTGGCTCCTCCGTACATGGTGCTGGGTCTAGTAAGACCCCAGCCGGTGTTATTGCTGGGCGAGATGAGAATAGACATTTTTTTAGAAGGTGCGACTGGAAAGCACGCGCGGCGCGACTATGCCCAGGGCCTTGTAGACGTAGGGACAGGTGCGGCGACGGGCGTCAGTGACGGTCACTCGCTGGACTCCGCGGATACTGCTGCGCAGCGGTAGCGTCCCGTGATCTGTGAGAGCAGGCACGTTTTCACTGACGGTGGTGATGGTGGGCGCGGGCGGGCGGCAGAGGATCTGGTTGTCGGGGAAGCGGTTGAAGACGTGGGTGAGGGAGGTGTAGCTGCGGATGAGCTGGGAGTAGACGGCGAGGTCGTTGTAAAAGCTCTTGGCGCGGAAGGGCATGAGCTCGGCGCCGACCACGGGGTAGTTGCTGACTTGCTGGGTAGAACGGAAGGTGACGGGGTCTTGCATGAGGTCCGGCAGCGACCAGTAGACTTGCTCCGCGCCGCAGGTAACGTCCGGGGTGGTGAGCAGCGTCCACGACTGCACACCCTTCTCGGGGTCCCCGTAGGTATAGGACAGGTACCAGCTTCGGTACAGGGTGTCATGGGTATCCCCTATGACATTATAGCTCCTCTTGCTAGCATCTTCCTTGATGGGCTTAATAACCAGCTCCTTGCCAGCGGCTCTTAGCTGTTCGGTGGTGAGAAAAGTATCTCCCCTAATTTCACCACCTCCATTGGCAGCAGCTGTGTTCGCATTCTTGGTAGCCTCTTCCAGATCATTCTTGCTTTTGAGGTATGCATCCACATCCAGCAGGGCGGGGATGTTGCCCCCTTCTAGATCCTCATACATGATTCTGAAGCCCTCTTGGAAAGGTTGCTTCTTGCGAATGCCCAGGAGGTTGCTCAGGCGGCTCTCGGTGAAGTCCACCCCGCAGCCCGGCAGCAGCACCACGTCCGGGTGGAAGGCCTCGTAGGTGTAGACCCCAGGCATCACCAGCTTGGTCACCGGGTCCCAGCCCAGCTTGAAATTCCTGCTGTCAAACTTGACTCCGATATCGCTCTCCAGCACGCCATTTTGCCGCCCCACTTGCAAGTAGTTTTCCAAGATGGCGTTGTTCATCAGGTCTATGGTCATGGTCTCGGAAAAGTTGCCCTCGGGCAGGGTAAACTCAAACCACTCATACTCTAAGATATCCTTGCTTAAATCATCTTTGTCTACACCATCTGGGTGCTTCCTAGCCACCATCACCCGCGCCTTAAACTTGCTGGTGAACATGTACTCGTTCACATTGGGCATGTTGGTGTGCAGAATGGTCTTCAGATCACCGCCCCACCGCGACCGCTCGTCAAAATTTATCGTCTGCGTGCTAGCCTCGGCGGGGGTGAAATCGTTGTTCTGCACCACCGTGGTCAGGAAGTTGCTGTGGTCGTTTTGGTAGTTCAGGGAAGCGATGTCCGCCGACTTGTTGTCCACCAAGTACACGCGAGTGGTGTCGTACAGCGGAGCCAGCTCCGAGTAACGAATGCTGTTTCTGCCCTCCGTAGGAGCCATATACCGCGGAGGCACAAACGGAACCTCCAGGGTCGCCTGCGCCATCACGCTCTCGTACGAGGGAGGAGGAGAGGAAGACACCACCGCACGCCTCATCTCTAACAAGGAAGAGAACGCACGCTATGGCCTTGGTGAGTTTTTATTTTGCATTCAAAACATCCGTCGCCCCAGTCTGGGCTGCAGATGCGCGAACGGGTTGGCCCCACCGCTCCCGCCCAAGTCCAACACGCTGCTATCGTCGGCCGAGTCCTCGTCGTCCCACACCAGGCCCCGCTGCCGGTCGTGGCGCTGTCGCCGCGGCGCGGGCGCAGGCTCCCTATGGTCCTGAGCGTAGGTCTTCCAGCGGTTCAGTTTGTCCACCAGACTCTCTATCCCGTTATTGGCCATGGCGTTCTTGACCCGCGGCGGCTGCAGCAGCGAGTCGTTCAGGTACTCGTCCTCGCCCAGCAAGCGCGGCCGGCTCACCCTGCCGCTGTTCACCGAGCCCGGCAAGCTATGCAAACTCCCTAAGCTAGGAAAGGGGCTCCGACCCACCGCGCCCTCGCTCGCGGGCGTGCGCACCGCCTCCTGGCGCTTTTGCAAGGTCGGGGAGAACACCGCGCTGTCCACGTCGTCCCACAGGAACCCGTCGTTGGGGTCGGGCATGTCGTACTCGCCCGTGTAGAACCCCGGCGGCGGGAGCCAGTGCGGGTTCAGGATGGCGTTTGTAAAGTAGTCCGTGTTCATGGCCGCCGCGCGGTGCAGGTAGTCCATCAGCTTATTGATGAACGGCCGGTTGGCGGCGTACATGCTAGGTTCCATGTTGCGCGCGGTCATGTCCAGCGCGGCGCTGGGGGTGGCCCCCTCCTGCATCAGGAACAGCCCTACGCTCTGCTGCACATATCTCAGGATCCTCTCCTCCTCGGCCGACAGCGCGTACTGCGCCGGGATCTTCTGCTGTCTATTGGTCAGCAAGAAGTTCAGGGTGGCTCTCAGACTATCGGTGTCGTTCTGGCCCAGCGCGCGACTCACGCTAGTGATCTCCTGGAAGGTCTGCTCGTCCACCTGCGCCTGGCCTATGGCCTCGCGGTACAGCGTCAGCAGGTGACCCAGGTACGAGTTGCGGTTCACGCTGCCGCTGTCGGTGAAGGGCGCGATCAGCAGCAGCAGCAGCCGCGAGTTGGGCGTCAGCAAACTGCTCACCGTCGACCGGTCGCCCACGGGCGCCTGCACGCCCCACAGCCCGCGCAGGTTCTTGAAAGCCTGGCTCAGGTTCACCGTCTGCAGGCCCTGTCTGCTAGTCTGGAAAAAGTAGTCCGGGCCCGACTGGTACACCTCGCTCTGGGGCACCTCGGTCACCATCAGCCGCAGCGCGCTTATAAAGTTGGTGTAATCGTCCTGCCCGCGCGGCACGTTCGCCGGCTGCGTCGCCAGGAAGGCGTTCAGCGCCACCAGCGAGCCCAGGCCCTCGTTCTTGAACCGCTCGCGCTGCGCCACGGCCTCGCGCACGTCCGTCACCAGCCGATCCAGGTTGGACTGCACGTTCGTGCTGTTGTAGCGGCCCACGCGCTCCAGCAGGGCGTTGTACACCAGCCCGGCCTCGTCGGGACGGATGGCCTTGTTCTCCGCCAGCGCGTTCACGATCGCCAGCACCTTCTCGTGCGTGGGGTTGGTCCGAGAGGGGACCACCGCCTCCAGAATGGCCGAGAGTCTGTTGGCCTGCGGCTGTTGTCTAAAGGACTCGGGGTTGCGGGTCGTCAGGGCCATGATGCGTTGCATCGCGGCCTCCCAGTCGTCCGATGCTAGACCGGACGGCTGGCTTTGCAGCGCCGCCCTTATGGCGGGGTCCGGGGCTTGCTGCTGGGACATCTAAAAACACATCACGGAGGCGTCAGTACCCCGCAACGGGTGCATCCTCCTCCTCTTCCTCTTCCTCATCCAAGTCCTCTGGACCGTAGGCGGCCTCCAAGGCGCGCCGGCTCGGCTGCCAATGCAGGTCCGCCCCCATGTCGAAGTAGGACTCCTCGCCGCCGGCGGCGCCCCCTACCAGCGCCCGGCGCAGGCTCAGCATCAGCTCGCGGTCGCTCAGCTCGCGCCGCCGGCTCGTGCTCACGGCCTTGTGGATGCGGTCGTTGCGGTACACGCCCAGGTCGTCGCTCAGCGTCAGCACCTTGAGCGCCATGCGCATGTAAAAGCTGTCTATCTTCACCTCCTTGTCTATGGGCACATACGGCGTCTTGTAAATCTTGCGCGCGTAAAACTTGCCCAGGCTCAGCACCGAGTAGTTGATCGCCGCCACCTTCTCGGCCAAGCTAAGGCTGCGCTCCTGCACTACGATGCTCTGCAAGATGTTGATCAGCTCCAGCAGCCAGCGACCCTCGGGCTCGGCAATGTTCAGAAGCGCCTCCCTGAACGCCTCGTTGTCCCTGCTGTGCTGGACCACCAGGAACAGCTGCGCCGTCAGAGGCTTGCTGTCCGGGTTCTGCACGATGGCCTCCGCCAGGTCCCACAGGTGCATCAGGCCCAGGGCCACCTCCTCGCGCGCGATCAGCGTGCGCACATGGTTGTTGAAACTCTTTTGGAAGTTGCGCTCCTGCTTCACCGTCTGCTCGTAGGCCGTCACCAGGTTGGCCGCCGCCACGTGCGCGCGCGCGGGGCTGATCCCCGTCTGCTCGTTCGGCTCGAAATCCTCGTCGCGCAGCACGCGCTGGCGGTCCAGGCCCTCGCGCAGCTCCCTGCCCGCCCGAAACCGGCAGTCGCGCATCTCCTCGGGCTCCTCCCCGCTGCGGTCCCTGAACAGGTTCTGCGCAGGCACGTACGCCGGGCGCACGTCCTTCTGCAGCTGCACGCGGGGGTGTCGCTCCGGGGACGGCGCCCCCAGTCTCGCCAGCCCTTCGCCCTCTTCCAAGTCCATCTCTGTCTGTGGCTGTGGCTGGCTAGCGCCGGCGCCCGCTACGGCCGCAGTCGCGGTGGTCGCCGGGGGGGTGGGACGCATTTGGCGCAGGACGGGATGCATCTGGCAAAAAGAAAAAAGGGGGCTCGCTCCCGTAACTGGAGAAGTCGGCTGGCTGTGGGTCTTTAAATCGGCGGGGTGACCAAGTCCCGCTCGCCGCGGCCGTCCTCGAACCGGGTTCTGCCGCGACTCAACCCTGGCGATGCTTCTCCAGACTACGGGCGCGAGCCACTACCCGGCAGGGTTTTCGGCCGCTTTCAAGTCTAGCGACCCCACTCGGCCGGCAAAAAGGGCTCTCCGCCGTATCCTGGCGGCTATCGGGCTCGGGTCGAGACGGGAGTGCCAATACCACGTTAGTCGCGGCTCCAGCCTGATTCGAGGGGACTCGAACCGGGGTACACGCGCGGCCTAACCCGTTTGCGTTCCGCCAGGCTACGGAGGAAGAGCCCGCTCAACCGCTTTCGTTTTTGCCTCTAGAGCGTCAATGACTGCGCGCGTCTCACCGGCCAGACCGTGCCGACCATGGACTATTTCCTGCCGCTGCGCAACATCTGGAACCGCGTCCGCGAGTTCCCGCGCGCCTCCACCACCGCCGCCGGCATCACCTGGATGTCCCGCTACCTCTACGGCTACCACCGCCTCATGCTCGAGGACCTGGCCCCGGGCGCGCCGGCCACCCAGCGCTGGCCGCTCTACCGCCAGCCGCCGCCGCACTTCCTAGTCGGCTACCAGTACCTCGTGCGCACCTGCAACGACTATGTCTTCGACTCGCGCGCCTTCTCGCGGCTCAGGTACTCCGAGGTCGTGCAGCCCGGCCTGCAGACCGTCAACTGGTCGCTCATGGCCAACTGCACCTACACCATCAACACCGGGGCCTACCACCGATTCGTCGACATGGACGACTTCCAGGACACCCTCACCCGCGTGCAACAGGCCATCCTCGCCGAGCGCGTCGTCGCCGACCTGGCGCTCGTGCAGCCGCTCAGGGGCGTCGGGGTCACCCGCATGGAAGACTCCGCCGCGCGCGACGGCGACGACATCGAGAGGCTCATGCATGACTACTACAAGAACCTGAGCCGGTGTCAGGGCCAGGCCTGGGGCATGGCCGAGCGGCTCCGCATCCAGCAAGCGGGACCCAAGGACCTGGTCCTCCTCGCCACCATCCGCCGCCTCAAAAACGCCTACTTCAATTACATCATCAGCAACCGCAATTCTAACAGCGTCCACAGGGCTGCTACGTGTTTGAGCTTACCTTGCGACTGCGATTGGCTAGACGCTTTCCTCGAAAGATTCTCCGATCCGGTCGATCTCGACGCGCTCACGTCCCCTACACCGCAATTGATAAGATGCATAGTCAGCGCCCTATCGCTGCCCAACGGGGACCCGCCCCATTACCGGGAGATGACCGGCGGCGTCTTCACGCTGCGTCCTCGCGAACGGGGTCGCGCCGTCACCGAAACCATGCGTCGCCGCCGCGGGGAGATGATCGAGCGCTTCGTCGACCGTCTCCCGGTGCGTCGCCGTCGTCGTCGGGCCCCGCCACCACCACCGCCCCCAGAGGAAGAAATAGAAGAAGAGGTCGTCATGGAAGAAGAGGAAGAGGAGGAGGCCCCCGGGGATTTCGAGCGCGAGGTGCGCGCCACCATCGCCGAGCTCATCCGGCTCCTGGAAGACGAGCTCACGGTCTCGGCCCGCAACGCCCAGTTTTTCAACTTCGCCGTGGATTTCTACGAGGCCATGGAAAGGCTGGAGGCCATCGGCGACATCAGCGAAATGCCCCTGCGCCGCTGGATCATGTACTTCTTCGTCACCGAGCACATCGCCACCACCCTCAACTACCTCTTCCAGCGCCTGCGCAACTACGCCGTCTTCGCGCGGCACGTGGAGCTCAACCTCGCGCAGGTGGTCATGCGCGCGCGCGACGCCGACGGGGACGTGGTCTACAGCCGCGTCTGGAACGAGAGCGGCCTGGGCGCCTTCTCGCAGCTCATGGGTCGCATCTCGAATGACCTCGCCGCCACCGTGGAGCGCGCGGGCCGCGGCGATCTCCAGGAGGAGGAGATCGAGCAGTTCATGTCCGAGATCGCCTACCAGGACAACTCGGGCGACGTGCAAGAGATCCTGCGTCAGGCCGCCGTCAATGACGCCGAGATTGATTCTGTTGAACTGTCTTTCAGGTTCAAAGTCACGGGGCCAGTGGTCTTCACGCAGAGGCGGCAGATCCAGGATGTCAACCGCCGCGTCGTCGCGCACGCCAGCGCTCTCAGGGCGCAGCACCGGGACCTGCCCGAGCGCCACGCCGACGTGCCTCTGCCGCCCCTGCCCGCGGGGCCGGAACCGCAGCTGCCGCCGGGAGCGCGTCCGCGACACCGCTTCTAAAAGCGCACCGCGGCACGGTCGTGGCCCCGCGCAGCTACGGGCTCATGCAATGCGTGGACACGGCCACCAACTCACCCGTGGAGATCAAGTACCATCTGCATCTCAAGCACGCCCTCACCCGCCTCTACGAGGTCAACCTAAGAACCCTGCCCCCGGACCTGGATCTCCGCGACACCATGGACAGCTCCCAACTGCGCGCCCTCGTCTTCGCTCTCCGCCCCCGCCGCGCCGAGATCTGGACCTGGCTCCCGCGCGGGCTCGTCAGCCTCTCCGTCCTCGAGGAGCCCCAGGGTGAGTACCACGCAGGCGAACATGAAAACCACCAGCCAGGGCCGCCACTCCTGAAGTTCCTCCTCAAGGGACGCGCTGTGTATCTCGTGGATGAGGTACAGCCCGTGCAGCGCTGCGAGTACTGCGGACGCTTTTACAAGCATCAGCACGAGTGCTCGGTTCGCCGGAGGGATTTCTACTTTCATCACATCAACAGCCACTCGTCCAACTGGTGGCAGGAAATCCAGTTCTTTCCAATCGGCTCTCATCCTCGCACGGAGCGGCTCTTTGTCACCTACGATGTAGAAACCTACACCTGGATGGGGTCCTTCGGCAAGCAGCTCGTCCCCTTCATGCTGGTCATGAAATTCTCGGGGGACCCCGAGCTGGTCGCCCTCGCTCGCGATCTCGCCGTGCGCTTACGCTGGGATCGCTGGGAGCGGGACCCCCTCACCTTCTACTGCGTCACCCCAGAAAAGATGGCCGTGGGCCAGCAATTCCGCCTCTTTCGCGACGAGCTCCAAACCCTCATGGCCCGCGAGCTCTGGGCTTCCTTCATGCAAGCCAACCCACATCTCCAGGAGTGGGCCCTCGAGCAGCACGGCCTGCAATGCCCCGAGGACCTCACCTATGAGGAACTCAAAAAGCTGCCACACATCAAAGGCCGCCCGCGATTCATGGAACTCTACATCGTCGGGCACAACATCAACGGCTTCGACGAGATCGTCCTCGCCGCCCAGGTCATCAACAACCGAGCCTCCGTCCCGGGCCCTTTCCGCATCACCCGCAATTTCATGCCGCGGGCAGGCAAAATTCTCTTCAATGACGTCACTTTCGCTCTGCCTAACCCCCTCTCGAAGAAGCGCACCGATTTCGAGCTCTGGGAGCACGGCGGCTGCGACGACTCGGATTTCAAGTACCAGTTCTTGAAAGTCATGGTCAGGGACACCTTCGCCCTGACGCACACCTCGCTCCGCAAGGCCGCTCAAGCTTACGCCCTCCCGGTGGAGAAGGGCTGCTGTCCCTACAAGGCCGTGAACCAATTCTACATGCTGGGCTCTTACCGTGCGGACGATCGAGGATTCCCGCTTCGGGAGTACTGGAAGGATGACGAGGAGTACGCCCTCAACCGCGAGCTGTGGGAGAAGAAAGGAGAGGCGGGTTATGACATCATCCGCGAAACGCTCGACTACTGCGCCATGGACGTCCTCGTCACCGCCGAACTCGTCGCCAAGCTGCAAGACTCCTACGCGCACTTCATCCGCGACTCGGTCCGCCTGCCTCACGCCCACTTTAACATCTTCCAACGGCCCACCATCTCCTCCAACTCGCATGCCATCTTTCGCCAGATCGTCTTCCGCGCCGAGCAGCCCCAGCGCACCAATCTCGGCCCCGCCTTCTTGGCACCCTCGCACGAGTTGTATGACTATGTGCGCGCCAGCATCCGCGGGGGGCGCTGTTATCCCACCTACATCGGCATCCTCTCGGAGCCCATCTATGTCTATGACATCTGCGGCATGTACGCCTCCGCCCTCACGCATCCCATGCCCTGGGGTCCGCCCCTCAACCCATACGAGCGAGCGCTGGCCGCCCGCGAGTGGCAGATGGCCTTGGATGATGCATCCTCAAAAATCGATTATTTTGACAAGGAACTCTGTCCGGGCATCTTCACCATCGATGCGGACCCCCCTGACGAGCATCTGCTTGATGTGCTGCCCCCTTTCTGCTCGCGCAAGGGCGGTAGACTCTGCTGGACAAATGAGCCCCTGCGCGGCGAGGTAGCCACCAGCGTGGACATGGTCACCCTGCATAACCGCGGCTGGCGCGTCAGGATCGTGCCCGACGAGCGCACCACGGTCTTCCCCGAATGGAAGTGCGTCGCGCGCGAGTATGTCCAGCTCAACATCGCGGCCAAGGAGCGCGCCGACCGTGACAAAAATCAGACCATGAGATCCATCGCCAAGCTCCTCTCCAACGCCCTTTATGGCTCCTTTGCCACCAAGCTTGACAATAAAAAAATAGTCTTTTCTGACCAGATGGATGAAAGTCTCCTAAAAAGCATCGCGGCAGGGCAGGCTAACATCAAATCCTCCTCGTTTCTAGAAACTGACAACCTGAGTGCCGAGGTCATGCCCGCTCTCGAGAGGGAATACCTACCCCAACAGCTGGCGCTCGTGGACAGCGACGCGGAAGAGAGTGAGGACGAGCACAGACCCGCCCCCTTTTATACCCCCCCGTCGGGGACCCCCGGTCACGTGGCCTACACCTACAAGCCAATCACCTTCTTGGATGCGGAGGAGGGGGACATGTGCTTGCACACGGTGGAAAAGGTGGACCCCCTGGTGGACAACGACCGCTACCCCTCGCACGTGGCCTCCTTTGTCTTGGCGTGGACGCGCGCCTTCGTCTCAGAGTGGTCCGAGTTTCTCTACGAGGAGGACCGCGGGACGCCCCTGCAGGACAGACCCATCAAGTCCGTCTACGGGGACACCGACAGCCTCTTTGTCACCGAGCGCGGACACAGACTCATGGAGACGCGAGGTAAGAAGCGCATCAAAAAGAACGGGGGAAAACTGGTTTTTGACCCCGAGCAGCCCGAGCTCACCTGGCTCGTCGAGTGCGAGACCGTCTGCGCCCACTGTGGAGCGGACGCCTTCGCCCCCGAGTCCGTCTTTCTTGCGCCCAAGCTCTACGCCCTGCAATCCCTCCTCTGTCCCGCCTGCGGACGCTCTTCCAAAGGCAAGCTCCGCGCCAAGGGCCACGCCGCCGAGGCCCTCAACTACGAGCTCATGGTCAACTGCTATCTCGCCGACGCGCAGGGCGAAGACCGTGCCCGTTTCAGCACCAGCAGGATGAGTCTCAAGCGCACCCTTGCAAGCGCCCAGCCCGGGGCCCACCCCTTCACCGTGACGGAGACCACCCTCACTCGGACCCTGAGACCCTGGAAGGACATGACGCTGGCCGCGCTGGACGCCCATCGTCTCGTGCCCTACAGTCGCAGTCGTCCCAACCCCCGAAACGAGGAAGTCTGCTGGATCGAGATGCCGTAGAGCACGTCACCGAGCTCTGGGACCGCCTGGAACTCCTCTCGCAGACCCTCGCCAAGATGCCCATGGCCGACGGGCTCAAGCCCCTGAAAAACTTTGCTTCCCTGCAAGAGCTCCTCTCGCTGGGCGGGGACCGCCTCCTCGGCGAGCTCGTCCGGGAAAACCTCCAAGTCAGGGACATGCTCAACGAGGTGGCCCCCCTCCTCCGGGACGACGGCAGCTGCATCTCCTTGAACTACCACCTGCAACCCGTCATCGGGGTCATCTACGGCCCGACCGGGTGCGGCAAGTCCCAGCTGTTGAGAAACCTCCTCTCCTCGCAGCTCATCACCCCCGCCCCGGAAACCGTTTTTTTCATCGCCCCGCAGGTGGACATGATCCCCCCCTCCGAGATGAAAGCCTGGGAGATGCAAATCTGCGAGGGGAACTTTGCCCCGGGGCCCGAGGGAACCATAGTCCCCCAGTCTGGCACCCTCCGCCCCAAATTCATTAAAATGTCTTATGATGATCTCACCCAGGAGCATAATTATGATGTCTCTGATCCCAGAAACGTCTTTGCCAAAGCCGCAGCCCACGGGCCCATTGCCATCATCATGGATGAGTGCATGGAAAACCTGGGCGGGCACAAGGGCGTCTCCAAATTCTTCCACGCATTCCCTTCCAAGTTGCATGACAAGTTCCCCAAGTGCACGGGCTACACCGTCCTGGTGGTCCTGCACAACATGAACCCCAGGCGGGATCTGGGCGGCAACATCGCCAACCTCAAGATCCAGGCCAAACTGCACATCATCTCCCCCCGCATGCATCCCTCCCAGCTCAACCGCTTCGCCAACACCTACACCAAGGGGCTCCCCGTGGCCATCAGTCTCCTCCTCAAAGACATCATCCAGCACCACGCCCAGCGCCCATGCTATGACTGGATCATCTACAACACGACCCCAGAGCACGAGGCCATGCAGTGGTGCTACCTCCACCCCCGGGACGGGCTCATGCCCATGTACCTCAACATCCAATCCCACCTCTACCGGGTCCTGGAAAAAATCCACCGCACTCTCAATGATCGGGAGAGGTGGACCAGGGCCTACCGCGCGCGAAAAAATAAATAATAAAGATGCTTTGCTGTTTGAATCAGAATCTGTGTTTATTGAATCATTTATTTTGCTGCTGCTGTTGCTCGCGGAGCTCGGACACCTGCTGGGTCAGGGCGGCCAGCTGGCGGCTCAGGGCTTCCAGCTCGGCCAGCAGGGCCAGCAGTTTCTCCTCGGCGATGATGGAACTGGGGACGGAGGGGCTGCTACCGCTGCTGGGCATGTAGCTCGAAGCCAGTCTCGTCGCTGTCATGGCGGCTGCGGCTGCCGCGGCTGCGGCGGTGCTGTCGAGCGACGAGCTCCCCACGGTCGCGTAGGTCATGGTCGAGGAATTTGCTGGAAGCACTGGGCGCCCATCCACCGTAGATCCCATCACATTCTGACGAACTCCGGCCCATCCCGGCAGGCGGGTTGTCAAATAAGGGCTAAAAAGCCCCCCTTCGAAGGCCCCGCCAGTCCCGTTCATGATGTCTGCAGAAAAGCAAAAAGACCCTCGTAAGACACCCGCCTTTATACTCACCTTAGCCACGCCCACTACTCAAACCTACCTCTAATCTGTGTCCTCCCCACTGGAGCTGAACTCGGTCCCGGTACAGGCCATCACCAGGTGGTCTGGTCTCAGCTCCTCGGTCACATCCAGGGCCACAGGCTGCATCCTGGTGTGTCTGCCCCCGCACTCGCAAGCGCGCACCCTGGACTTGGTCTCATCGTATCTCAGGATCTTGTACACCGAGACATCCATGTCAAAGATGCCGTTCAGGTTCACCCTGGAGAAGGCATCGTTCTCCAACAGCAGCTTGGTCTGGCTAAAGTTGCACTGGTACGGCTGGAAAGTGCCCCTTCTGGCGCCCAGGTGCATATGGCACTTGATCAGCAGGTTATTCTCAAACAATGGCCACTTCTTCCTGGGGTGGGAGGTCACATGGATGTTCTTCAGGATATGGCAGACCCCCGAGTCGCAGGTCAGCATGTTGTACATGCGCTCATCCGTGCAGCCCTTCACCATATTATGCTTCAGAGAGGCTGTGCCCTTCACCAGGCAGAAGCAGCCCGTCTCCAGGGAAGAGCAGTGTCTCACTCTAGCATTGCCCTCGGTAGAGACTGCCAGGTAGCATTTCTCAAACACACACTGCTTCACAGACATCTCGCTCTTGGGTCTTCCGACCACGCCCATCCAGCAGCCATAAAACTTACAGCCCCTGATCTTAGCAGCTCCCCAGACCTCTGCACACATATTGTTGAACCCGAAGAAATTGCAGCCGTGCAGGGTCATGTGGCTGTTGGCCATGAACAGCACCCCATTAAACTTCTCTCCATTGAACTTCATGTTCATAAAGATCATGGAATTCATATTCATCACACCGGCTCTCATTCCCATCATGCAACACCTGAAGGCTGATTTGTCCAGGGTATCGATGATCACCTCTGCCCCGTTCCCTGAGATGTAGCAGGCATGTCTGATATTCACCGTCTTGGTCACCCTGTACTTGCAATCTGGGCGCAGGGCTATCTTGGCATATTTCTTAATAGCCTCCTCCCAATCCTCATCTGGGTTCAACCAGTGGGTTTTTATCTGCTCCAGGCCATATTTATCCTGCATCAGGCCTATCTCATCCCTGCACTCCTGCTGTAGCTCGTGCCAGGTAATGCGCTCTGGGCGCTTGCGATTCATCAGGCTGGCAGTCAGCTCGGTCATCATCCCAGTATTGCCACCATCGCTCCTCTCCCTCTTCACTCCCCTGGCCATGGATGTCAGCACCTTGCTAAGCTCAGGGTACAGGCTGGATACCTGATTCAATCCAGCTCCTCTTCCGACGGAGGGTCCAGGCCGCTCCTCGGGTTCTCGTCCATGGCCTCCCTCATTTCTTCCTCCAACATGGATGTTTGTCTGTGTAGACGAAGAAGACCCGGAGCTGCTGGCTGTAGAAGCCAGTAGTTCAAGATTCTCTGTCCCCGCTGCCTGATCCAGGCCCTCCACAGGTGCATGGCTGCGAAGTCCAGGATGTAACCCCTGCTCAGTTGGGTGTCCTGGCTCCATTTGTCAACCAGAAAAACCACAAAAGCAACCCCGGCTGTAGTGCGCCCTGGGCTTGAAAAATCAAGACTGTGGAGGACCCTTTCCTGGAAAAGGGACTGGTGGCCGAAATTCAGAGAATCAAGCAGGCCAGAGCAGTCGGAAAAAAGATTTTCAAATTCCTCGCTATAATCCTTCTTAACTGTGTACACCAGGCGAGATAGAGGAGTTCCAAACCAGTGTCTCCAGAAACCGGAGCACCCGTCTGAACTATCCTCCACAAGCCGGCGTGTCTTGTTAAAGTCCGCAAGTATAGTCCACACATCCATCAGGAACTCCCTGAAGGTCTGTGCCTGAGTGCCCAGGTGTTGCCACTTATATAGGACTAAGCCCCGCCCATGAGTCATAAACCACACCTTGCATGCGTCACATATACTTTTATTTGTACAACTTTATTTACACATGACTAAGCGCATCTGCGCCTAGTTCCTGGGGCGTTTCAAGCTCAGGTCCAAAGGTTCATCCCCACCCATATCATGCAACAAGTCCTCAATTTTTTCAACAGCTGCTCGCCTCTCGCCACTGGGTCTAACTGGGGTGGGTCTGTGCACTTGCAGGGGCGTTTCGCCTGACAGCTCAGGGGGAGACGGGTGGTCTTCTTCTGAGGGTGATGACTCATCCTCTGACACCGGACCTAGTAACAAAAATAAACCACACTTAGTACAGCTGTTCAAGCATCACACAGATATGTGTTAAGCACTCAGCCTCTCTCACATTCACTCCACTTACTGTAAATAAAGCTGAAAGTCTGTTTCATATAGCACAGAGCGCAGGAGGCGTTCACATCTCCGGACTTATCCCGGTGGTACTGGCAGTTCCTACAGCCTTGTACTGGCTCAGTAGATTTTTCAATCACATCTTGCTCCTCCACAATCACACAAGCAAAGTCCGATAGAATAGCCATCTCTCGCTCACCCTGTTCGTCCTCTGAATCGCTGGGAGGAAAACCTTCCTCGTAGCACCGGAGGTCTATCTCATCCTCCTCTTCCAATTCAGGTATGGGTGGCAGAGTCGGGGTATGAAGTGGAGTAACTATAGCTTCGCTAGCTATGTCAGCCTGGAGAATCATAGATTCTGGAAATATTAAATTCACAGCCTCTTCGTTAGGGTCGTCATCATGGGCATCTACCTCCAGATCATAGAGATCCTGAAGTGTGGGTCCCAGCTCGAACGGACTTGGATGCAGTTCGTCCTCCAATACTGTATCCACAAAGTCCTCCAGCATAAGCACAGCCAGCTCACCGGGCACAGTTGAAGGTAGAAGGCGCAGGTGTCTCATTTTCTCGGTCTCTGGGAGCGGAGCTCAGAGAAATCTCTACTCGCTGGCACTCAAGAGTGGCCTCTTGACGGGCTCGACTGGTTTAAATACCCTGTGGATCAGCTGATCTGTGACATAAACACCGGACTTTGACACGGACGCGGAAATTCGCGAAAAAAACACCGCAATCGAAACCCCCACGTAATCGGTCAAAGTCTCTCGGCCCTCGGTAAATATTCCGCCCTGGGCGGGACCGGTATTTTTCGCTTTTCACTTCCTCATTCAGTTTTCGCGCCAAAATGACCTAATTTCACTTGCATCCGCCCAGAATTACCTCATATCCGGGCGTGGCCGCGGGAAAATCGGCCGTTTCCGGGTCTAAAGTCCGCTTTTTTATACGTCATCAGCCCCGCGACTTGCTTCCGGGCTAGGCCACGCCTCCGCGGCGGCCGTTAGC
>OIZF01000297.1_pt1 | contig 34920 bp, 35 predicted proteins | sample 1588471 | NCBI WGS metagenome assembly OIZF01 (sample SAMN03283279) | human gut metagenome | biome: human-associated habitat; material: feces | host: Homo sapiens | place: Peru | collected 2012
TTTTATAAGTACAGCGGTGTCCGTCCACAAGCTTCCTGTGTTTGCAGGCATAATAGAAATAATCCTTATAATAGCCTCCATCCGGATGCTTCTTGCGGTTTACATTGCCATACATACCGCTTCCACAGACAGGACATTTGATAATCCCTGATAAAATATGCTCATGTTCAAGGCTGTGTGTTTTTACCTGTAAAACACCTGTCTCCTGACGCTTTCTGTGTGCCTGATTCCACATTTCTTCTGATATGATTGCCTCATGGATTCCATCATTTAACATGTATTCCTTTTGTTTTACGATATGATATTCATTCCTTGTTCCCGGAATCTTCTCATTTTTTCTTCTTCCAAATGCAAGCTTACCGCAATATATCGGATTGTCCAGCACACCTTTGACGAATGATGTAGAAAAGCCTTCAATTGTGTTATTCTGGCGAAGCTTTTTCTTATAACCACTGTTATTTAAAAATGCAGCTATCGCAGCCATTCCCATCGTTGTATTGACGAATTTATCATATATAATACGGATAATCTCTGCCTCATCCTCTGCAATGATAAGCTCACCATTTACCAGCTGATAGCCATATGGAGCAAAGCCTCCATTCCATCTGCCTTCTCTCGCCTTCTGTCTGCGGCCTTCCATTGTCTGAACAAGGATATTCTCACGTTCTATCTCTGCAACCGCAGATAAAACAGATATCATCAGCTTTCCGGCATCCTTGGAGCTGTCAATCCCATCCTCTACACAGATAAGATTAACCCCATAATCCTGCATTTTCTGCAATGATGATAAAACATCTGCCGCATTTCTTCCAAATCGTGACAGTTTAAATACCAGCACATAATCAACATTGTCTTTGCCACTTTCTATATCCGCAAGCATCTGCTTAAACTGTGGTCTGCCTTCCACACTTTTACCAGATTTACCCTCATCAGAATATTCACCGACGATAGACATTTCCTGATAATCTGCGTATTTTCTAAGCTTGTCCTTCTGTGCATCAAGGCTGTAGCCTTCTACCTGCATGGAAGTTGATACTCCTGTGTATATATAGCATTTCTGCTGTTTTTCATCAGATGTTATCTCCTTTTTACTTCCTTGGAAACCTCTTTAATGCTTTCAAGATATGCTTTTTCGACTGGCGTCAAAGTAATCTCCTGATATTTTCTGTATTCTGACTTTGCTTTCTCCAACGCCTGTTTATGACTTACAGAACCAGCTCCAGTTAAAAGTTTTCTATTTCCTGATGACAACACACTATCCAGCTGCTTTACATAATCATCCATATACATTGGCTTATGCTCAATTGCATTAATTTCAGCCAGATCAAAATAACCAGAAACAAGATTGTTTAATACTTTGAGTTCATTTTCTTCAAGATAATTCTTTGCAATTCCTATATCCTTTAATGCTGGTAATTCTCCGGCAAATGAAGTAAGTCCCATAAATGGCTTTTCTGCATCTGCGCGCTGATATATAACCTCTGCCGCAGTATGACCATGAGCTGCATAGTGAAGTTTATTCTGAACAATTTTAAAGAATCTAACAGACTCGTCGCTATGAGGATCGTAATCTACACTCGTCGCATATAAATCAAGCACCTGACGATACAATACCTTTTCTGAAGATCTTATATCCCTGATTCTGTCAAGTAACTCTTTCCAGTAATCTCCTCCACCATTTCCTTTCAAACGCTCGTCATCTATCGTAAATCCCTTAATCATGTATTCTTTTAATCTCTGTGTCGCCCACTGTCTGAATCTTGTTGCAATCACTGATTTAATTCGGTATCCAAGAGATATTATCATATCAAGATTATAATGAGGAATCTGCCTTGTCACCTCACGATTTCCTTCTTTTCGAACCTGTCGGAAATTCCGACAGGTTGAAGTTTCGTCTAATTCCCCCTCCTCATAAATATGCTTAATATGTTCTACTACATTTGTTCGAGAAGTTTGAAATAATTCTGACATCTGCTGTTGTGTCAGCCATACTGTATCATCTTCTATTTTAACTTCTATATTTGTCTGCCCATCATCAGTCTGATATATAAGTATTTCCCCATATTCATCGGTTCCAATTTTATCTGCCATAAGCACCTCTCCAATCCATTACTTCTTAGTTATGAAATGTGAACACATGTGTTCACTATTGTCCCAACAAAAAAGTAGATATGTTTCCATACAAGAAAACCGAACTTCCCGCAAGGCTTCTCTGATGATACTAACCTCGCAAAAAGCCCGGAAATACGACATTTTTCAGCCTTTATTTATCTTTTCTTGACAATAAGCAGACTGTTTCCACATGCACCGTTTCGCAAAATTGATCTACAGCAACCGCTTTCACAACTTCATATCCCCTTGCCTGGAACATCGCAAGATCTCTTGCCAAGCTTGTCACCTTACAAGAAATATACACAATTGTATCTACTCCATAATCCAAAATCTTCGGAAGTGCTTTTGGATGAATGCCATCTCTTGGTGGATCTAATACAATTACATCTGGTTTTTCTTCTATATCATCAAGTACCTTAAATACATCACCTGCAATAAAGCGACAATTTTCCAAACCATTCCGTGCTGCATTCTCTTTTGCCGCCTCTACTGCTTCTTCGATAATCTCTACTCCGATTACTTCTTTTGCAACTGGTGCAAGCACCTGCGAAATCGTACCTGTTCCACTAAACAAATCAAATACTGTCATGTCATGGATATCTCCGATATAATCTCGCACGATGGTATATAATACTTCTGCACCTCGAGAGTTAGGCTGGAAAAATGAAAATGGTGTGATTTTAAATTCCAGTCCAAGCAGGTTTTCATAGAAAAAGTCTTGTCCGTAGAGAACTTTTGTCTCATCACTTTGTACTACATCTGACAGTGAATCATTTAATATATGGAGAATTCCTACGATTTTACCTTCTAACTGTAATGCCAACAATTGTTCTACTAATGGTGTAAGATCATAATCCTCCTGTGTTGTAGTTACAAGATTGATTAATATTTCTCCTGTTGTATCACCACGGCGAAGCAATAAATGACGTAAATATCCAATATGCTGCATTTTCTTATAATAGCTTGCACCTAATTTCTGAAAATATTCTAATACGCACATTAAAATCTTATTCATGTCCTGATGTACCAATTTACAGTCTGATGCTGTTAATACATCATAAGTACTTCCTTTTTTATGAAGCCCCAGTGACAATGGTCCGTCCTTATATTCGTCTCCAAATGAGAATTCCATCTTATTACGATAACCAAATTCTTTTGGGCTTGCCTTTACGCCTTCAAATGTAAATGTTTTTCCAGGTGCCATGACCGATTCCAAAATTTCTCTGACTTGTTCCCCTTTCATCTGCATCTGATCTTCATAAGACATTGTCTGATACATGCATCCACCGCATGCCGGAAAAATGCTACAGACCGGAGTTCTTGTTTCTTTTTCTGATTTTTCTAAGACCTCCAGCAGCCTTCCTTCCGCATTACCGCTTTTAAATTTATTGACAATGAATTTCACCTTCTGTCCCGGAATCCCATTTTTTACAATTACATATCTGTCTTCTTCCGGCACGTATACTTTTCCTTTATTTGGAAATTCAACTTTTTCTATAATTCCTTCAAATATCTGTCCTTTTTTCATAACACTCTCTTTCTAGCAAAAAGAAACAGGGTGCGGTACCTTACCACCACATCCTGTCCTTATGTTTAGCCGTTACTGTTTACCTCTGATTTGATGTCTGATAACTTCAAATTCTTTCAAACTGATTAGATCTGATCCTCATCACTGAAATAATCATCAAAATCATCATCGAAATCTTCGTCAAAATCTTCGAGATAATCCGGTGTAAAGAATCTGTATACTGCATAGGCAATACCTGCTACTGCTGCAACCGCACCGATAATTGCCAATGTCCAAAGGATTGCTTTACATGGTTTTTCTTCTTCCTTTTTGTTTAAAAGTTCTTTCAGTTTTGTCTCTGCAATTAACTCTTCTACTCTGTTCATATCTTACACGCCCTTTCCCTTTTCTTGGTAGAGTTCTTTTCTGATATTATAACACTATCATTTTCAGATTACTACTAAATTCATTGAAAAATTCACAGAAAAACGAATAACTTTATTCTTCCTTTTTTAACTTTGCAAATGTAGCAAACATCTTCTTTACTCCGGCAGTATCAAATTCTACTGTCACTTCATAATCTCGTCCGCCTTCTACAATATCTTTTACAGTTCCTACACCAAATTTAATATGTCTCACTCTGTCTCCGATTGTATAATCAAGACCTTTTTCTTTTGTCACTGCAAATTGCTTTGCCCCCGTCATAAGAGGTGATGCATATGTAGTAAATGGTTTTTGTGTAAATGCTTGTTTTGCCTGTTTAAATGCTGTTTGAACAGCAGAATCTTTTTCTTCTTTAACAGAAAACAGCTTCTCTTCTTTTTCGAGCAAATCTTCTGGTATTTCTTTTACAAATCTGGATACTCGATTATAATGTGTCTCTCCTCGCACCATACGCATTCTTGCGCAGCTCAGTACAAGTTCTTGTTCTGCACGTGTGATTCCTACATAACACAAACGTCTTTCTTCTTCCAAATCTTCCGGATTATCAATACACATGTAACTTGGAAATAATCCGTCTTCCATACCTGCCAGGTATACATTCGGAAATTCCAATCCTTTCGCACTGTGTAATGTCATCAAAACAACATAATCCTGTTCTTCATCTAAATTATCAATATCTGCCACTAATGCTACTTCCTCTAAGAATCCGCTTAATGAGACCTCTTTTTGCTCTGCTGCACAGACTTCCTCATAAGTTGCCACCTTATTGAGCAATTCATCAATATTTTCAATTCTGGCCTGTGCATCTTCCTTATCCTCTGCCTCGAGACTTTCTACATATGCTGTCATCTCAATAATCTCTTTTAACAGATCTGTCAAACTGATTTTTCCAAGTCTGCCTTTGAAATATTCAATCAGCGCAACAAATGAATCTAGTTTTGCAGCACTTCTTCCAATCCCCGGAATCAGATCCAGACCCTGCAGTGCTTCATAAAATCCGATTCCCCTCATCTGGGCAGAATCCTGCACACGATTCACTGTTGTAAGACCAATCCCACGTTTCGGGACATTAATAATTCTTCGAACAGCCAGATCATCTCTCGCATTATCTATTGTCTTTAAATATGAAAGCAAATCCTTAATCTCGCGTCTTGCATAGAAATTTACCCCTCCAATAATTTTATATGGAATATTGTTTGCCACAAATTTTTCCTCAAAAATACGGGACTGCGCATTTGTTCTATACAAGATTGCGTAATCATTATAATGATTTCCTTTTGTGCATCCACTCTTAATCTGATTTACAATAAATTCAGCTTCATCGTATGCTGTATCAAACTCATGCAATTGAATTTTTTCCCCATCGCCCTTTTCCGTCCAAAGAGATTTATCTTTTCGCCCATGATTATTGCGGATCACTGCATTCGCAGCGTTTAGAATATTGCCTGTTGAGCGATAATTCTGTTCCAGCTTTATTACTTTTGCATCCTTGAATTTCTCTTCAAAACTTAATATATTCTGTATATTAGCTCCTCGGAATTTATAAATGGACTGATCATCATCTCCTACTACACATAAGTTCTGATACTTCGCTGCTAAAAGGCTGACAAATTTAAACTGCACTGTGTTCGTATCCTGATATTCATCCACCATAATATATCTGAATCGATTCTGATAATACTCCAAAACCTCTGCATCCTTCTGGAAAAGCTGTACTGTCTTCATCAGCAGGTCATCAAAATCTAATGCGTTATTCGCCTGAAGTTGTTTTTCGTATTCCCAGTATACTTTTGCAATCATCTGTTTTGAAAAATCTCCGACTGAATTCACCTCGTATTCTGCCGGTGTTATCATCTCATCCTTTGCTGACGAAATTGCTCCAAGAAATGTTCTCTCTTTAAATTTCTTTGTATCTATATTCAATTGCTTACATATATCACGCATCAATGTCTTCTGGTCATCACTGTCATATATTGTAAAATTAGTATCATAACCGATGCGATCGATATATCTTCTTAAAATCCTTACACAAGTGGAATGAAATGTACTAACCCATATACTTTCCGAACCAAATCCAACAAGATTGTCTACTCGTTCACGCATCTCTCCTGCCGCTTTATTCGTAAATGTAATTGCCAGTATGTTCCAAGGATTTACCCCTTTTTCTTCTATTAAATATGCAATTCTGTGAGTCAGCACTCTGGTCTTACCAGAACCGGCTCCTGCCAGAATTAAAAGTGGTCCTTCGGTATGATAAACAGCATCTCTTTGCTGCTCATTCAATGTATCATATATACTCATAAAACTCTCCCATCTTATCTTCATTTAACCCAAACTCTTGTCTTTATTATCGAACGCACGTTCTTTGTTGTCAACTAGAATTTCTACTTCTTTCGCACATCTCTCGGAGAACATCCGTATATCTCATGAAACATTCGGTTAAATAATTTGTAATTCGTAAATCCATTCTCTTCTGCAATCTCCAAAATTCCTTTTTGTGTATTGCAGATATCCTGATAAATATGCATCAATCGCACCTGATTGACATATCTCAAAAAATTTACCCCCATATTCTGTTTGAAAAAACGACTAAAGTATTCTCTGCTCAAATAGAAATGTGACGCAATCTCTTCCAATGAAATCTGCTCTTTATAATGTAATTCTATATACTCTGTAATTTCTCCCAGACGTTCTAATATCGTATTGCGCTCTGAAGTTTGTACATGTTCTTCTCTTGTTGCAAAATGATTCAGCAGCTCAAAGAATACTTCCATCGCAATAGCCTGACTTTTCAACCGATATCCGACAGGATGCATCACATACATCGGCGGCAATCCTTTTAACATCTCACATATTTTTAGATATGCCTCCAACTGTTCTTTTTTTAATTTTTCCCGAGTGCAGAAAAAGCGATATTTTTCTATATCTGATACATAGTTTTTCATACTGTTTCTTGAAAAATGGATTACCACCATCATTGACGCATTTGCTGCCTTAACTTCATGCATCTGGTTAGAATCCAGCACTACAAAATCTCCTGCAACAACCAGATAGTCTTTTCCATCTATCATGATCGACCCATTTCCATTTAATACGTATATCAGTTCTATTGCAGAATGCCAATGTACCGGATTATATTTCCCTTTTCCTGTATAATAATGAATCTGTACTCCCGTTCGTTCCAACTTGAATAATGGTTCATATATCATCCTTTATTGCTCCCTTTAAATTCCAGTTCTCTGTTCGTGCTTTCTTACATTATAAATAGCTGTATATCTTTCGATAAACAATATTATTATATTAACATATGACACATACATTTTCACGCTTAAAGTTCATAAATTTCATCTGAAATTCATTTTCAAAAATACTTGCCATCTAGTTTTTAATACTATATAATAGCTATATTGAGGTGATAAAATGACAATAGATTCCAATGATATCTTAAACAGTATTTTAAATAGTATTTCACGCATTGATTATATCCACTCTACTGAGATTCCGAATATGAATCTGTACATGGATCAGGTTACTACTTTAATGGAAGAAGGACTTTCTTCTACCAAGCGTTATGATGAAGATAAGATTTTAACGAAGACAATGATCAACAATTACACAAAGAATAATCTTCTGCCTCCACCGGATAAGAAGAAATATTCCAAAGAGCATGTCTTAGTATTGATCTTCATCTACTATTTTAAAAATATTCTTTCTATTAAAGATATTGAAACTTTATTAAAACCTATTACAGAAAAGTATTTTCATACTGATGAGAATTTATCTATGACAGACATTTATGAAGAGATTTGTTCTGTCCAAAAGTCACGAATTGATTCTCTGCAGGAAGAGTTAAAAACAACCTTTGCTCGTTCTGAGAATTCTTTTTCTGATGTTCCTGATGAAGACAAAGAGCAGCTACAGCTATTTTCTTTGCTGTGCGATCTCAGTTTTGATGTATACGTCAAAAAGCAGATTATTGAAAAATTGCTGGATGAAGTACATCCACAAGAATAAAAAAACGAGAACTGCTACACACGGAACAGTTCTCGTTTCTTTTTTGTCTTTAGTTTTCTTTTTTACTCTCAAGTCGTCTGAACACCATATCGTATCCGTCATTTCCATAATTCAATGACCGGTTCACTCGACTGATCGTAGCTGTAGAAGCACCTGTCTTTTCCGCAATCTCAAGATATGTCTTTTTCTCTCTCAGCATCTTCGCAACCTCGAATCTTTGTGAAAGAGACAACAACTCATTAATTGTGCAAATGTCTTCAAAAAATGTGTAGCATTCCTCTTTATCCTGCAAGCTCAAAATTGCATCAAACAAATAGTCTACTGCCTCTGTTCTTATTTTTTTACTCATATGCCGTACTCCTTTGTTACTCAAAGACTATCTAATATTTTAACACATTAAACTCATAAAATCCACTGTTTTATCTTAATAAAGTTCTAAAGATGCAAATATTTTAAATATTTTCTTTAAAATACAATTCCACATTTCGACAATTAACAATACTTTTTCACAATTTTTTCAAAATAACAGCTATTTTAACGTTGTTCTTGCTTTCATAAAATGTTATAATGTTCATGTTGTAGAAAATTTATAAAAAATAAGGAGTATACATATGAAGTGTCCATTATGTGGAAAAGATGTTATATTACAGCAGAAACAAGTTGGAACCAATGAGAATGGTGAACCAATTATGAATCAGTATGCGATTTGCAAAGACTGTAAAAAGCAGTGGAATTTAGATAAACAACGTGCAAAGAAAATGGCAGCTAAGAAAGCGGTTGAAGATGCAAAACAGGCTGAACCTACTCGCTCAGACGAAGAGAAAAAAGCTGTTAAAAAGTCTCGCCCTGTTAACGGAGAGGACGCACCTAGGAAACGGCGTCCTGTCAATGAAGACGGAACTCCTAAGAAACGCCGCACGACTGACGGAGAAGCCACTCCTAAAAAGCGCCGTCCTGTCAACGAAGACGGAACTCCTAAGAAACGCCGCACGGCTGATGGAGAAGCCACTCCTAAGAAGCGCCGTCCTGTCAATGAAGACGGAACTCCTAAGAAACGTCGCACGGCTGATGGAGAAGCAGCTCCTAAAAAGCGCCGTCCTATTGAAGAAGAGGCAGCTCTCTCTTCTGCTTCTGAAACTACAGAAGAGCAAAAATATGGTAATATTCCACCTCAGCATGTTCGTGCAAAACGAGAACATGCAATGCGCAAAGGTTACGAGGATATGCTTTCAACCGATCCATCCTACAAATCAAACAAGATTTCTAACACAGATGACCTTTCCGATTTGAAGCAGCGTACAATGAATGCATATGATGATATGAATGATGATGATGACTGGGATGATGAATACGAACCAAAAGCCAGATTCCGTGTCTTACGTGTTCTTTTAGGAATTCTCTCTATCGGAGGTTTTGGTTTCTGTGTTTATTCTGCACTAATGGCAGGTCTGGATGGTATTCTATCCGGTGATACAGCTTCTGCCGGTATGACTTATGCCATTCTTGCAGCATGTATGTTTGTATCTGCACTGTTATTATTAATTATGCAGAAGTCAAATTCTGTTTTTGCTTTCATTCTACCAATGATTTTATATCTTGGTGGCGGTGTATATGCATTTATGAAACGCCAAGGAGAAGCCAACCTTTTGTATTGTGCAATTGCAGGGCTTGTTCTTGCAGTAATTTTCTTGATTCTTACAATTGCATCCAGAGGAGATTCTGATGATTACGATCCGTCAGATGACTATGATGACCCGTTTGAAGATGATTTTGATAATTAATTTCTAACAAAAAAATCCCATTAGCTATGTAGTTTTACAATTTCATAGTTAAATGGGATTTTTGTATCTTTTATATATCTTTTTCCTTATTTTTCAAAATTTTTTGGTATTTTTTCTCAAATTATATGGTATTTTCTGTTATTTCATAGTATAATATATTTATCTTATGAAAAAGCAATATGGGAGGATACTCAATGAAACAAAATAATATGCTTGCTATGATTTTAGCTGGTGGACGCGGTAGTCGTCTTCATGATTTGACAAACAAAGTCGCTAAGCCGGCAGTATCTTATGGGGGAAAATATCGAATCATTGACTTTCCACTTAGTAACTGTGCGAACAGTGGAATCGATACTGTAGGAGTGCTTACCCAATATGAATCAATTCTTTTGAATAGTTATGTTGCTGCAGGAAGACGTTGGGGTCTGGATGCAAAAAACAGTGGTGTTTATGTACTTCCACCACGTGAGAAAGCAGACACTGATCTGGATGTTTATCGTGGAACTGCAGATGCTATTTCGCAGAACATTGATTTTGTTAACAACTATAATCCGGAATATGTTCTTATCCTTTCCGGAGACCACATCTATAAGATGAATTATGCAAAGATGTTGGATTATCATATTAAATCCAATGCTGATGCAACAATTGCCGTTATTGAAGTTCCAATGAAAGAAGCCAGCCGTTTTGGTATTATGAATGCTGACGAAGACGGACGTATCGTTGAATTTGAAGAAAAACCAGAACATCCAAAGAGCAACCTTGCTTCTATGGGAATTTATATTTTCAACTGGAAGCTGCTTCGTAAGATGTTACAGGCAGATATGAAGGATGCTAATTCAAGCCATGACTTCGGTAAAGATATCATTCCGCAGATGCTTGCAGATGAAAAACGTCTCTTTGCATATAAATTTAAAGGTTACTGGAAAGATGTAGGTACAATTGATTCTTTATGGGAAGCTAACATGGACTTACTTGATCCTAAGAACGAATTAGATCTCAACGATCCTTCATGGAAGATTTATACAGAGGATTCTACTACTCTTCCTCATATTGTAGGACCAAATGCTAATATTAACAAAGCATTTATTACTCAGGGATGTGATGTCGATGGCGAGATTACAAACTCTGTATTATTTACGAGTGCAAAAGTAGCAACCGGTGCAAAAGTTATTGACAGTGTACTGATGCCTGGTGTTGTTGTTGAAGAAGGTGCCGTTGTAACCCGTGCCCTTGTCGCAGATGGTGTCCACATTGGTAAAGATGCCGTTGTTGGAAGCGCAGACAGCGAAAATATTGAACTTGTAGCAAAACGCGTAAAGGGGGCAGAATAATATGTGTGACGCATTAGGAATTATTAATTTTTCCAGAAGTCAGATTCATGTGGAAGGGCTTCAGGATTATCGTTCAATCGGAGCATTTTCTTTTTTAGGAAGATATAGAATGATTGATTTTCCACTTTCAAATATGACAAACAGTGGAATGGATCAAATCAAAGTTTTTCTCAACAAACAACCGCGTTCTTTAGTAGAACACCTTGGTACAGGTCGTCATTATAATATTAATTCAAAACGTGGACATCTTCATATACTATTTTCTGAAGGTGAACGAAAGAATTCATTGTATGACACTGATATCGCAACATATTTAGATAACCTATCCTACATAGAAGAAAGTCCTTTTGACTATGTGATCATCGCTCCTAGCCACATGATATTCAAACAGGATTTTGATGATCTTATGAATAAACATGTTGAATCCGGAGCAGATATCACATTGCTTTATCATACAGTAGATAATGCAAATGAGAGCTTTTTCAATTGTGATATTTTGAATTTGAACAAACAAAAGGGTGTCCTTTCTATCGAAAAGAACCGCGCAACTGCAAAGAACCGCAATATTTTCATGGATACTTATGTTATGAGAAAAGATTTGTTCATCGATTTACTTAAGAAAGGGGCATCACATTCTGCACTGTACACTCTTCCACAAGTAGTTAACCATGCTTGTCAGGACTTTGATGTACGTGGAGTTTCACATCGTGGATACTTTGCCGCTGTTACTGACTTAAAGAGTTATTTCGATGCAAACCTCTCTTTATTGGATGCAAAAACAAGAAATCTTCTTTTCGAAGAGGATTGGCCAGTTTATACAAGAACCAGTGATTCTTGCCCGACAAAATATTTAGAAACAGCCAGTGCCCGCTCTTCTATCATCTCAAACGGATGTACTATTGAAGGAGATATTGAGAACAGTATTATCGGACGTGGATGTAATATTAAGAAAGGGGCTGTATTAAAGAACTGTGTTGTACTTCCAAATGTAACAATCGGTGAAGATGTGCATGCAGAAAATCTGATCATTGATAAGTATGCGAAACTGATTCATGCAAAAGAAGTAATTTGCACACCGGAACAGCCTGGATATATCAAGAGAAACGATAGTATCTAACCATTATATTACATTTTCTAAGACAAAAAGAGAAGCGATTAATCCCGCTTCTCTTTTTGTTCGTATTGATAGAAGAATTCGCTGAGTCCATTTAATGTCTTCACAAGGACTCCTATCTCTTCTTCATTTAATTGTCTCATCACTGCATCTGTCATCTGCTCATGGTATTCTGCATGATGATGATATGCTTTTCTTCCCTTTTCAGTCAGATAAATATTTACGACACGACGATCTTTCTCTCCTCGTTTTCGTTCAGTATATCCTTTATTTACAAGCCCATTCATAGAAGTCGTCAAGGAACCAACTGTTACTTTTAACTTTGCCGCAATAGAGGACATATTTCCTCCGTCAAGTCCAACCGCTTCAATGATGTGCATATCATTATTGGTGATATCTTTATATTCTTCTGTAATAATTGCCTCTTCTTCCAGTTGCAATATCTCATTAAATAAATGTACAAGAACATCGTTTATTATCTTTCGGTTATCCACAGCGTTCTCTCCTGTCTTTTCTATTGTTCAAGACATATTCTTTTTCGAATACTTCACTTCTATTTTAATATGCCTTATCTTCTCTAATCCAATATAGTATAACACGTTGACAAGATGGAAACCACTATTTTTTAGATATTACGAAATCGTTTATATCGGTGTTGAACCAATTCTTGTTTTGACAATGCTTTATATTTTTTCAGAAAACAATTTATTTTCTCATCCATGTTATCTTTAAGCTGCATTATATTTTCTCTGGTGAGCGGTTCTTCTTCTCGGATAATCTGTTCAATAATTCCGAGAGCTTTTAAATCCTGTGCTGTCATCTTCATCACATCCGCCGCTTCTTTTGCTCGCTTACTGTCCTTCCACAAAATAGAAGCGAAGCCTTCCGGTGACAAAATAGAATAAATTGCATGTTCCATCATCCAGACTTCATCTGCGACTGCAAATGCAAGGGCTCCACCGCTTCCACCTTCACCGATCACAACGGATAATACCGGAACTTTTAATCCTGACAATTCATACAAGTTTCTGGCGATTGCTTCTCCTTGTCCGTTTTCTTCCGCTTCAAGTCCACAGAACGCACCCGGTGTATCAACAAAACAAATTACCGGACGGTTAAATTTTTCAGCCTGTTTCATTAAACGAAGAGATTTTCTATATCCTTCCGGAGACACCATTCCAAAACGGTGCGCAATATTTTCTTTTGTGCCATGTCCTTTTTCCTGAACTAATATCGTTACCGGCTCTCCATGGAATTTTGCAACTCCTCCTATTACCGCCGGATCATCTCGATACAATCTGTCTCCATGCATTTCTAGAAAATCCGAAAACAGTAGTTGAATATAATCTTTTCCTGTCGGTCTGTTTTTATCTCTTGCAAGCTGCACATGATCCCATGCACTCATTTTATCCTGACATTCTAAGTCATTTTCCACTGGTGTCTGCATCTGTTCTTTATTTTTTACTAATTCAGTATTTTGTTCTGTTTTTGTTATATGCATATCTAAGATTTTTGACAAAGTAGAGCGCATTTCTTTTCTCTCTACGATTGCATCAATAAATCCATGCTCTAATAAAAACTCTGAACGTTGAAATCCTTCCGGCAGCTTTTGTCCGATTGTCTGCTCAATCACGCGTGGTCCGGCAAAACCAATCAAAGCACCTGGTTCTGCTAAAATAATATCTCCAAGCATTGCAAAGCTTGCTGTCACTCCACCCGTCGTAGGATCTGTCAGGACACTGATATATAAAAGTCCTTCATCACTATGACGTTTTAAGGCTGCTGAGGTCTTTGCCATCTGCATCAAAGATACAATTCCCTCTTGCATTCTGGCGCCACCTGAACATGCAAAAATAATAATCGGAAGTTTTTCTTCTGTCGCTTTCTCTACCGCGCGTGTGATTTTTTCTCCCACAACTTCTCCCATACTCGCCATCATAAAACGCCCGTCACATACAGCCACTACTGTAGGTGTTCCGTTAATATTTAATTTACCTGTAACAACAGCCTCATCCAGGCCTGTTTTTTCTTTTAATTTATCCAGCTTTTCTTCATATCCTTTAAACTGTAACGGATTTCTTGTCTGCAATCCCTTATCCCATTCCTCAAAACTATCCGGATCTGCAATCATTTGAATTCTACGATATGCATGCATACGAAAATAGTTCTGACAATGTGGACAAATATAATTATTTTGCTTAACCTCTTCTACAAATACTGCACTTTTACAAGCATTGCATTTTTTCATCAAACCATCCGGTACTTCTGGTTTTCGTGCTGAAAATCTGGTTTTCTTCTCATTTACTGCATCATTTTTCACAGCAGTTCTTTTGAACATATGCTTAAATTTCATTGATATTTACTCCTGCAATTACATGCGTATTTAAAAATTCGATGTCAAAATTACCTGCCTGATAATCTGGATTTTGCAGTATTTCAAACTGATAATCGACATTTGTATCAATTCCTTCTATAATAACCTCGCCAAGAGCACTCTGCATTTTTGCAATGGCATCTTCTCTCGTTTTCCCACAGACAATTAACTTTGCCAGCATGGAATCATAATATGGTGAAATATGATAGCCACTGTAAATATCCGTATCTACACGAATCCCCTGACCTCCCGGTAAATGTAACTCTGTAATCTGTCCCGGAGAAGGACGAAAATGTTTCTTTGGATTTTCTGCATTAATTCTGCATTCAATCGCATGTCCCTGGATTTTAACATCTTTCTGTGTGATTGAAAGGGTTTCTCCTGACGCAATTTTTATCTGTTCTTTGATGAGATCCAAGCCTGTTACACATTCTGTCACCGGATGTTCCACTTGTATACGAGTATTCATTTCCATAAAATAAAATTTTTCATTTTTCTCTAATAAGAATTCGATCGTTCCGGCATTTTCATAATGAGCAGCTTTCGCAGCTTTCACTGCTGCTTCTCCCATTTTCTGTCTTAATTCTTCAGAAACCGCTGCCGAAGGAGATTCTTCTATCATCTTCTGATGATTTCTTTGAATTGAACAATCACGCTCTCCGAGGTGAATTACATTTCCTTTTGAATCAGCCAGAATCTGAAATTCAATGTGTCGCGGATGTTCTACAAAATGCTCTATATACATGGTTTCATCTGCAAATGCCATCTTTGCTTCCTTTTGTGCTGTCTGAAATGCTTTTGTAAATTCATTTTCTGAATATGCAACTCGCATTCCTTTTCCGCCGCCTCCAAGAGCTGCTTTGATAATAACCGGATAACCGATTCTTTCTGCCTCTTTTAATCCTGTTTCCACATCCAGCACAGACTCATCTGTTCCCGGAATTACAGGCACACCTGCACGTGTCATTGTGTTTCTGGCTTCCTGCTTATTTCCAAGACATTGAATTACAGAAGAATTTGGTCCTACAAAGGTAATTCCACATTGTTCACACAACTGAGCAAATTTTGCATTTTCAGACAGGAACCCAAATCCAGGATGAATTGCATCTGCACCTGTCACCATGGCCGCACTGATAATACTTTCCATATTTAAATAACTCTCTGATGAAGCACTCGGTCCGATACAGACTGCTTCATCTGCCAGCTGTGTATGGAGGCTTTCCTGATCCGCCTCTGAATAAACAGCTACAGACTCTATTCCCATTTCTCTGCATGCACGAATAATACGCACCGCGATTTCTCCTCTGTTGGCAATCAATAATTTCTGAATCATACTTCAACACCTTATCCAATCATAAATGTCAATTCTGCTTTTACTGCAACTTTTCCATCAACAGTCGCAATTGCTTCTCCAATACCTACCGGTCCTTTTTGTTTGATAATTTTTGTTTCCAGACGAAGCTTATCTCCCGGGACAACCTTTCTTTTAAAACGGCATTTATCAATCCCTCCAAAGAAGGCAATCTTCCCTTTGTTTTCTTCCTGCGAAAGAATTGCCACTGCTCCGGTCTGTGCCAGTGCTTCTACGATCAAGACACCCGGCATGACCGGCTGCTGTGGAAAATGTCCTTTAAAGAAATCTTCACGAAATGTTACGCATTTATATCCGACAGCATATTCCCCCGGTACATAATCTTCAATATAATCCACTAATAAAAACGGATGTCGATGAGGAATGATTTCCTCAATCTGTTTTACATCTAAATGATTCATCTACATTTCCTCCATCTGCTATTTATCAAGACCTCTACTCAATGCAAAATAACGGCTGTCCATATTCTACCGCATCTCCATTTTCCACATAAATTTCGACTATTTTTCCATCGAAATCGCTTTCAATATCATTCATCAGCTTCATTGCCTCAACAATCGCAACAACCTGTCCTTTTTTTACTGTATCACCAACATTTACAAATGCTGGTGCATCTTCGGCAGGGGCTGCATAGAATGTTCCAACCAGTGGAGATTTAATGATTTTTCCTTCTGGTTCTGTTTTCTTTTCCTGCTGTATAGTTGCTGCTGTGTCATCTTTTAAAATAATCTGTTCTACATTTTTTTCTGTTGTATTTGTTCCAAACACAACTTTTTTCCCTGCCTTCATTGAAATCTTTGTGTCTCCATTTTCATAATGAAAAGAAGACAATTCCGAAGCAGAGACATGATCTATTAATTCTATAATCTGTTCAAAATCCATGTTTATCCCCTTACATATCACTCTGTATACACTATATGAAATGAATTTTATGCTTCATATTTTTTAATCAATATGCTTCCATTATGCCCGCCAAATCCAAGTGAATTACTCATTGCATATGTGATTTCCTGTTCTGCCGGTGCTCCAACCATATAATTCAAATCAAGTTCCTCATCTACTTCTTGAGTTCCGACTGTCTGGTGGATAAATCCGTCTAAAATAGATTTTACACAGACAATAAATTCTACTGCTCCTGCTGCTCCAAGCAAATGTCCAATCATAGACTTTGTAGAATTGATTTTTAAATTCGATGCTGCATCGCCAAAAGCTGCCTTCACTGCACGTGTTTCAAACAAATCATTATGGTGTGTGCTTGTACCATGTGCATTGACGTATTCAATCTGTTCCGGCTTTACATCCGCCTCTTTCATTGCATCCACCATAGCCCGTGCTGCACCGCTTCCATCTTCTGCCGGTGATGTAATGTGGAAAGCATCTGCTGTGGCACCGTATCCTACAACTTCTGCAAGAATTTGTGCCCCTCTTGAAACTGCATGTTCTAATTCCTCCAGAACTACAATTCCTGCACCTTCACCCATGACAAATCCGTCTCTGTCTTTATCAAATGGTATCGATGCTCTTTTTGGATCATTGCTTTCTGACAATGCTGTCAGACTGGTAAATCCAGCTACTCCAATTGGACAAATGGAGCTTTCTGTTCCGCCTGCCAACATCACATCTGCATCGCCATACTGGATTGCACGAAATGCATCCCCGATACAGTGTGTACCTGTCGCACATGCTGTTGCTACATTTGTACATTTTCCACGTGCACCTACAGCGATAGATACATTTCCTGCTGCCATATTTGTAATCATCTTAGGAACGATTAACGGATCCACTCTCGATGGTCCTTTTGTCAGGATTTTCTCTACTCCGGCTTCCGCTGCCTGCAGGCTTCCCACTCCGGATCCAACGATTACGCCGACACGAAACGGATCTTCTTTTTCCATATCAAGACCTGCATCTTTTACAGCTTCCATTGCTGCTGCAACTGCATATTGTGAGAATAATTCCATTCTCTTTGCTGTTCTAAATCCAAGGATATCTTTTCCCGAAAAAGCTTTTACTTCCGCAGCTATTTTTACTTTGTAATCTGTTGTATCAAATCGCGTGATTTCACTGATTCCAACATGTCCGGCTTTGATGCCGCTCCAAAAAGATTCTACATCATTTCCAATTGGTGTAATCGCACCAAGCCCTGTTACTACTACTCTTCTTTTCATAATGCCTCCATCTATTGTTCGTACTCTTCTACATTGCCATTCCGCCATCTACACACAGCACTTGCCCTGTAATATATCCAGCTTCCTCAGATGCCAGAAATGCTACTGCTTTTGCTACGTCTTCCGGTTGTCCAAATGTTCCCATTGGAATCTGTGTCTTCGTTAATTCTTTTACTTTTTCAGAAAGTACCGCTGTCATATCTGTCTGAATAAATCCCGGTGCAACTGCATTGACTGTAATATGTCTGGATGCAAGCTCTTTTGCCGCAGATTTTGTCATGCCGATAATTCCTGCTTTTGATGCCGCATAATTTACCTGTCCTGCATTTCCATGTAAAGCAACTACCGATGCAAGATTGATGATCCTTCCTGATTTCTGCTTCAACATTGGACGTGCCACATGATGAATACAGTGGAACGTTCCTTTCAGATTGATATCGACTACCTCAGAAAAATCAGCCTCGCTCATACGCATCAGCAGACCGTCTTTTGTAATTCCGGCATTATTTACAAGAATATCAATCCTTCCATAAGTTGATACAATATCCTCTATAAATGTCTTGCATGCCTCGAAATCAGCTACATTACACTGATAAATCACTCCATCTCCACCCTCATTTTGGATTGTTCTCAACGCTTCCTCTGCTTTTTCTTTTGAACCATTGTAATTTATAACAACAAAAATGCCCTGTCTTGCAAGTTCTAAGGCAATTGCTTTTCCTATTCCTCTGGATGCTCCTGTTACAATTGCAATTTTCTTTTCTGACATAGTCTGTAACCTCTCTATTTTCTACTACATTCTTGTACAACTTTCTCGATATCCTCTATCGTCTGTACATTGTATACTTTTACATTACGATTAATTTTTCTCATAAACCCTGCAAGTGTTTTGCCCGGTCCGATTTCTACAAAAGTATCTACACCTTCTGCTATCATTGCCTCTACACTTTGCTGCCATTTTACAGGTGATGAAATCTGTTTTGCCAGAAGACTTCTGATTTTCTGATGGTCATTTACAAATTCTGCCGTTACATTTGTAACATATGGGATTTGTAATTCAGAAATTGTCACTTTTTCTAATACATCGGCAAGTTTCTCGCCCGCTTCTTCTAGCATTGCTGAATGAAATGGTCCGCTTACATTTAACGGAACCACTCTTTTTGCTCCTGCTTCCTGTAATTTTTCGCCAGCTTCTTCTACGGATTCTTTTTTTCCTGTAATTACAATTTGTCCCGGACAGTTATAATTCGCCACACTGACATCCGAAATCGCGTCGACTACTTCATCAATTTCTTCCGCTGTCATACCAAGAACCGCTGACATTGCTCCCTGTCCCGCCGGAACTGCCTGCTCCATAAGGATTCCTCGTTTTCTTACCGTCGTAATCGCATCTTTCACGCTGATTGCCCCGGCTGTTGCAATAGCACAATACTCTCCAAGACTTAACCCTGCCGAAATATCCGGTTCAACGCCTTTATTTCTTAATACATCTGCCATTGCCAGACAAGTGGTTACTAATGCAGGCTGCGAATACTCTGTCAGATCCAGCTTATCATTTTCCTCAAAACAAAGCGCTTTTATATCCAGGTCAAGCCATTCGCATGCACTGTCAAATATTTCTTTTACGTTATCAAATGTTTCATAGAAATCTTTACCCATGCCCACTTTTTGTGCTCCCTGGCCTGGGAAAATAAATGCAAGTTTATTCATGGATTTTCGTTCCTTTCAATAAATATTCTGCCTCATTGTTTAACTTCTGAATAAGCTGTGCACAAGTCATTTTTTCTTTTACCATACCGGCACTCTGCCCTGCCATTACGCTTCCTGTCGTAACATCTCCTTCCACAACAGCTTTTCTAAGACCACCCAGAGTCATTAATTCAAGTTCTTCAAAAGATGCTCCGGCAGCTTCTTTCTTTAAGTATTCTCTTGTCATCTGATTGCGAAGTGCACGCACCGGATGACCTGTTGTTCTTCCTGTAACCTTAGTATCGATGTCTTTCGCTTTCAGAATACGCTCTTTATAATTTTCATGAACCTGTGACTCTTCTGTAACAACAAAATGAGTTCCTACCTGAACAGCTTTTGCACCGAGCATAAATGCTGCCGCTACGCCACGGCCGTCTGCTATTCCACCTGCTGCAATAACCGGAATTGAAACTGCATCTGCTACTTGTGGAACAAGCACCATCGTTGTAGATTCTCCGATATGACCTCCTGCTTCACAGCCTTCACAAACAACAGCATCTGCTCCACATCGTTCCATACGGACTGCCTGCGCTACGGAAGCAACCACCGGAATCACCTTCACACCAGCTGCTTTCCACATCTCCATATATTTTTCTGGATTTCCTGCACCTGTTGTAACAACCTGTACGCCTTCTTCAACGATTACTTTTGCAACTTCATCGGCATTTGGATTGAGCAACATAATATTTACTCCAAATGGTTTATCTGTCAGTTTCTTTGCCTCTCTGACCTGCTCGCGTACCCAGTCTGCCGGTGCACTAGATGCACCGATAATGCCAAGTCCGCCTGCCTCAGATACTGCTGCGGCAAGGTGATATTCTGCCACCCATGCCATTCCGCCTTGAATGATTGGATATTCAATTCCAAGTAATTCGGTAACTTCCGTTTTCATATAATTAATTGCCTCCCGTATGTCTACGCTCTTACTTTGCATCAATCAAATTTTCTATGCCTGCAATTTTTCTACTTCTTTTTCGATATCTCCAAGTGTCTTAATATTTTCTAATTCTTCTGTCTCGATTTTTACGTCGAACTCTTCTTCGATTGCCATTACCATTTCAAACAGATCAAGTGAATCTGCTTCTAAATCCTCTTTAAATCTTGTCTCTGCTGTCAATGAATCTACATCTACTCCTAATGAATCTGCTACGATTTCTTTAATTCTTTCCATCATGATTTTAATCTCCTTTTTATTTCCATTTTGTTTTAAATTTGATAGTCTTATTTATCTACTACCACTGGATCAGGCTTGCTCCATATGACAGCCCTGCTCCAAATCCTGCAAGAACAAGATAGGTTCCTCTTTTTAATCTTCCACTTCGATTTAACTCATCCAATAGAATCGGGATACTGGCCGATGACGTGTTTCCATATTCTTCCATATTTGTTGGGAAATATTTTATGTCCACTTTCATTCGTTTTGAAACAGATTGCACAATCCGCTTATTGGCCTGATGTAAGATAAATTGGGAAATATCCTCTACGTTTTTCTCTTCTTGTTTTAGCAGTTCTCCAATTGCCTCCGGTACTTTTGATACCGCAAATTTGAATACTTCACGTCCATCCATCTGAATAAATGTTTCTTTTGCACAAGGCTGACTTTCATATTGTTTTTGATTGCGGCAGTCAACCGTTAAAACTTCTCCATCACATCCTATAGACTGTGAATACTGTGCGTATCTTCCTTCTTCTGATGCCTCTAACACAACTGCACCGGCTCCATCACCAAACAAGATACATGTGCCCCTGTCTTTCCAATTCACCAGATTTGATAAGCTCTCTGTACCAATTACCAAGACTTTAGAATAAATTCCCTGTTTGATGTAAGCTTGCGCGGTATTCAGTGCAAATAAGAATCCTGTACATGCTGCATTCAGATCAAAACACGTAGCGCGTTTTGCCTCTATCATTGCCTGTACTTCACATGATGTACTCGGCATAATCCTTCCGGGCGAAATCGTTGCAACCAAGATTAAGTCAATCTCTTGTGCTGAGACATTGGCATCTTCCAGTGCCCTCTTTGCTGCTTCTGCTGCCATATATGCAGTTGTTTCATTTTTTCCTGCTATGTGGCGTCTCGCCACACCAGTACGTTCCTGTATCCACTCATCACTGGTATCAACCAATTGAGTTAAGACTTGGTTATCCCACACTTCTTTTGGAATATAGGAACCTGTTCCACTTATTCTTCCTACCATAGTCCTCTTCCTGTTACCGGTCATAATCATCTGATTAGCTCATTTATGAACAGCAACTTTTTCCTGTCATTTATTTTTGTTTTAAAATATTTTGACTATCAAATTATATCATTATAAAAGTATTTGTCAATATGTTTTTGTGATATTTATAAATTTAGTAGTTACTATCCGTAAATTAAAAAGTGCCTCACGACATCCGCACAAGCACTCTTAGCTCGATTCCGCTTCGCTTCATCTCGCTATCCGTGCGTCGCACGATAAATATAAAAAAGAACCCTCGCTCACAAGTAAACTTGTGTCGAGGGTTCTTTTTTATATTTACCTTGCTTGTGCTAGACGCTTACATTCCAGCCTGTGCTGCAACTTCTGCTGCAAAGTCGTCAACTTTTTTCTCAAGACCTTCACCTGTCTCAAAACGAACGAATTTCTTAACTGTTACGTTAGCATTGTTCTCTTTAGCTACTTTTTCTACATATTTAGCAACTGTCAGATCACTATCCTGAACGTATACCTGATCAAGCAGGCAGATTTCTTTCATTTCTTTGTTAAGACGTCCAATGATCATCTTCTCAATGATGTTAGCTGGTTTCTCTGGATTCTCTTTCTGAGCCTGAGCAAGAAGGATTTCTTTCTCGTGGTTCATGAAGTCTTCAGATACTTCTGCACGTGATACATATTTTGGAGACATAGCTGCAACCTGCATTGCTACGTTTCTTAAGCAAGTTTTGATGTCATCGTTAATAACATCTGTATCAGCTTCAACTAAAACACCAATACGTCCGCCACCGTGGATATAAGATACTACACATCCGTCTGTTACAACTTTCTCAAATCTTCTGATATTCAGATTTTCTCCGATTACAGCGATTTTCTCAACAAGAGCTTCTTTTACTGTCTTTGTTGTATCAGCTTCCCAAGCTTCAGCCATGAATGCATCCATATCTGCTGCATCTGAATCTGCTGCCTGATTAGCTACTGCTTCAACAAATGCCTGGAAATCAGCATTCTTAGCAACGAAGTCTGTCTCAGAGTTAACTTCTACGATAGAAGCTACTTTGTCGTCTTTTACTACAGTTTTAACAATACCTTCTGCTGCAATTCTTCCTGCTTTTTTCTCAGCTTTAGCCTGTCCGTTCTTTCTCAGGTATTCTACTGCTGCATCCATATCACCATTTGTCTCACCAAGAGCTTTCTTGCAGTCCATCATTCCTGCACCTGTCATCTCTCTTAATTCTTTTACCATGCTTGCTGTAATTGCCATGATCTTATCCTCCATTTTTATACTTTTTAAGGAATACTAATTCTTTAGTTTCCATTATTACATATGTTTGTCCATATAGTAAACCCACTTTTGCAAATTTTTTCTATATGAAACAATTCGGGAATGAAAAAACGCTTCAGCCTGATTAATCAGGCTGAAGCATTCGAGTCATCTTACTCTTCTACAGCCTCTTCAGCTACTGCTTCCTCAGCATCTTCATAATATGCTTCTTCTGCTGCTCCCTGGTTTGCTTCGATAACTGCATCAGCCATCTTAGAAACGATCAGTTTAACAGCTCTGATTGCATCATCATTACCTGGAATAACGTAATCCAGTTCTTCTGGATCACAGTTTGTATCAGCGATACCGATCAATGGAATTCCCAATGTGTGTGCTTCCTGTACGCAGATTCTTTCTTTCTTAGGATCTACGATAAAGATAGCGTCTGGGATTCTCTTCATCTCTTTGATTCCGCCAAGGTTTTTCTCAAGTTTAGCCCATTCTTTTTTCAGCTCAATAACTTCTTTCTTTGGCAATACGTCAAATGTTCCGTCTTCTGCCATTGTCTCGATGTCTTTGAGTCTCTTAATACGGCTCTGGATTGTCTTGAAGTTTGTAAGCATACCTCCAAGCCATCTCTCATTTACATAGAACATTCCACAACGCTCTGCTTCTGTTTTGATAGCATCCTGAGCCTGTTTCTTTGTTCCTACGAAAAGTACTGTACCACCATTAGCTGCGATATCAGCAATTGCCTGATATGCATCGTCAACCATTCCTACTGATTTCTGCAGGTCGATGATATAGATACCATTTCTCTCTGTGTAGATGTATGGAGCCATCTTAGGGTTCCATCTTCTTGTCTGATGTCCAAAATGAACACCTGCTTCTAAAAGCTGTTTCATTGAAATAACGCTCATGTTACTTTCCTCCATTGGTTTTAATCTTCCGCATGTTTATCTTTATTCCCCAAGACCATCTCACATTTTGTGAAATTAGGCACCAGAAAGGGCAAACCACATGCGTGTTTTTTCGCAACGATAATAGTTTAGCATAAACACTTATGAATTGCAAGGCTTTTTTCACTTATTACTATTAGTGAATTTTCCAAAAAAGAAATCCCCTGAAGCACTCTTTGCCCCAAAGGATTTCTTCTTGCTTTTAATCTTTTATCATTCGTAATTTATATAAATAATTATCTTTAGTAACGAACGTAAATCATACCGCTCTGAACAGCTCCCACGATAACACCAACGCCTTCTGTTGCTGCATGGATCATCTGTCCGCCGCCGATATAAATACCACAATGGTTTGCATTAACGCAAACATCTCCTGGCTGTGGGTCACTTACCTGTGTCCATCCAAGGAATGTATATGTAGTTCCAAGTCTTGTATAACTTCCTGTCAGACAGTAGCTTACAAATCCTGAACAGTCAAATGCTCCCGGTGAGCAAGCTCCCCATACATATGCTGCTCCAAGCTGGCTGTATGCACGGCTTACAACTGAACCCCCATCAACTGATGGTGCTGCCGGTGTTGGTGTTACAACCGGTGTAGGTGTTGGTGCCGGTGTTGGTGCCGGTGTTGGTGTAACAGTTGTTGTACCACCTGTGTTTGTTGTTCCACCTGCATTTGTTGTTCCACTATTATTTGTAGTATTGCTTGCAACAGTTGTGTTTGATGCTGCATTACTCTGTGCTGCTTTTTCTGCTGCTTTCTGCTCAGCTGCTGCTTTCTCTGCTGCGGCCTTCTCCAGTGCTACTCTTGCAGCTTCCTGAATCATGCTGTCCAGATTGCTAATTTCTTCACTCTTGCTTTCAATTGTTGTATTCAGCTCATCAGACTGCGCCTGATATTCTCCTTCCAGATTCTGAAGCTTTGCCTGATCCTCTTCCAGACCAGTCTTCAAATCTGCTACCTGCTGTACTGTATTCTGGTATTCCTGCAGCTGTGCTCTGTCATATGAATGTACCTTCTGTACATATTCAGCCTGAGTCAGGACTTCTGCAATACTTCCTGAAGAAAGGATACGTTCCATTGCTGAGCCATCGCCTTCCTCATACATATATTTAATACGGAGCTTCAGATCCTCATACTGTTGCTGTTCTTTCTGCTGTGCTGCTTCCAAGTCTACTTCTGCCTGCGAAATCTGCTGACCTTTCTCAATCAACTGTGTTTCAAGATCATTCATCTTTGTCATTAGTGAGTTCAACTGTTCCTGCAAAGAACTTACTTCACTCTGCTTTTCTGCTTTTTCCGCTTCCAGTGAAGATTGTTCTTCACTCTTTGGTGCTGCAAATACCGGAGTAGCCACCATTGAACAAGATAAAACAACTGCCAGTATTAAGCCCTGTACCTTCTTAAACTTCATCTTACCACCTATTCCTTATTTTATACTTTTATTCCCCTTCAAAATTATAATTCACTGTTCTCCGATCTCTTTTCGGTAAACATTTCAATTTCGGGAATTTTCAGTTTCTATATCATACTTTAATAAGTATAATACATCAGCGGCGATTATGCAATACTTTTTAACATTTTCGTAACATTTGTTTTTACTTATTTTTCACTTTGCATTTTCTGCTGAACTACTTCCATTGCTTTTTCTAACTGATTATCAGCAGTCGGATCATTTTCGTCTGCCTGATATTCAACTTCTACATCCGGAGTTACGCCTTTCTTATTAATACTGCGTCCTTTCGGTGTAAAATACTCTGCAATTGTAATTTTCATAGCTGTACCATCGCCAAGATCAAGAATCTGTTGAACAACTCCTTTTCCGTATGTTGTAACTCCGACAATATCCCCAATTCCATAATCCTGTATTGCTCCTGAAAAAATTTCTGATGCACTTGCACTATATTGATTTACAAGCACGGCCAATGGTTTTGTAAATTCGTGGCTTCCGTCAGATTTATACTCTTCAACATTTCCCGCTTTGTCTTTCACAGATACAATTGTGCCTTTCGGAAGAAGCAATTTTAACATATCTGTTACAGTATCCAGATTTCCTCCCGGATTACTTCTCAGATCAATGATCAAACCTTCCATTCCCTGACCTTCCAGATCATTCAAGGCAGTCTCAAACTGCGAAAGTGTTACTTCATCAAATTCACTGACCGCAATATAACCAACTTGATTTTCTTTCATTTCATATACAACTGTCGGGGTTTCAAGTTGTTTTCTTGTTGCCTTAAGCTCCAGTTGCTGTCCGTCACGTACAACATGAAGTGTTACATCTGTACCTTCTTCTCCACGGATCCAGCTTACCACTTCATCGAGAGACTGGTCGGATATTGTATGGTCATCTACTTGGTAAATTACATCTCCTTCTTTTAATCCGGCCTCTTCTGCAGGTGAATCTTTATATACTTTAGAAATCACAACTTCATTACTGGTTGTATTCTGCAACAAAGCTGCCCCAATTCCCGTATACGTTCCACTTACGCTTTCCTGTAGAGCATCTGTTTCTTCTTCATTGTAATACACTGTATATTTATCACCCAATGCATTTACATATCCTGCATAAATCCCCTGTTCCAAAGCATCCTGATCAATCTCATCTTCATACAAATAATATTTATCAATAATCGCCTGTATTATCTGAAGTTTATTTTCTACCTGTTTTTTCTCTGATGAGGAAAATATATGTATGCCCGATACAATTGCCGTACAAAAAATCCCAACTCCCACAGCTAAACATAACGTAACTGCTGCTCCGCAAAGAACACCTTTCCAGAATTTTTTCTTTTCTCGCTTTTGTTCTTGTTCAATCTTTTCTTCTAGTTCTGTTTTTTCCTCTAATGGATTCATTATTCATATACCTCATTACAGATAATTCTGTGGATTTACTGCTGAACCATTCAATTCCACCTGGAAATGTAAATGAGCTCCAAATGAATTACCTGTGTTTCCTACATATCCAATCTGTTGTCCTGCTGATACTGTCTGTCCCGCTGATACGCACAATGCAGAATGATGCATATATTTTGTAACAAGGCCGTTTCCATGATTGATGACAACCCAGTTTCCTGCACTATTGCTCCATCCTGCAATCACTACAGTTCCCGATGCTGCTGCATATGTCGGTGTTCCCTCGCCTGCCGCAAGATCAAGTCCCTTGTGAAAAGCCCCATCAAAATCACGATAACCAAAAGTACTTGATACATATGCACCCGGACACGGATTTACAAATTGACCATTTCCCACCACTGTATTACTTGAACTTGGTGGAACATAAGTACTTCCGCCACTATTCGAATTACTATTTGTACTCTGAGCCGGTTTTTGTGCAGCTGCTGCGGCTGCTGCGGCTGCTGCCGCTGCTTCTTCCTGCTTTCTCTTTTCTTCTTCTGCCTGAGCAATTAATGCTTTCAACGTAGAAGCATTCTCTCCAATCTGCTTTTCCAGATCTGCAAGCTCCACATTTGTATTATCAAGCATTGTCTGAACTTCTTCTTGCTTACTGATCAACTCATTCTGCAATACTTCCAACTCTGAATATTCTGTCTGTAATGCTGCTTCTTTTTCTTCAACATCTTTTACGATTCCCTGAAACTGATTCAGCATATCTCTGTCATAATTTGAAATTTGTGAAATGTATTCCGCTTTATTTAAAAAATCACCAATATTCTCACTTTCAACCAAAATTTCAATCAACTGCGTATTGCCATTCTCATACATGAATTTAATGCGTTTTTTCATGCTATCATACTGATTATTTTCGTCAACCTTGGCATTTACCAGTTCCGCCTCCGCTGTCTCAATTTCTGACTGTTTAGCTGTCAGTTTTTCTTCTGCTTTTTCCATGTCTTCTACAATTCCAGACAGCTGTTCCGTGAGAGAATTCTTCTCTGCCTCTGTAGAGTTTTTTTGTGACTGTAGTTGATCTGCTTTCTTCTGTGCCTCTTCAATGGTTGTCGCATGTACATTCACAGTCATCCCCATGCTCATAGTCAGTGCCAAGGCTCCACTAATTACACGCTTTGTTTTTCTTTTCATATTTTCACCCATATTATTAGTGTACGATACCTATGGCATCGTACACCTTCATAAACTCTATGTAACTTTTATCAAACTTTCAAATGCTTACGCACTGTGAAATAACTTCCGATAAATCCAATTCCTACTCCTAAAAGTAATCCGATTGGCAATAAGTAACGATATACTGTTGTTACCGGAAGGAATTCGATAATATTATTTAAAATTGCAAATTTTGCTAAAATATATGAAACTGCTTTTCCATACAATACATATAATATTCCTAATGGAATAACAGCTCCGATAATTCCCATGATAAGACCTTCAATTACAAATGGAGAACGAACAACAAAGTCTTTTGCTCCGATATATTTCATAATTGCAATCTCTTCTTTACGAACTGTAATACCCATTGAAACTGTATTGCTGATCAGGAAAATAGAAACTCCAAATAAAATCAGGATAATCGCAATAGATATATAAGCCACTAACACATTTACACTTGAAAGTGTATTTGCAACAACATCTGACTTATTTACCTTACGAACTCCATCAAGATTTTTTGCAAATTCAACCAACTCTTTCTGTGTTGCTGCAAGTGATTTACTTTTTGCAATTAAATCTTGTCCTTTATCATCTACTGTTTTCATATATACTTCATAGTTATCCGAACCTGCAAGCGGGTTATCATTTTTAAATCCATCTGCCAGCTCCTTGTTATCTGCAAAGTATTCATCTTTAAACTTATCCCATGCATCGTCTGCCGATACATATTTCACTTCAAGAACATCATCCCTGCTCTCAAGCTGTTTTCCAATATTACTAATCTGGTCCTCTGTTGCATCTTCGTTAAAGAAAACTGTGATTGCTACACCTTCTTCAGCTGTTTTAATAATATACTGAAAGTTCAGCAAAATGGATGCAAATAATCCAAAAAGGAAGATACATGCCGACATTGTTGCGATAGCGGCAATTGAAAACATCTTGTTTCTTCCGATATTCTTCACACCTTGTTTTCCAACATATCCTAATGTACTAATCCTCATCTATATACCCACCTTTTTGTTCATCACTTACGATCACACCTTGTTTCATTGTGATAACTCGCTCGTTCATCTCATTTACGATTTCCTGGTTATGTGTAACAACAAGTACTGTTGTTCCACGCTCGTTAGCCTCTTTCAGCAAACTCATAATCTCCCATGAGTTTGTCGGATCCAGGTTACCAGTCGGCTCGTCTGCTAACAAAATTGCAGGTTCATTTACAATCGCTCTTGCAATCGCAACTCGCTGCTGTTCTCCACCTGACAGTTCTTTTGGATAGGATTTGTATTTCTGTGCAAGACCTACCAGTGATAATGCAGCCGGTACTTTTCTCTTGATCACTCGCGTCGGTGTCTCAGTAACTCGCAATGCAAAGGCGATATTCTCATAGATATTACGATCCTTTAACAAACGGAAATCCTGAAAGACGACTCCAAGTCCTCTTCTGTATTTTGCAATGTTACGATGTTTCATACGATTCAGATTCTGTCCGTTAACAATAATTGTACCGTTGGTTGGATCAAGTTCTTTCATGATCAGACGGATCAGTGTTGATTTTCCTGAACCACTGTCTCCTACAATGAAAACGAACTCGCCACGTTCGATCTTAACAGATACACCATTAAGAGCTGCATTTCCCTTCGTGTACTCTTTCGTTACATTCTTTAATTCAATCATATGCTCCTCCTAATTATTTCTACTCCTTTGTATTCCCCAATACATTTAATACTCTAATGTTTCCATATATTTCATATACTTCACTACCATCAGTGCAATCTTAAATGTGATTGCATCTTCAAAGACACGCAAATCCAGACCGGTACTTTTCTGAAGCTTGTCCAGACGATATACCAATGTATTTCTATGGATATACAATTGTCGAGATGTCTCTGACACATTCAGGCTGTTCTCAAAGAACTTATTGATCGTAGCCAATGTTTCTTCGTCAAATTCATCCGGTGATTTCCCCTCAAAAATTTCTTTGATAAACATCTTGCAAAGCGGAAGTGGTAACTGATAGATCAAACGACCGATTCCAAGTGTACTGTATGCAACAATATCTTTCTCATCAAAAAATATCTTACCGACATCCAATGCCATCTTAGCCTCTTTGTAAGACTTAGATACTTCTTTGATGTCATTCACAACAGTACCATATGCAATATGGATATGTTCATCTCCTGTATCCTCTTTCAGAATACTCAACATATCTTTTGCCATCTTATCCATCTCTTTACTTCCATCTTTTTCAGACAGTTCTTTCACAACAATAATATTTTTTTCATCTACAGCTGTGATAAAGTCTCTTGATTTTCCTCCCAAAAGACTTCTGACATTATCCAATGCCGCACTGTCTTTTTCTCTCGATGTTTCAATAATAAAGATAACACGTTTTGCATCTGTGTCAATATGTAATTTTTTGGCGCGGTTATAAATATCCACTAACAGCAGGTTATCCAAGAGCAGATTTTTTATGAAATTATCCTTGTCAAAACGCTCTTTGTAAGCAATTAATAAATTCTGAATTTGGAAGGCAGCAATCTTTCCAACCATGTACACATCTTCATTCTCTCCGTCTGCAAGAAGAATGTATTCTAACTGCTGCTCATCAAATATCTTAAAAAATTGACATCCCTGAATTTCCTGGCTGTCTGCCGGTGATTCCCCAAACGACAGTACCACATCTTCATAGTTATGCCCATTATCTGATGTAGTAGCTAAAACTTTGCCCTCCACATCAAACACGCAAAAATCAATTCTGGAAATTCCCTTTAATCCTTCAATTGTATTCAGAAGTATTTGATTTGTTATCATCTTTTTTTCCTCCACTGGCTCATTCAAATTCATGTGCAGTTTTCACAAACTTTTTTCTAGTCATTCACACTCTGTAAGTCTATATATTTTATATACTAATGCAAAACTGCAAAAAAATAAAGACAAAATCCTTATTTTTTATGCATTTCCTCATATTTATTTACAATTTTTTTGGTTTTTCAACCTATACAGAGTACACAAATCAACCTTTCAGTGTTTTTCCTACTTGATAGCGAAATAATCTTTTCAGAATAAAATATTTGAATTTCCCACTTGCCTTTTCCTCTTTTTTTTGTTGATTCAGCAAGAAAGAGCAGCCAAACCATACTCTTGCGTTTAAAAGTGCTTTGCTCTCTGCAATAAACTTCTCCTGCCATGGATAAGATAAAGCAGATAATATGCAGTCCGGCTCCACACCATTGATCATATTAATCACTGCATCTTTGCTTCCGCTTTGAGCCGAAATCACTGCCTCTCCAACAAATTGTACTCCTTTTCGGTAAGTCTCGATTCGTTCTTTTAATAATCGGCCTGCTTTTTCATCTTCTGTAAGTAAAAAGACTTTCTTTTTATTTTTCACTAAATATCTAAAAAACAATCTGACGAATGTGTTATTCTCCAAGTCCTGTATTGCATTCTCATCCGTCACCTCTGCGCTTTCTAAAATTTCACGCTCTGACGGAAGTAATAAATCGACAGATTGTAATGATTGTTTCCATTCAGCATTATCTTGTCCTTTTAACAATACTTCCATTGGAATAAGTTCAATTGTACTGACACTTTCCCCTCCCATATACCGCATTACTTGCCTCATTGCCTTTTTTGCAGTCAGCAGGTTCAGTTCAATGTCAAAAACATTTATCTTTTCTTCCATTTTCCCACCTATTTTTTTAAGTCAAACGCATGTGATTTCTCACAAAGCGATTATCTCAGTCGTACAATTGTACCAAAAACACGTTCCAATTTCAACTATTTTTATCAATTTTATCTCTTCAACACAATTCTTTCATAGATTTTTCATTCTATTTTCTTCGACTTTTCACATTTTTTTACTCTTTATTTTCGTTCTTTTGCTTTTCTTCCCTTCTTCGCTTCGTGATCAAGCCACCAATTCTGCCTGTTTCTTTGGACGACAATGATTTCCAGCCCGATTCCATTACTCTGTCTAAAAGACCTAGTTCCTCAGCAATTTCGTATTTCAATTTTTCCTCTTCTTCCAAACATTTTAAATCTATCGTTTCTTTTTTCATCATGGATACCCCTTTCTTTTTTTCAGAGTATGCCCATAAATGCAAAAAGACATTCTACATGAATGCCTTTTCTCATGATTCTATATTCTTTTTTAGAAAGCAGACGGCTCATCCGGAATAATCACAGCTGCAATAAAATACGCCAATACACCCGTTCCGAAACTGCATGCTGCCAGAAGCACCATTCCTAATCGAACCAATGTTGGGTCAATATTAAAGTATTCTCCCACGCCTCCGCATACACCACATAACATTCTGCTTTCTTTTGATCGATATAATTTTTTCATGATATGTTCTCCTCTTCATATTATATTTGTATAAATCACTTGCTACTTTTGAAATTCCACCTGAACCTGACCGATTCCACATTCTATATATAATTCTTTTTTGGCTCCATCATGAGATATCTCTGAACCTGAACCAATCCCACCATGTGACCTGTCTCCTACAGTAACTTCTCCAAGAGAATTTTCCACCTGGTAATTATATTCTTCCTCTCTTCCTTTTGCCTTATAAATAATACTTCCGACTCCACATTCAACTTCTGTCGATTCTGCCTCTCCTGCAATCTGCATTTCTCCTGCTCCACAATGAAATTCTGCGCAATTTGAAGCAAATTGTTCTATCTTTGCCTGACCTGCCCCTACTTCCACCTGTAATTCTTCAACTTCTATCTGACCGATATATAAGCTTCCGGCTCCCACCGAAATATCCGCTTCTTGCAATGAACGATACGGGACTTTGATTCTTATTGTTGCCTTTGTATTATCTGACAATAATTTCTTAATTCTTTTCGAATCTTCCAATTCTATCTCTAACGAAGACTCATCTGCCGTATAAGAGATTTCATTCAAAACATTTTCCGGAATATCAACGGTCTCTACTGCCAGATACCTGCCATCATACTCATCAAGCTGTACATTCACCTGCGAGACGTCTACGTCCAACTCTTTTATTCCATAAAATGTCTGTTGTTCTTCTCCTTGTATTTCTAAGTCATTTTCCGCTTCAAAGGTTATATGATCTAAATCCCTATCTCTTGCAATACTTCTAAAGAACGAACCACCTAATATCACACCGACAATACAACAGATCACTCCGATCGCAGCAAGACTGCTACAAATTATCCAGAATATCTTCCATCCTTTTTTCATACGCTGCCCACCGCCTTTCCTCGATAAAATGGCCATCTGCAAATGTTAACAAAAATCCGAAATATTGCAGGATACATAACCATACACAATCTTACAGTTGCAACCGTCGCCACCAGACTAAGTGCCAGCAAAATCAATCCGACACCAACCATTATGATCGCCGATGGGAATCCAACTGCTGCCACAATTCCAAGTACAGCCACTGTGATTCCGGCTATTCCAATCCCCACTGATGCAACCACCAAGCCTGCAAAGAATGCAACTGTCGCTATCACAAGTCCCAATATAGCAGCTACAATTCCTATTCCAATCGGAATTACAACTGGTGCACCAACCAGAACGATTGCAATGATCAAGATAATTTTTAATGTCTTGCTCGTCCATGGCTTCTGCCCTTGCCCCCTTTTATCATAAGTACTTTGATAATCCTGTTCTCCATAAGGTTCATTATAAGAATAGGTATCCCCGGCTTTTGTCCGTGGGCTTCTTGCGGCAGGTGTTGCTTTTTCCTCAAATCGTTCATCCTGAAATCCAGATTCTGTAAATTCACCATTCTTTTCACTTCCCGGTTCCAGATTCAGACATATAGTTGAGGCAACCTTCTGCGGAGTACCTAGTTCCTCTATTACCTGCTGCTCATTCTCAGCTCCTGCATCATCAAAATAATCTTCATAATATTGCAGTGCTTCTACTCTTTCTTCTTCTGATATTCCTGTAAGCAGTTGGCTTAATTCTTCCATAAATTGTTTGCGGTTCATACTCCCACACCCCCTTCGAATATATCCTGTATCTTGCTAGAATAGTTCTTCCACTCAATTTTATATAAATTAAGCTGTGCCATCCCCTTTTCCGTTACTTTATAATAACGTCGGTTTCTTCCGTCATAACTCTTATCGTATACTTCCAGACATTCATCTTTCTGTAGTCTCCTGAGCACCGGATATAAAGTAGATTCCGATACATCAATCGCTTTACGCACATCCTGTGTAATCTTATAACCATAAGTACCATCAGTTTCTCTTGACACAACAGCAAGAACAATCGCGTCCAATAAGGCAGCACCTGTGTTAAATACCATTCCATCACCTCATTCTGTATTATATTATTCTATTTGTAATATTATTTCTTTTCTAATATTATATGTCATATAATATTATTTGTCAACTAGGTTTATTAATAAGAAAACTCTTCCTATTCAAGAATGCCTCTGCATTCTTGCTGCGAGATGCGCGTCATGCAATGCATGACA
>OIZF01000300.1_pt1 | contig 34656 bp, 35 predicted proteins | sample 1588471 | NCBI WGS metagenome assembly OIZF01 (sample SAMN03283279) | human gut metagenome | biome: human-associated habitat; material: feces | host: Homo sapiens | place: Peru | collected 2012
GCTCACATTAGATGATGTTGTTGGTGTCGTGAGTACGGACTTTAGGCGTGTGAATTTTGATACGCAATTAGAAATATCACGCGCCCAGTCTGTTGACTGGCCGTTCGCGGCGGAATACGTGCTTATGTTACAAACAGGTCGTTTCACACGTGATCGTGATAGTTTGCGTGAGAATGACAAATTTTTGATGTATCAAGCCCAAGCCAAACACTTTTTAACACAACTAAAGGAGAGCCATTATCGCAAAAGTTAAAACACAATTTATCTGCTCAAACTGTGGGTTTACTTCGGCCCGATACCTAGGACGTTGTTCCAACTGTGGTGAATGGGGCACATTTGTCGAAGAAAAAATCCTGCCCGAAACCAACGACCGAAAAAGTCGGGTGAGTCTCGATGGTCGTACGGCTAAAGTTGAAAAAATTAATGAGGTGACATCCGAGGAAACACCGCGTGTTGCCACGAACCTGAAAGAACTGAACCGCGTGTTAGGCGGTGGGGTGGTGCCAGGTTCAATGGTGCTGATTGGTGGTGATCCAGGGATTGGGAAATCCACCCTCTTGCTCCAAGTTTCTGGCCAATTGGCGCATGAAGGCCGCGTGTTATACGTGACGGGGGAAGAATCTGCCACGCAAGTCAAGCTACGCGCCGACCGTCTGGGCGTGGGCAATGATGAATTTTACCTCTATCCAGAAACGGATATGACGGCGATTAAAAAGCAAATTGAGTCGCTACAACCAGATTTTGTCGTGATTGATTCGGTACAAACCATGCAGGAACCAGACGTGACCTCAGCGATTGGGTCTGTGTCACAAATTCGTGAAGTCACGGCGGATTTATTACAAATTGCCAAAACAAATAACATTTCTGTGTTCATCGTTGGCCACGTGACCAAGGATGGCGCGATTGCTGGGCCAAAGATTTTGGAGCATATGGTCGATACGGTGCTGTATTTTGAAGGCGATAGTAACTATAAGTATCGCATTTTACGGGCGGTAAAAAACCGGTTTGGTGCCACCAATGAATTGGGTATTTTTGAAATGCGTGACGGCGGCTTGATTGAAGTGGCGAACCCATCAGAAATCTTCCTTGAAGAACGATTAGCTGGGGCAACTGGCTCGGCTATCGTGGTTGCCTTAGAAGGTTCACGCCCAATTTTGGTGGAGTTGCAGGCTTTGGTGACGCCGACCGTCTTTGGGAATGCGCAACGGACGGCCGCCGGATTAGATCGCAATCGCGTGTCGTTAATCATGGCCGTTTTGGAAAAGCGCGCCAACCTCTTGTTGCAAAATCAAGATGCTTATCTGAAAGCTGCCGGTGGGGTCAAGCTAGATGAACCCGCGATTGATTTGGCGATTGCCGTGGCGCTGGCCAGTTCTTATCATGATAAGGAGTCGCGGCCAAGTGATGTTTTCGTCGGTGAAATCGGATTGACTGGGGAAATTCGGAGTGTGGCTGATATTGAAAGCCGGTTGAAGGAGGCCCGCAAGCTCGGCTTTAAACGGGCGATTGTGCCAAAGAATAACTTGAATGGGGTCACACTCCCTGAAGGAATTCAAGTGATTGGCGTCGCCACATTACGAGAAGCATTGCAATTAGCCTTAGATTAAAGGGGGGTAACATGTGGGATCTGATTCCTGGTGATTTAGTTATTTTGGTGCATAATGGGTTATATCGTTATGTTTCACGTGGAACAGGGTATCGGGGGCGCTGGTGGTTAGGCGTGCTGATAACCACGATGTTAGGCGGTATCCAAGTCGGCTTAGGCTGGCTGTTGGTCGTCGTTGGGCTTAGCGAGGCCCTAATTTTGTGGGGGAAAATTGCCGTTATGGCAATACTACTTGTAATCATGGTAGGACTAGGATGGGGTATCTATCACTGGTTAGTGCTACTGAGACGGTTGGTACGGGAACAAGCTATGCCAATCCACGCTCATCGTCATTAAATAGATAACATGTCAAGGTCAGGTTAGTCACCTGACTTTTTGTTTGGCGAATATTTGGCCAATTGGAATTTTGTCGGGGTAATGTTGTACAATAGAGTAGATAAATAACGGGATAAACCGTATAACTGAGGAGGAAATGCGTTAGTCAAACCACTTGCCTAACGCTTTATATCACATGACAGAAGACATTCGTGTTCGCTATGCCCCATCACCAACAGGACATTTACATATTGGTAACGCGCGTACCGCTATCTTTAACTGGCTTTTTGCACGTCATTATAACGGTCAATTTATTATTCGAATTGAAGATACTGATTCAGCCCGTAACATTGCTGATGGTGAAAAGTCACAGTTAGAAAACTTGGCTTGGCTTGGTTTGGACTGGGATGAATCACCAGAAAAGCCGGGTGCTTATGGGCCATATCGCCAATCTGAACGCAACGCTCAAGGTATTTACCAACCATTTATTGATGAATTGTTGGCAAAGGGCTTGGCGTATAAGTCTTATAAGACATCCGAACAACTGGCTGCGGAACGCGAAGCGCAACAAGCCGCTAAGCAAGCTCCACATTACGTCTATGAATATGAAGGGTTGACGGATGCAGAACGTGAAGCCAAGTATGCGGAATTTGAAGCGCAAGGGTTAAAGCCAGTCATTCGTTTCCGTGTCCCAGAAGAAAAAGTTTATGCTTGGGATGACATTGTTAAGGGGCATATCGAAATCGGTGCCAAGGAAATTGGTGGCGACTGGGTGATTCAAAAAGCCGATGGGATGCCAACGTATAACTTTGCGGTGGTTGTCGATGATCATTTGATGAAGATTTCTCACGTGTTGCGTGGGGATGATCACGTCTCAAACACACCCAAGCAAATGATGATTTTTGAAGCATTGGGTTGGGATGTGCCAAAGTTTGGTCACATGGCCTTGATTATCAACGGTGAGACAGGTAAAAAGTTGTCAAAGCGTGACGAAAATGTGTTGCAATTCGTGGAACAATACAAGGATTTGGGTTATCAACCACAAGCGATGGTTAACTTTATTGGCTTGCTTGGTTGGTCACCAAAGGGTGAAGATGAAATTTTCTCACTTGAAGAATTCACGCAAATGTTTGACGAAAAGCGTCTGTCAAAGGCCAACGCTAAGTTTGACCAAAAGAAGTTGGAATGGATTAACAACCAGTGGATGCGTCGTGATTTGGATCAAGTGATGCCACAATTGATTCAAGAATTGGTCAATGCGGACTTAGTTAGCGCAGAAGATGCAACAGCAAAGCGCGATTGGTTAACACAAGTCATTAAAGTTGCCGGTGTGGAAGGTATTTCTTACACACGCGAAATTGTTGACTTAGTGCGTCGCCCATTCTTTGAATTAAGTGACATAACGGATGAAATGGTTGAGTATCTCACCTCTGATGACGGTCGTCAGGTCTTTGCAGCTTGGGAAAAAGCTTACACAGCTTTGCCGGAAACAGCAACTGCTGAAGACTATATGGCGGTAATTCGTGAGATTCAAAGCACACTTGAAATCAAGGGTCGCAACTTGTGGAATCCAATTCGTATCGCGACAACCCATGAAGTGCAAGGACCAAACTTGCCAGAAATGTTAGTCGTATTAGAAAAAGACAAGGTCTTAGCAACCATGGCCGATGTCAAAGCAAAATATTTAGCCTAATTTAGGCGGATCAAAAAGGTGCTTCGGGTTAACCGAGGCCCTTTTTTTGATAGGTTTTATGACAGCAAATCCGAGGACATTTGGTAGGGTTTGGCATACAATGGGGTAACAGCTCATAAAGAAAGTGTGAATACTATGTATGCAGTAGAAATGTTAAATTATGGGGCGCCAGCGGTCTTGGTCGATAACTTAGCGGCAGCCATGCCAGTGATTAAACCTAAACAAGTATTGGTGAAACAACGGGCCACAGCCATTGATCCTTATGACGTGAAGTTTCGGGCAGGGTTAATGGGCACGGATAAGCCGACGCCACTGATTCCAGGGTCATCAGTGGCCGGGGTGGTCGTGGCAGTGGGTGCTGAAGTGACGGCATTTGCCGTTGGTGATCGCGTGGCGGCGTCGACCCATCTTAAGAGTTACGCTGAGTTTGTCCCAGTTGGCCAATCCTTACTGGCCAAAATTCCTGACGCCGTGAGTGATGTTCAAGCGGCGGCGGTCGTGTTGGGTGGCCAAACGGGTTATCAAATGATGACCAAAGATTTAGCGGTTCAGCCCAGTGATACGGTATTCATTTCGGGTGGTGCTGGTTCGGTTGGTTTCACGGCCATTCAGGTGGCAAAATGGCTCGGGGTACAGCGGATCGACACGACAGTTCGTGGACAGGCAGCCGCCGACTTTGTACAAGCCGTTGATCCGAGACTACATGTCATTGATGGCCAAATGACGTCGCTTCAAGCAGCGATACCGGCCGGCGTAGATGTGATTTTAGATACGCTTGGAGGTGACATGTTGCAGGCGTCATTGGCCGTTTTGAAACCGACAGGGCGCGTGGTGTCGTTGGTTGATACGGTAGCTGATCCGCGCGTGACGATGGGCTATTTGCAATCAAACGGGCCGCAACTCGCCGAATTGTTAGCGTTAGTAGCCCAAGGTCAGGTCATTGTGAACATTGCTGAAACGCGCCCCTTTAATGCGGAAAACGTTCGTGATTTTCAAACGCGACAGCACGTGTTGGGAAAATTAGTCCTCACATTTGATTAAAAGTATCACTTCGGTGATACTTTTATTTTGTAAGTAATCGTGATTTTTTTCACGTGATAAAAAATAAATACCAATTTGTCATAATAAAAGTTTACAAATCCGCTAAAAACAGGTACAATTTATTTGTAAATTAATTCACATGGAAAAAGGAGTATGCTTAACATGAAAGCAGCAGTTGTACGTGAAAATCCAGATGGATATGTTGATTTGATTGAAGATTGGGAACCAAAGCCGCTAGCCTTTGGCGAAGCTTTAGTTGATATTGAATATGTTGGGCTTTGCCACACTGATTTGCATGTGGCGAATGCTGATTTTGGTAATCCAAATGAACTTGGACAACGTAACGGTCAGTTCCGTCGCGTTATCGGGCACGAAGGTGTTGGGCGCGTTTCAAAGTTAGCTGAAGGTGCCAGCGACTATCTTAAGATTGGTGACCGTGTCTCAATCGCTTGGTTCTTTGACGCCTGTGGTGTGTGTGACTACTGTGTGACAGGTAATGAAACATTCTGCCGTAAGGTCCGTAATTCAGGTTACACAATTGACGGGGCAATGTCACAACAAGCAGTTGTCAATGCCAAGTATGCCGTTAAGGTACCAGAAGGCTTGGATCCAGTGCAAGCAACGTCAATTACTTGTGCGGGTGTGACAATGTATAAGTCATTGAAGGTCGGTGAAACAAAGCCTGGACAATGGGTATCGGTTCACGGTGCTGGTGGTTTGGGTAACTTGGCCGTCCAATATGCCCACAATGTCTTTGGCGCACACGTTGCCGTTATTGATGGTAACGATGACAAGTTAGCTGCTGCCCATGAAAATGGTGCGGAAGTATTGATCAACCGTAAGAAGGTGGATGATGTTGCAGCTGAAGTGCAAAAGGCTACTGGTGGTGTGCACAATGCGCAAGTGACAGCCGTTAACGCCGCTGCCTTTGACCAAGCTGTTGACTCACTACGCCCAATGGGTAAGTTGGTTGCCGTGGCTTTGCCACAAGGTGACATGGCTTTGAACATTGCCAAGACTGTCTTGGATGGCATTGAAGTACGTGGTTCATTGGTTGGAACACGTGCTGACTTGAAGGAAGCCTTCCAATTTGGTGCCGAAGGTAAGGTTAAGCCAATCGTTGAAAAGGTTGCCTTTGCCGACATGAACGAAGTGATTGATGAAATGAAGGCTGGTAAGATTACTGGTCGTAAGGTCTTTGACTTCACAGTACTATAAGCCAAAAATCGTCCAATTTTGGACGATTTTTTTGTTGTTATCAGGGCGCTTTCGGTTGTTTTGAACATAGCAGTTTTGATAGGGCTGTGTTAGAATTGGGTAACAAATGTATTGGAGGAAACGATCTTTTTCCTGATGGGAAGGAGGTTATGATTAAAACATGCCATACTTTACACAACAACTTTTTAGTGGTCAACGTGATCGTATTTTACGTGTGGTGGATGCGGCTAGTGAAGATCAAGCAACCGCTGGTTTTATCCATTTATTCGATGAACGCCGCGTTTATGATTTTGATTATGCGACCGAACTAACGGAAGGGCGTATCACGCAAGAAGAATTTGATGTTGAGGGCGAAGCAAATAATACGTTCAGCGTTAACTTTATGCCAATCGTGAATGATGACGAAGACATTCCAGACGAATTGTTTGAAGAATGGGCCGCCTTAATCGGACGCGAATATGCACTGATGCCACATGTGCACATCAATATTTATCAACAAGCCTTGAAGCCAGAAATCGAACAGATTGATGAACCAACCTTTGAAGCGCGGTTGTTAGAATTAATTACTCGTATTTTAGGGTCCTCAATTGTCGGTTTTGCGGAAAAGTCGCTCACACTATTTCCAAGTTATTTAGTGCAAGAACAACAAGCTGAGTCAGCACCACAAGGGCCAACAACTCAAATTATCTTGCCAGATTAAGATAAGAAATAAATTGACACAAAATAAGAATTATCTTAAAATAATAACATGTTAATAAAGCGATGACGAGTCAACTATTTGACTAATAACCCGTCAAACAGGACGCTGGCCTGCTTACCAGACTGTTTGTCGCGCCCTGCTAATCACAGTGATTAACAGGGTCTTTTTATTGGCAGCTATCTATTGGAAGGAACAGTCTACTGGCGGATAACAGCGCGTAGACTAACGTGTCATATGACAAATAATCATCTCGTGTTACAAACGGATTTTGGCTTACAAGATGGAGCGGTCAGTTCAATGCGTGGTGTGGCTTATGGTGTGGCTAGTGATATAATCATTAGTGATCTCACCCATGGGATTACCCCGTTTAATATTTTTGAAGGCTCATTTCGATTGTTTCAAACCGTTAACTATTGGCCAGCCGGCACAGTCTTTGTTTCGGTGGTGGATCCAGGCGTGGGATCCAAGAGGCTCTCGATTATTGCTGAAACAACGGGCGGCCATTATATTGTGACGCCAGATAACGGCACGTTGTCGCATCTTTTAGCACAAGGGTTGATTGCCAGTGTTCGAGTGATTGACGAGACAACCCAACGTTTGCCTGGCTCAGAGAAGTCTTCAACCTTTCATGGTCGCGATATTTATGCCTATAACGGGGCGAAATTAGCCAGTGGTCAAATCCAATATAGCGATTATCAGCAAGAATTATCGATTGCGCAATTGGTGAAGCTGCCGATGCAACCAGGACGCTATCAAACAACGGTAACTGGGTCGGCACAATTGGTCGGCAACATTGATATCACCGATGTGAATTTTGGCTCATTGTGGTCCAACATTCCCGTTCAAGAATTTGAAAAGTTTGGCTTGGCATATGGTGATACCCTGCGAGTACAGATTCAGCATCAAGGCCAGACCATGTTTGATGATGTTTTACCGTATGTGCACACCTTTACGGATGTCGCGCCAGGGGCACCGTTAATCTATATTGATTCGGTATATACGGTAGCGTTTGGCGTGCATACTGGTAGTTTTGAGCAAACGTATCATGTGGGTGCTGGACCAGAATGGGCGGTCACCTTAACAAAAGAAGCTTAGTCAAGTCGTTAAAAAGTGAGGGAGAAATATGCAAAAAAAGCAGCAATCATCCGGTTTTTCAGTCCGGTCAGTCGTCGCCACAGGGATTGGTGCGGCCGTGTTCTTTGTCTTAATGAAGTTTATTGCCATTCCAACCGGTGTACCCAACACCACGATTAACGTCGCAGAAGGCTGGTTAGCCTTGATCGCTAGTTTGTTTGGGCCGGTTGTGGGTCTACTGGTTGGGCTTATTGGTCACACGTTGAATGATGCGGTGACTTATGGTGCGCCTTGGTGGTCTTGGGTCCTTGCGGATGGGGTTTTTGGTTTCCTATTGGGCCTGAGCAAAAAGCCACTGGCTTTGGAATACGGCACCTTAACGACTAAAAAACTGGTACAGTTTAACATTTGGCAGGCAGTGGCCAATGTCATTGCTTGGGTTATTGTTGCCCCACTGGGTGATATTTTGATCTATAAAGAAGCTGCCCAAAAGGTTTTCTTGCAAGGGGTTGTGGCAGCGGCAGTCAATACGCTCTCTGTCGCCATTATCGGCACACTTTTGTTAGTCGCTTACGTGAAGTCGCGACCAAAAAAGAGCAGTTTACGTAGCGAGTAAATCAGCAAGCTTAGCTTGCGTACATATTTCATCCATAAGGGGCATTATGGCAACACCACTGATTGAATTTAAAAACGTGACATTTAAATACCATGCGCAAGCAGCGCCAACTTTGCATGACGTCAGCTTTCAAATTTTCCCTGGTGAAAAAGTTTTAATTGCGGGGGCATCGGGTTCTGGAAAAACAACGTTACTACGTTTACTCAATGGATTAATTCCCCATGCTTATGCGGGTGATATTTCTGGGGAAATGACCCTTAATGGCCAGTCAATTTTAGCGCAAAGTTTGTTTGAATTATCCCTGCAAGCCGGCACCGTCTTACAAGATGCGGATGCGCAATTTGTTGGCTTGACGGTTGCAGAAGATATTGCCTTTGCCTTAGAAAATGATCATCAACCAGTGGCACATATTAAAGCAGAGGTGGCGAAGTGGGCACGACGCTTTGGGTTAAGTAAGCGATTAGAATTAGCGCCGCAAGTGCTATCTGGTGGTCAAAAACAACGGACAGCCATGGCAGGGGTGCTCGTGGATGATGGTAAATTACTCCTATTTGATGAACCATTAGCGAGCCTCGATCCGGCTGCGGGTCAAGATGCAATGACCATGATTGATCAATTACAAGCGGATCGAGATTTGACGGTGATCATTATCGAACATCGGATTGAAGAGGTCCTACGTGCCAATGTGGATCGCATCATTGTGATGTCAGAAGGGCGCATTGTGGCCAACGATACACCGACCGCTATTATTCAAGCAGGCATACTGCCGCGGTACGGGTTAGACGAACCGTTGTATGTGCAACTATTACGACGGGCGCAAGTCGATGTTGCGCATTTACCGCATGTCGCTGACGTTCAAAAAGTTGATGTGACTGCGCATCAATCAGCTATTGCCAAGCTGCGCATACCGATTCAAGCAACGACGAACCAACAATCGCAACTTACGCTGGCGAATGTGGACTTTAGCTATGATCAGCGCCAGCCACTCTTTCAACAACTAAATCTCACGATCAATCGTGGGGAAATTTTAGGTATTGTTGGGAAAAACGGCTCGGGGAAAACAACATTGTCGCATCTCTTGACGGGGTTTTTAATGCCGGATGCAGGTGAAATTAACCTGGACGGGCAGTCTGTTTTGGGGCAATCGATTAAGACCCGTGCTGAACAGGTGGGGTATGTGTTGCAAAACCCCAACCATATGATCACGAAGAGCACGGTTTATGATGAAGTGGCGAGTGGCTTGGTATTACGTCAAGTTGCGCCTGACGAAATCGAACAAAAAGTGCGGTCGGTTTTACGTCTGCTTGATCTTGATGCGATGCGAAATTGGCCAATTAGTGCGTTAAGTTTCGGACAAAAAAAGCGCGTCACGATCGCTGCTGTATTAGTGTTATCCCCACAAATCCTCATTTTAGATGAACCGACGGCAGGGCAAGATGCCACGCATACACAAGAATTACTGGCATTTTTGACAGCGATTAATCGTCAAGAACACGTCACCATCGTCATGATTACCCACGATATGCACTTACTAGCTAATTTTGTGCAACGTGCGCTCGTGGTAGTCGATGGGCAACTGTTAGCGGATACCACGCCAGCTGAATTATTAGCGGATGAAGCGCTTGTGCAAGCTGCTAGCTTGCGAACGACGAGTATTTATCAATTGGCCAATCGCTTACAGATTACCCGTCCGGAAGAATTAAACGCGGCCGTGCGACAATACACCGCGTCTAGTTTGACTGATGATAATAAACGCTTGTCAGAATAAGCATACGAGATAAACGATGAATAATTTATTTGGGTATAAACAACGTGATACATGGTTAAACCAAACAACAGGCACCGCCAAGTTGATTGGTTTTTTAGCGTTGACAACGATTGGGATGATTTCTTATGATCCGCGTTTTTTGTTAGGGCTGGGCATTTTGGCGGTTATCCTCCTCAAGAGTGCTAAAATCAAATACCGTGAATATGCCTTCATGTTGAAATTAGTGCTATTTTTTGCCGTCATCAACTTGGTGATGGTCGCTGTTTTGGCACCGCAGTATGGCGTACAACTGTATGGCACGCGTCATGTTATCTTTGGGCGGGGATACTGGGCATTAACACAAGAGCAAGTCTTTTATGAATTGAATCTGTTGTTAAAATATTTGTTCTCGTTGCCGTTGGCGATTATCTTGTTGTTTACGACTAATCCAAGCGAATTTGCTGCGAGCTTGAATAAGATTGGGGTGCCCTATAAAATTGCGTACGCGTTTGCGATTACGTTGCGTTATATTCCAGATGTTCAAAGTGACTACCATACGATTAGTTTGGCCCAGCAGGCGCGCGGATATGACATGTCCAAGCAAGCCTCGTTATGGGCGCGTTCCAAAGGCGCAGTCCAAATTATTTTACCGCTAGTCTTTACGAGTCTGAATCGCATTGATACGATTAGTCAGGCTATGGAGTTACGGCGTTTTGGCCGTGAGAAAGCCCGTTCTTGGTATCAAGAGCAACCATTTAGAGCGCGTGATGCTGGTGTTGTGATGGGGACGATTGCAATTGTTGGGATTGGGATCCTGTTACTCGTGGCAGATCATGGCCGGGTTTATAATCCTTTCCGACCGGCTGGTTAGGGCTAGCGAAAAAAGATCGTTGACAACACGAACATATGTTCCTATAATAAATGGGTAACGACAGGTAGTGGAGGAAACTGTGATGCAACAGCCAACGTTTCGCCGCGCTTTAGAGGCGGCTATTTCAGAACAAAGTATGACAACAGTTATCGATAAAGCGTATGCTTTTCAAGTGGCTAAAAATAACCAGCGTCTGGCAAGAGCACGCTATGGTACGGTAAAACTGGCACGTGAAGCTGACGCGATGTGGGATGGGATTGTAGCGAACATTCATGCGGGGATGGCTGGTCGATCAGATGACCAGATTTTAGCGCAATTACAGGATCCGGAGTTTATTGACACATTGGAAGAAGCGTTAGCTGAAATTGATTTTGTGTCAGAAGATTGAGTGAATCGACGTGGCACAACGTATTATTTGAATAACCAAGTGGCGAATTCTGCGAAACACTTGAAATGTCATGCTGTTCTGTAGTACAATTAGTAATTGTGAACGCGCAAAAGTGCGTACACTCCTTGCAGCCAAGGCTGCCAGAGACCAAAAGGAGGAAATAAAACATGGCTACATCATACGAATTGACTTACATCGTTCGCCCTGATATCGAAGTGGATGCAAAGAAAGCGCTCGTAGAACGCTTTGATGGTATCTTGACTGATAACGGTGCAACAATCTTAAAGTCAGCTGATTGGACAACACGTCGTTTTGCTTATGAAATTGCTGGTTACCGCGAAGGCGTATACCACGTTATCGATTTCACTGCAGAAGACGATGCAGCAATCAACGAATTTGATCGTTTGGCAAAGATCTCACAAGACATCTTGCGTCACATGATTATTAAGCGCGACGCAGAATAATTCTGGGATTCCACTGGTGAAGGAGCTTTTGATATGATTAATCGAGTAGTATTGATTGGGCGATTGACCCGTGATGTGGAATTACGTTATACCCAATCGGGTACAGCAGTCGGCACGTTTAGTTTGGCGGTTAACCGTCAATTCACCAACCAAGCTGGTGAACGTGAAGCTGATTTTATTAACGCCGTGATTTGGCGTAAAGCAGCTGAAAATTTTGCAAACTTTACTGGAAAAGGCGCCTTAGTTGCCATCGAAGGTCGTTTGCAAACTCGGAATTATGAAAACAACCAAGGACAACGTGTTTACGTGACCGAAGTTGTCGTTGATAATTTCTCATTACTTGAATCACGCGCTGAAAGTGATAAGCGACGTGCCCAAAACGGGTCGTCAGAACCATCTCATCAAGGTGGTGCGTTTGGTGCGCCAAGTGATAACGCATTTGGTGGGGTTGATCCGTTTGCTACGGCTAGCCAAAGTGCTAACCCACAAGCGACAACGCCAACAAATGATGCCCCTAACCCATTTGCGGCAAGTGGCAAAACTGAAATTGATATATCAGATGATGATCTACCATTTTAAAATATAATTTACAACATTACGAAAGGAGCTTTAATCATGTCAGAACAAAACTCACGTCCACAAAATTCAGAACGTCCACAACGTTCACGTCGTCCACAAGGCGGCCCACGTCGTCGTCGTAAGGTTGACTACATTGCAGCTAACCACATCGAATTTATCGACTACAAGAACACAGAATTGTTGGAACGCTTTATCTCAGAACGTGGTAAGATCTTGCCACGTCGTGTGACTGGTACTTCAGCCAAGAACCAACGTAAAGTGACAACAGCAATCAAGCGTGCACGTATCATGGCTTTGTTGCCATTCGTGACAGAAGACTAATCTTTGACGCACGATTGAGAGACTCAGATTTTATCTGAGTCTCTTTTTTGTTTATTTTGGTAAATCGTAACTGTGGTAAAATAGTACAAGGAGCATTTTGTCTGCATGGTCATCGTTGGACAAAATAGCAGAGGAAGAGATAGGGGTTGCTTGTGAAAAAACTATTTGATTTTAAAACGTTACCGATATTTTTTCAAAGTACAAAATTAGGCACTGTCGCGTTACTATTGCTAGCCGTCAGTGTTATGAGTGTATTTTTTGCCCTGTTAGTCAATTGGATTTTTGGGTTAATCTGGATTGTGGTTGTGTTAATCGGCTTGGTTTATTCCGCACAATCCTTAAAAGAAGTGAATGAAAACGCGCAAGAATACTTGAGTGGGCTGGGGTATCGGATATCTCGTAGTGAACAAGAAGCCTTGATTCGGATGCCAATTGGCATCATTCTTCTCAATGCAGCCGGGAAAATTGACTGGATCAACCCTTACATGCAAGCTTATTTGGATAAGCGGGATGTGTTGGGTTTGACGTTGACGCAGCTGGATCCACAGCTCGCCACGGATATTAAAAATTATTCTGATGCGCGAGAAACAAATACCATTACGTGGCAAGGCAAGCAGTTCTCACTTTATGTGCAACAAAACTTGCGTGTCATCTACATGATGGATATCAGTGAATATGCGGCGATTGCTAAAGAATACGAAGATCACCAACTATTTAGTGGCCTCGTTTCCGTGGATAACTATGAAGAAGTGACTGAAGGCATGACCGAATCGGAAACGTCAACGTTGCGTACGTATGTGACTGGGGCGCTATCAGAATGGGCAGCAGCTCACCGGATTTACTTGCGCCGCCTGAGTACGGTGCATTATGTGATGTTTGGCTACCAAACATCTTTGCGTGCTGCCGAAGATGATAAGTTTTCGGTGTTAAAAGCAATTCGTGAAGCCACGGCACAACAAAATTTACCCGTAACACTGTCAATGGGGATTGCTTATGGGGAACAAGACATTATTGAACTTGCCAAAATGGCACAAACCAACCTCGATTTAGCGTTAGGCCGTGGTGGTGACCAAGTGGTGGTGAAGTCTAAGCAAGCAGCGGCGAGATTTTATGGTGGTGCAACGAATCCGATGGAAAAGCGGACGCGTGTACGCGCACGTATGATCTCACAGACGGTTGCTGAATTGATGGAACAGGCTGACAATATTATGATTGTTGGCCACGCCACGCCAGATTTAGATGCCATCGGTGCGGGGCTTGGCATTTGGCGAATGGCCCAAACAAAGAATAAGCCGGCTTTTTTGATTGTGGATGAAAAGTCGGTGTATAGTGATATCACGTTGCTATTAGCCGAAATCCGCAAAAATCCGCCGGAAATTATGGCGCCTGGGTCCAATATTAATGACTCCATTGTTGACGAGTCACGCGCAATGAAGTTAGTGCGCGACAATACCCTCTTGATTCTAGTGGATCATGCGCAGGGATCAATTACGAGTGCACCCAATCTTCTGGAACGCCTGGGTAACCGCGTTGTGGTCATTGATCATCATCGATTAGCTGAGCAGGGGCTAGCTGAAAAGCCATTGCTGACTTATGTTGAGCCCTACGCCTCTTCAACGTCAGAATTGGTGGTTGAACTATTACAGTACCAAGATCAAAGTCATGCACCAATCACCAAGTTAGAAGCGACAGCAATGCTTGGTGGGATTCAAATTGATACGAAAAACTTCACTTTGCGGACTGGCTCACGGACCTTTGATGCTGCCAGTTATTTACGCGCCAATGGGGCGGATAGTAATTTAATTCAATTCTTTATGAAAGAGAAATTCTCGGACTTTAAAGCGCGCACACATTTGATCAACTTGGCAGTCGTGGCCGACGGGTATGCGATTGTTTGCGGTGAAAATGATCGCGTGTATTCTGGTTTGATTACGGCACAAGCGGCTGATGAATTGTTGCAAATTAGTGGCGTTGAAGCGTCGTTTGTGATTACGAAACGTGCGGATGGCCGGGTCGGTGTTTCGGCACGATCAACTGGTCAACGTAACGTGCAGCGTATCATGGAAGCGATGGGCGGTGGTGGCCACTTGTCCAACGCCGCAACGCAACTGACGGATCGGACCACAGATGAAGTGAATGATCAATTGCTTAAAACTTTGGCAGAATCTGTTGAAGAATAACTTGGTGATAGCGGTGAGCTGCAATTAAGCAAGAAATTTTTGGAGGAGTAACACATGAAAGTTGTATTTTTAGAAGACGTTAAAGGTCGTGGTAAAAAAGGGGAAGTAAAGGACGTGCCGGATGGTTACGCCAATAACTTCTTAATTAAGAATAAAAAAGCAGAACCAGCCACAGGGAAAAATGTCGGCGCTGTTAAGGGACGTCAAAAAGCAGCTGAAAAAGCGGCTGCAGAACAATTAGCCGAAGCACAGGCGCTCAAGGCTAAAATTGAAGCAGATGATTTTGTGGTGACAATCAAAGGAAAGTCTGGCGCTGATGGTCGCCTTTTTGGTGCCGTATCATCTAAGCAAATTGCTGCTGCGTTAGCTGATCAAAAGCAAATCAAAATCGATAAGCGTAAGCTGGAACTCAATCATCCAATTCATTCATTAGGTTACACAACGGTGCCGCTCAAGCTACACCGTGAGGTGACCGCAGATTTGCGTGTTCATGTCAGTGAGGGTTAAGCATGGATAACCCAGAAGCATACGAGTATAGACAAGTCCCACAAGATATCGATGCTGAACGGGCGGTGCTGGGCGCTATTTTCTTTGATGTGAAATCTGATAACGCCATGGTGGCGGCGAGTGCCATTTTGGAAGCAGATGATTTCTATCGACAAGCCCATCAAACCATTTTTAAAGCGATGCAACAGCTGGTTGATGAACAACGTCCGATTGACATGCTCACGCTTCAGGATAAACTCAACAGTTTACAACAGTTAGACAATGTGGGTGGCATGGCTTATCTGGCTGAAATTTCAGAATCTTCTGCATCATCGGCCAATTTAAAGCATTATGCGCATATTGTGCGCGAAAAAGCCATTCTACGGCGGATGATTGAAACGCTGACACGTAGTATGTCGTTAGCGTATGACGCTGCGGCACCGAGTGAGGAAATTTTAGACACGTTGAGTCGCAGTTTGGATAATTTGGCCGAAAATCGTGGTGATGAAGATTTTCAAAAAATTAAAGATGTGTTGCAAGCTTTCCAAGCTAATTTGGATCAAGCCGTTGCCAATGACAATGATGTCGTTGGGTTAGCCACAGGCTATCCCGAATTAGATAAACTCACCCACGGTTTTCGTGAGGATCAGATGATCGTGTTGGGGGCGCGACCAGCAGTCGGGAAAACCGCCTTTGTGTTAAATATTGCTAAAAATGTGGCCAAAGCTGAGCAAGTACCAGTTGTGGTGTTTAGTCTGGAAATGGGCGCCGTGGACTTGGTGACACGACTTGTGGCTGCCGAAGGGGCGATTGATTCAAGTCACTTGACCACCGGTCAGATGACCCAAGAAGATTGGCAGTCGTTGACATTAGCGATGCAATCATTAGCGAACATGCAGATTTATATGGATGACACGGCGGGGATTAAGATTAATCAGATTAGTGCCAAGCTGCGTAAACTTGAAAAAGATTTGGTGAATGAATTACCGCCAGATCAACGTGCTAGCAATCCCCATCCAATTGGCATGGTGATTATTGATTATCTCGGTTTGATTGAATCCAACAATACGGAAAGTCGCCAACAAGCAGTGTCTGAGGTGTCGCGTTCCATTAAAAAGTTGGCCAAAGAATTACATACGCCAATTCTGGCGCTGGCCCAATTGAGTCGTGGTGTCGAGCAACGTACCGATAAGCAACCAGTGCTATCGGATTTGCGTGAATCAGGTTCGATTGAACAAGACGCGGATATTGTGGCCTTCTTGTATCGTGATGATTATTATCGTAATGATGGTAGCGATGATGAGGGAGATTCAGATCCGCGTGACGAAGAGGAAGCTGTGCCAATTGAAATTATTTTAGAAAAAAATCGTGCCGGTGCGCGTGGCACAGCTACGCTGATGTTTAACAAGCCGACCTTTAAATTTAGCCCTATGGCACCATTGTACCGTGATGATATGAACGCTGGTCCGAATGGTAATGTTGGGTGGTAAAAAAGACAGTCTCACGACTGTCTTTTTTGGGTTAATTTTCGAGGAGATCAACAAACGGTGCAGCGATTAAGTCGGCCAAGTCTTGTGGCTTGATTTGGTCACTACGTCCTAATTCGCCCGCGCTGACGATAAAATAAGGCGCGGTCTGAGCTGTTAAATCGATGAAAATTGGAAAGTGCTTGGTATGCCAAATTCCGACGGGGTTATTCGCACCATGGATATAACCGGTCGTTTGCTGTAATGTTTTTAAGGGTAGCATGGTGACTTTTTTATTCCCTGATGCGGCCGCCAGTTTTTTCATTGATAAATGTTGGGTGATGGGGATCACTGCCACGACAGGACCGGTTTTATCGCCGGTTGCGGCGAGTGTCTTATAAATATCGTCGTGTTTGACGCCAAATTCGGCCAGAATTTGATCACGCTCAGCTGCTGTTTTATCTAAAATATTGAGTGCGAGTGGTGTGTAAGCCAAGTCATGTTTATCCATCACTTGTTCGGGAAGTGTTTTCTTGATTTTTTTCTTTGCCATGATATCTCCATTCTAACACAAATTGGCGTACCCAAAAAGGATTGCGGTCCAACCAATTTATGCTATACTAGTTAGCATGATGTCAGAAGCAATTTATGTCACCGTGCAGGCGGACTTAAAACAAAAAATTTATAATGGTGATTTTCCGGACTTGAAATTACCCGATGAACGGACGTTAGCGGCACAATACGACGTGTCCCGTTCATCAATTAAACGCGCGTTAAACGTGTTGGTACAACAAGGTGTGATCTTCAAAAAACGCGGCAGTGGCACATTTGTGAATCCATTGTATTTAAAGAACCATGATTTGTTCCAACATGAAGGGTCTAATCTCGGGGTTTCGGACTCTTTTCGGGTAGACGGTAAAGCGCCAAGTATTGAATTGCTCGATTTCCAAGTGGTGCCAGCAACGCCGGTTCAACAGCAAGCCTTGTTTTTAAATGATGGCGACTTTGTGTACGAAATTAAGCGATTGCGTCGCTTGGAAGGGGTGCCTTTCATGATTGAACGTGGCTATGTCCCAATCAACGTTTTGCCTGGGTTGAATAAAGAGATTGTCTCAGGCTCAGTCTATGAATACGTGGAAAAAACCAAAAACCGCGCCGTGACTAAGTCTTTTATGACGATTATGGCTGAACCGTCAAATGCGGAAGATCAAAAGTTGTTAGAGTTGTCAGATAAAGAACCGGTCGGCATTATGGAGGGAATCTTCTTTATGGATGATGGGACACCGTTAGAATTTTCAACCATGCGGTTACATTACAAATATTTACGCTACAATGCGTTTGTCAGCATTGATTCAGAATAGCAGCAGGGTCATCGCCTGTTGCTTTTTTATTCGCCTCAAAAATAATTGGACCGCACCAATGTTGGTGTTGCGCCAACCAAATTTGAAAAAATAATCAACCAATCAGATGCGTTATCTTGAATAAATTAGGCAAATCGGTTATACTGAAAGAGTAAATAACGGAGAAAGATTCGTGGTTTACGATTCTCTCAAAATAATAAGGAGTACTTAATCTCATGGTAGATTTCGATTCAAAAGAGTACTTGGAACTCGTTGATAAGTGGTGGCGTGCAACCAACTATTTGTCAGCAGGGATGATCTTCTTGAAGAGCAACCCATTGTTCTCAGTTACTAACACACCAATCCAAGCCGAAGACGTTAAAGTTAAGCCTATCGGTCACTGGGGAACAATTTCAGGTCAAACTTTCTTGTATGCACACGCAAACCGTTTGATCAACAAGTATGACGTGAACATGTTCTATATCGGTGGTCCTGGACACGGTGGCCAAGTTATGGTTACTAACGCGTACTTGGATGGCGAATATACTGAAGATTACCCAGAAATCACACAAGATTTGGCTGGTATGAGCCGCTTGTTCAAGCGTTTCTCATTCCCTGGCGGAATCGGATCACACATGACAGCGCAAACACCAGGTTCATTGCATGAAGGTGGTGAATTGGGTTACTCATTGTCACACGCATTCGGTGCCGTTTTGGACAACCCAGACCAAATCGCTTTCGCCGTTGTTGGTGATGGTGAAGCTGAAACAGGTCCATCAATGACTTCATGGTTGTCATCAAAGTTCTTGAACGCTAAGAACGATGGTGCCGTATTGCCAATTTTGGATTTGAACGGTTTCAAGATTTCAAACCCAACAATCTTCTCACGTATGAGCCATGAAGAAATCACAAAGTTCTTTGAAGGTGTTGGTTACTCACCACGCTTCATCGAAAACGATGATATTCATGACTACGCTAAGTATCACGAAATCGCTGCTAAGGTCTTTGACCAAGCGATCGAAGACATCTTGGCTATCCAAAAGGATGCCCGTGAAAACGGTAAGTATGAAGATGGTACAATCCCTGCATGGCCTGTAATTATTGCACGTTTGCCAAAGGGTTGGGGTGGTCCACGTTACGACAAGAACGGTGACCCTATCGAAGATTCATTCCGTGCGCACCAAGTGCCATTGCCTTTGGATCAAAACAACCTTGATTCATTGCCAGAATTCGAAGAATGGATGAACTCATACAAGCCTGAAGAATTGTTCAATGCTGATGGTTCATTGAAGGATGAAGTGAAGGCACTTGCACCTAAGGGTGACAAGCGTATGTCTGCTAACCCAATCACAAACGGTGGTCGTCGTCGTGGCGAAGCACCTAAGACTTTGGATTTGCCAGATTGGCGTCAATTCACAAACGACATTACTAACGAAAACCGTGGACATGAGTTGCCAAAGGTAACACAAAACATGGACATGACAACACTTTCATCATACTTGGAAGAAGTTGCAAAGTTGAACCCAACATCATTCCGTGTCTTCGGTCCCGATGAAACAATGTCAAACCGTTTGTGGGATCTCTTCAACACAACAACACGTCAATGGATGGAACCTACAAAGTTCCCTAACGATCAATATGTAGGACCTGAAGGTCGTATCATTGATTCACAATTGTCAGAACACCAAGCTGAAGGTTGGTTGGAAGCTTACACATTGACTGGTCGTGTTGGAATCTTCGCATCATACGAATCATTCCTACGTGTCGTGGATTCAATGGTAACACAACACTTCAAGTGGTTGCGTCACGCCTCAGAACAACCATGGCGTAATGATTACCCATCATTGAACTTGATTGCAACATCAACTGCCTTCCAACAAGATCACAACGGTTACACACACCAAGATCCAGGTATGTTGACACACTTGGCTGAAAAGAAGTCTAACTTCATCCGCGAATACTTGCCAGCCGATGGTAACTCATTGTTGGCCGTTCAAGCACGTGCCTTCACAGAACGTCAAAAGGTTAACTTGATCGTTGCCTCAAAGCAACCACGTCAACAATGGTTCACTGCTGACGAAGCTGATGAATTGGCTACAGAAGGTTTGAAGATCATCGATTGGGCATCTACTGCACCATCTGGTGATGTGGATATCACATTCGCATCAGCTGGTACAGAACCAACAATCGAAACTTTGGCTGCTTTGTGGTTGATTAACCAAGCCTTCCCAGAAGTAAAGTTCCGCTATGTCAACGTTGTTGAATTGCTTCGTTTGCAAAAGAAGTCAGAAGCTTACTTGAACAGCGAACGCGAATTGTCTGATGAAGAATTTAACAAGTTCTTCCAAGCTGACAAGCCAGTTATCTTCGGATTCCACGGCTTCGAAGACTTGGTTGAATCATTCTTCTTCGAACGTAAGTTCCGTGGTGATGTATACGTTCACGGTTACCGTGAAGATGGTGACATCACAACAACATACGACATGCGTGTTTACTCAAAGTTGGATCGTTTCCACCAAGCTAAGGAAGCTGCCGAAGTCTTGTCAGCTAACGGTAAGATTGATCAAGACGCTGCTGTTACATTCATTACTAAGATGGAAGACATCTTGGAAAAACACTACGAAGTAACACGTAACGAAGGTCACGATATCGAAGAATTTACTAACTGGAACTGGGCACCTTTGAAGTAATCTGCCATTTGGCTGATGACAAAAAGTGTACCAACCGTACAAATCAAGCGAATCAGATTATTCTGGTTCGCTTTTTTGTATACTTATCGGTAAAATAAAGATAACGTATTGAGATAAGGAGTCAGGTAGCATGCTATTAAAAAAAGACGGACATACCCACACACCATTTTCACATCAAAATTCTGATGAACCGTTTGACGCTTATATTGAACGGGCGATTGCGTTAGGGTTTGATGCTTATACGATTACGGAACATGCCCCGCTCTTGCAAGAGTTGAAATTACCGAGTGATTATCCGGTGGTTAAGCAAGCCGATATCGACCAGATGAAGGCGGAGACAGCACGGCTAATCGCCAAATATGGTGATCAAATTCAAATCAAACGCGGTTTTGAAGTAGATTATGTGGTTGGTCAAGAACAGCAAATGCGAACATTTCTCCGGGACAATCGCGACTGGTTTGATGAAATTATCTTAGCGGTGCATTTATTACCCGACGATACGGGAAATATCATCCCAATTGATTATTCAGCAGAACTGTTGACGACACAATTTGCGACTTTATTGCAGGATCCGCAAGCCTTTTACCGTCGCTATTTTGAAACGGTTGCCCAGAGTGTCGAAGCGATTTTAGGGGTTGATGTCCCCGTAGCGATTGGGCATCTTGGGTTAGTGAAAAAATTCCAAAAAGTGTTGGATCTACCGGACTATTCTGACGATATCTATCGCATGATTGGGGATATTTTCCAAATGATGCAAGTACGTGGCTATGCGTTAGAATTTAATGCGGCCGGTTTGAGTGAAGTCGAAAATGGTGCGACTTATCCGGCATTTGATGTGGTGACAGCAGCACATGATATGGGCATTGACGTGGTTTATGGCTCAGATGCCCACCAAGTGAGTGATGTTGGTCGTCACTTTGCCGATTTGGCAGCGGTCTTGCCATCATGATGACAAAACGATATCGTGCCATTTTCTTTGATTTTGATGGTACACTGGCCAATACGGAAAAGTTAGCTGTTTATGCCACGCAAGCCGCTTTTGCACAAATGGGTTTGCCGGTACCAACTGCAGCAGCCATTACGCAATATCAAGGGATACCGATTGAAACCTCATTTCCATTATTAACACAGCATCCCATCGATCAGACGATGCTACAACAGTTATTTATCGCTTTCCGATCGGCTTATCAAGCCGGAGAATCTGCGGAAACCATCCAAGCCTTTTCCGGTATCCCAGAATTGTTAGCGCAATTGGTGGCGGCTGACCAACAACTGTTTTTGATGACGAGTAAAAAATCGGCTGTGGCGCAACGAAATTTGGCTATTTTATCTTTGGAGCAGTTTTTTACGGCGATTTATGGGTCCGATAGTGTCGTGGCTTATAAACCAGCACCGGGTGGGTTACAGCAAGCGCTAGCGGAATATCAGTTAACGGCTGAGCAAGCTGTGATGGTAGGGGATGCGACTTTTGATATTGATGCCGGCAATGCAGCGGGTATGACAACCGTTGCTGTGACATGGGGTGCGCATACACCAGCGCAACTGGTGCAATCCAAGCCGGACTATCTTGTTACTACCCGTGAAGCATTAGCAGAGGTACTAAACACATGAGTGATCATCGCGCAGATAAATTAGGCGAACGTTGGGATGTTTACAATGCGCAAAAAGAACGTACGGGCCGGAGTCATTTACGTGGGCAACAATTACAACCTGGGGATTACCATTTGGTGACTAATGGGTTGATCTTTAACGCAAAAGGTGACGTTTTATTACAACAGCGTGCTTTTGATAAGTTGAGTCATCCTGGAATATGGACCGCTGATACGGGTGGGTCCGTTCTGTTTGGTGAGACAAGTCAGCAGGCGTTAGTGCGGGAATTATTTGAGGAACTTGGCGTGGTCGTTTCAGCTGATGAGTTAGTATTTATTGAGACGTTGCGCTATACTGACTGGATTGAAGATTGGTATGCCATCAGATTACCGGATCAGCCGGTGACCTTTCAATTACAAACCGCTGAAGTGGTGGCGGTTCGTTGGGTGAGTTTCGCTGAAGCGCTGGCTAATAACACTGCAAATGGCTTTGATGATAACGACTTATTACACACAGCGAAAGCACGCTTGTTCTAATTGTCGTTTGGCATGAAAAAAAGTAGAGATATGGTTTTTTGACGCCATATTTCTTTTATTTTGTCACCACAAGAAAGTAGGGAGTGCCGGATGGCTGATTTTTTTAAACTTGATCGTAATATTCAGTTACGCATTGTGATGCTGTTTATTACCGTCGCGATTGGTTCTTCGGTCGGACCTAATATGACCATTTATTATGTGGCGTATTTTGGGGCATTTTTAACCGGGATATTATTAGTGCTTGTCCAGGTTGCTGGTTTTTTGGCTGGCCTATATGGCGGTCATTTGGCAGATTTGTGGGGACGTAAACGGGTCATGAGTGTTGGCATTGGCCTGATGACATTAGGTTATTTATTGGCTGCCGTGATGAATTCGCCGTTCTATATCAACCCGTACATCACGTTTTTTGGCTTTTTGCTTGCCAGTGTGGGATTGAGTTTTGCCTCACCCGCTGAAGAGGCGATGATGATTGATGTGTCGACGGTGAAAAATCGTAAATTTATTTATGCGATGATTTATTGGGTGATTAACTTAGCTGTGATGATTGGGGCTGGCCTGGGCGGTTGGTTTTTTAAAACGGCACGGTTCCAGTTGCTGATTGGTACTGCAATTGGGGCGTTGCTGAGTTTGGTCATTGTGGTCGTTTGGATTACCGAAACCCTCCCCAAGGACAAGCGGCCCACGCATGGCCAATCGGTCTGGGCGGCGGTGAAAAGTTATCAGACAGTGTTTGCGGATCATCGTTATATGAAATTCATGGTCGCCAGCATCGGGGCAACCATTATTTTCACATCACCGGATTACTATTTAGCGGCCCATTTGTCTCAAACTTTTCATACCATTGATATTGCTGGCGTGCAAATTTTTGGTCAACGTATGTTGTCTATTGTTACCATGGTCAATACGTTTATGATTGTCTTGATGATGGGCATGATGACCAAGTTATTTAAGCATTGGTCAGAAATGAAAGCCAGTGCGGTCGGCACCGCTTTGCAGGGCGGTGGCTTTGCCATTATGTTCTTATTAACGGATTTTTGGCCACTTTTGATTTTTACCATTATTTTGACCATTGGTGAAATGATTGTCACGCCAGCAAGTCAGTCCTTGCGAGCTGAAATGATGAATCCGAAAAAAATTGGCGCTTATAGTGGCTTTAGTGCAGCGATTCGCCCGATTGGTGCTATTTTAGCGTCTGGGATTGTGAGTGCCTCGGTTTTTGTCGGTAACGTTGGCGCCGCATGTTTGTTGCTCACGGCTACTGGGATCAGTATTTTGTTTACGTATTTGGCTGTGCAGATGTTACGGGAACAGCGGACGCGTTGAAGTGTTTTGTCGCTATACCCTTTATTATTTTGTTATAATGTCATTAAGCATGATAAGCGGTTGTGTGCATGATGCGCGATGCGTCTAGCTAATTTTAAATGAAGGGAAGCGACAACCAGCACAACACAGTTGTTGGATAGACAAACAAACAGATGTCAGAAATTAAAATTGTAGCCATTGATATTGATGGGACGCTCATCAATGATCGGCATGAAATCACACCAGCAGTCAAGCAGGCCGTACAGGCGGCTTTGGCACAAGGCGTGAAGATTGTGATTACCACTGGTCGACCATTACCAGGTGTCCAAAAGATTCTGTCTGAATTAAACATTACGGGATCTGATCAGTACGTGATTACGTATAATGGTGGGCTGATACAAACGGCCGATGGTCAAAAAACGTTGTTCCGGCAACCGTTAGCGGTTGCTGAATTTCAAAAAATTAATGCTTTTATGACGGCGCAACAAGTGTACGTGCAAGTTGAGTCCCATGACGCGGCGTATACGACAAATCATTGTATTCACCCATGGGCAAGTTTTGAAAATAGCTTGGTGAACCTGCCATTATTTGTGTTAGATTCAGAAGCTGAGTTGGAAAAAATTGCCTTTATTAAGGCCATTGCGAATGCAGAAAGTGATGAACTGGATGCTGTGCAAGCCGCTGTCCCAAAGACAATCAGTGAACACGTCAATGTGATTCGCTCAACGGCCAATAATTTGGAATTTATTGACCGTCAAGCTTCCAAGGGGAATGCCTTGTTAGCCCTCGCTGATGAAATCGGGGTACCCCATGATGCCACGATGGCGATTGGTGATCAGGCGAATGATTATTCGATGATTGAGCAGGCTGGAATTGGGGTTGCGATGGGCAACGCCATTCCAGATTTGAAGGCAATCGCCGATTACGAAACAGCAAGTAATAATGAATCTGGCGTGGCACGCGCCATTGAAAAATTTGTGCTTAAATCATAATGATAGTTCGGTTATAGTAGATGCGGAGGTCGCAAAATGGACGTTTTATTAGAAGGTGAAGTTACAGCGCTTGTTGGGGAACCTTTAAAGGTTGGCGAAACATTGCCACACTTTAAGTTAGAAGATCAAAATGGTGAAAAAGTTAAGACAGCTGATTTGGTCGGCCAATTGATGTTGATTTCAGTTGTGCCTGACTTGAACACTGGCACATGCACATTGCAAACACGTCACTTTAATCAAACAGTGGATCAATTTGAAGGAATCCAATTCTTAACGGTGTCAACGAACACTGTTGCGGAACAACGTGACTGGTGCGCGGCTGAAGGGGTTAAAAACCTACGGATGTTGTCTGATGAACAAGAATCATTTGGCTACGCCACAAAGCTTTATATTCCGTCACAAGGCTTTGATGCCCGTGCCGTTTACATTGTTGATCCAGAAGGTGTTGTCCGTTACGCACAAATCGTACCAGAAGTATCTGAAGAGCCAGATTACGATGATGCTTTGCGCGCTTTACGCGAATTGCAAGGCTAAAATAGGCCACAAAACAGACTGCGTTAGCGTCGTCTGTTTTTTTATAATCTGCTAAAAGGCGACGAACGTCAGTGGCGTTTGGCCCTTTTTTTTGTTAAAATAAACAGGGACATTAAATTCACATAAAATATTTGGAGCCAAACATGCCAGAACCTAAATTGAAACTTTTTTCTTTAAGTTCAAATGAGCCACTTGCGGAAAAGATTGCTGAATCCGTAGGTGTCCCTTTGAGTGAAATATCTGTTAAGCGCTTTGCCGATGGTGAAGTCCAGATTAACATTGAGGAAAGCATTCGTGGGGATAACGTTTTTGTTATCCAATCAACCGCTGCCCCAGTCAACGATAACTTGATGGAATTATTGATTATGATTGATGCGTTACGTCGTGCATCAGCTAACCAAATCAATGTCGTTTTGCCTTACTATGGCTACGCACGTCAGGATCGTAAGGCACGGTCACGTGAACCAATCACGGCCAAGCTTGTTGCCAACATGTTGGAACGGGCTGGCGCAACGCGGGTATTGGCGCTTGATTTACATGCAGCACAAATTCAAGGTTTCTTCGATATTCCAATGGATCATTTGCAAGGCGCACCGTTGTTAGCTGATTATTTGATCGAATCTGGTATTGCCGACAAAAAAAATGCGGTGGTCGTGTCACCAGATCACGGGGGTATGACCCGTGCGCGTAACTTGAACAATATGTTGGAGTTAGAAGCACCGGTAGCTGTGATTGATAAGCGTCGTCCAAAGCCAAATGTGGCCGAAATCGGTAGCATTGTGGGAGACGTCAAAGGTAAGACAGCCATCATGATTGATGACATGATTGATACAGCTGGCACGATTACCCAAGGTGCTGAGTTGATTATGGAACACGGCGCCAAAGAAGTGTATGTTGTCGCATCACACGCTGTGTTCTCAGGACCAGCGGTTGAACGGCTACAGAATTCTGTTTTCACAAAGGTGATTGTCACAGATTCAATCAACTTACCGGAAGATAAAAAGTTTGATAAATTAGAAATTGTGTCAGTTGGTGAATTGATTGGTGAAGCCATTCGCCGCATCAACAACAATGAAGCCATTTCATCACTATTTAAAAATCGTTTTCATCGCCGATCACATTAAGTAACGGCTTGATGCTAGGCGATACACAAAAAAGTCGATGATTCGGCTTTTTTTGTGCAATATATTACAAAATGGCATAAAAATGATATACTTAAAGATAAATAAACTAGCAAAGACGCGTGAGGAGCATATCCATGAGTAAAATTTTGGTTGTGGATGATGAGAAGCCAATCTCAGATATCATAAAATTTAATTTAACAAAAGAAGGCTATGATGTTGTCACAGCAGCGGATGGTCAAGAAGCCTTAACCATGTTTAGTGACGAGAAGCCAGATCTTGTTTTGTTAGATCAAATGCTACCTGAAATTGACGGGGTTGAGGTCTTGCGTCAAATTCGCTCAAAGTCAGAGATTCCGGTTATCATGGTGACGGCCAAAGATTCTGAAATTGATAAAGTTTTGGGCTTGGAAATGGGTGCCGACGATTATGTGACGAAGCCTTTTTCTAACCGAGAATTAGTGGCACGTGTCAAAGCTAATTTGCGTAGTCGGAAAGCGGTGGCGCAACATTCAGATGATGCCGTCGTGAATACGGAAGATATTGAACTCGGTGATTTAACCATTCATCCCCAAGCCTATATGGTCTCAAAGGCGGGGCAGGATATTGAATTGACGCACCGTGAATTTGAATTGCTGTACTACCTCGCCCAACACATTGGGCAAGTCATGACCCGTGAGCATTTATTGCAACAGGTTTGGGGTTACGACTATTTTGGTGATGTCCGCACAGTTGATGTTACTGTCCGTCGCTTACGCGAAAAGATTGAAGACAACCCAAGTCACCCAAACTGGCTCGCAACCCGTCGCGGAGTCGGTTATTACTTACGCCCAGAGGCAGAATAAGTCGCAGCGCTTCATACCTTGCAGGTTGAAATAGGCGACGATGCTGCCATTTTGGTATGGATATCGCAAGGAGACAGACGCAAGACGTCAGTAACTATGAACAGTACGATCAGTTTTTTTAAATCTATTCGGTTTCGCATCACCCTTGTTTTTGTGTTGCTAATGATTATCGCACTCGAACTTTTGGGTGCGTTTTTTGTACGCCAAATTGAGCAGCAAAATTTAGCGACTTTTCAGCAACAAATTACATTACCCAAATATGTAACCGATCAAATCACGACGGCACTGAAAAACCCAGATACAAATGCGGGTAACCATGAAATCCAAGATGTGTTGGCCAGTTTAAATAATGATAACTTGCAAGAAGCGCAGGTGATTGATCGCACTGGTACAATTCGTGGGACGTTGTCGGTTTCAGGACAGCAAACGATTGGCCAAAAGACCACAGATTTAAACGCTCAAAAAGCGATTTCTGGTGAGCAATCCTTTTTAAAAACTCGCATTATCAATGACAACGGAGATCGTAAGGAATTATTAACCATACCGTTAGGTACGACTTCTGGCCGTGTCCGTGATGTGAGCGGGGTGATTGTGGTCGCAGCCAGTTTGGCACCGGTTTATCAACACGTGAATAGCGTGATGCGGCTCTTTATCATTGCTGGCTTAATTGCTTTGGTGGCCAGTATTGGTTTGGCGTTGTTTTTGGCGCATACGCTAACGCGACCAATTGAACAAATTGATAAACAGACGACCAAAATTGCGAATGGGGACTATTCGATGGTCAACCATATTTATGGTTCGGATGAAATTGGCCATCTCGCCCAATCGGTTAACGAACTTTCCACCCGAGTTGAAGAATCCACCGAAACGGTCAACGCGGAACGTAACCGGTTAGATTCGGTGCTTACGCACATGGCTGATGGTGTTTTGGCAGCTAACCGCCGCGGTGAAGTGACGATTATTAATCAGGCGGCGGCTGATTTTGTGGGCGTTGATCGCGAAGAAGCCATTGGCAAACATGTGGTTGATTTGCTACACCTGCGTGGTAAGCGCACTTTACGTGACATGCTGGAAAATTTGGATGATTTCCAAGTTGATTTGTCAGATGCGGGCAAGGAAGTCGTTGTTCAAGCCTATGTTTCTTTGATTAAACGGCAGTCAGGTTTCATTTCTGGGTTAGTCGTGGTCTTACATGATATTACAGAGCAACAGCGAATTGATGCCGAACGGCGGATGTTTGTTTCCAATGTGTCACATGAATTGCGGACACCATTGACTTCAGTGCGTTCTTATGTCGATGCATTAGCTGAAGGCGCGATTAATGATCCTGAAATGGCGCAAAACTTTTTGGGTGTCGTGCAGGATGAAACCCAACGTATGATCCGGATGATTAACGATTTGTTGGAACTATCACGTTTGGATCAAGGAACGATGGATGTGAAACTAGAGGTGGTCAACCTTAATAGTTTGTTCAATTTTGTCTTAAATCGTTTCGATATGATTATTGAAAACGATGCAAAAAATGCCGATACCCCAAACAAAAGCTACAACATTAAACGCGAGTTCACCAATGAAGACGTTTGGGTTGAGGTTGATCCCGATAAGTTTACCCAAGTGTTGGATAACATTATGAATAATGCGGTGAAATATTCGCCAGATGGTGGGACTATTACGGCGCGTTTAATTAAAACCAAGACACGGGCAATTTTAAGTATTTCCGATCAAGGATTGGGCATTCCAAGAAAAGATTTGGATAACATTTTCAACCGGTTTTTCCGTGTGGATAAATCACGCTCACGGGCCCAGGGTGGGACTGGCTTAGGTCTTGCGATTTCCAAAGAAGTTGTGGAAAAGTTTAATGGGCGTATTTGGGTTGATTCAGTTGAAAACAAAGGGTCTACCTTCTATATTTCGTTAGCGTATGTGGACGATGCTGAGTTAGAGGAGGATGACTGGGATGCGGAATAAGCCATTTCTTCTCCAACAAACCATTTTGAATGTGCTGTTGGTGCTTGCAATTGGGGCCTCAGTTGTTTTAAGTGCTTTGACGTTTAAATCTTTTGGGCCAACCGAAACGGCCAGTCAATCTGCAACCCAGCAATCTAACCAACAGCTTATTCAAGTTTTTCGGCCGACCCAATACATTGTGACGCAGGCCAAAGGTCAGCAACATGTTGTCCTCAAAACAGATTCTAAACAAATCAAGATGATTAAGAATGCGCTGATGTCAGCGCGTTTTTCCGATGCGCAAACGACAACGGTTAGTTCGCAACGGATTGAAAAAATTTTAAGTACCAAAAGTAGCTTGACGTTACGCTATCCGGATGTTATTCCAATTGACTATTTCAATACCCGCTATAACCAACAAGTTGAACGACAAAAGCCTTTGAATTTTGATTATTTTGTGTTGGCGCTTGATCAGTCGAATAATGGGTATTTTGTGAATACTAAAACGCGGCAGGTAACCACCGTCAAAGTTGGCCGACTCGATGACGATGCGGTTTGGCGGGTGGTCAAGCAACTACCTCAGCATACAACGGTTAATTTTAAAACATTGCAAGGCCAGACTGAGTTAAACTACACGCAATCGTTCAAACTACCGGTCTATTCTTATCTGGTAAATCGACGTGATCCAAAAATGTACGTGTCTGCGTTACTAGGGACGGTAAATCAGCTTGTGATTACTGAAGAGGGTGACAAAACGGTTTATACCAATAAATTAAATCACCAAACGGTGACGTATGATCCGGAGTGGGAAACGGTGACTTTTGCGGACAACACAGTTAAAAACAAGTTACCGAAGTCCTATCTGGACCGCTTGAATCTGAGTTTTGCGCAAATCAACTTATTGCAACTGAACTTAACCGATACGCGTTTCTTTGAAAGTCAAAATTTTGGTCAATCAGTGACTTATCGGACTTATGTTGAAGGTTTCCCAGTGTATTTCCAATCAGAAAGTGGGGCTATTCATATTGATATGTCGCAAAATGGTCACCAAACGAGCACATACTCGCTGAATGAATTGGGTGTGCCAGTGCCGAATAATCAACCCGATGTCACATTACCATCAACGGCGACGGTCTTAAAGCAATTAAACGATGCTGGCGTCAAGGCGAGCGACTACCATTTTATTACCCCAGGTTATGAGTGGCTAATCAACAAAGACAGCCAAGCAGCGGTCAATATGGTGCCGACTTGGATGATTGAAACCGACGATGGTTGGCACAGCGTGGCGGCCTACTTAGCAGCAAAAGCGCAACCGTAACAGGCAAAACTAAAAGGAGGCAGTCATGCAATTTAAACGTATAACCGTGTTGATGTTGATTTTGTTTGTTTTGCTGGACATTTTCCTATTTAATTGGTGGCAGGCTGGTCGTGTGGCGCCAACGCAAGTGGCGGATGCGAACGCCAACATTATTTTGGAGATGAAAAAACAAAATATTAAGTTGCCGAGTTTTAGCACGACCATTAAATATAAAAGTTATTTGGCTGCGCAACATGCTAAGAAAGCTGAAATAACGCGTTTGCCCAGTGATTTAAGCACGACGAATGAAGGAGATTCGGAAATGCTTGTTGGCGAATTTCGTACCACGAAAGGCCTGAAAACACGTGGTGGTGAGCCAACGAGTTTATCCCCTAATGTGATAGCCTATGATGCCGGCTACCGCTACAATCCGATTTTAACGGCCAATAAGACCAATGGGGATAAAGTATATTCTCAAGTGGTTAATGGTCTACCGGTGATGACTGAGTCTGGGACAATGGTTTTTCGTTATGATAAAAATGGTAAACCAACCAAGGTGGTCAAGCGGCAGTTAATTAATACGCAAAAACTCCGTGATGATCGCCCGCTTATTTCTGAAGAAGAGGCGATTGTGGCGCTTTATCGGTACAATGAAATCGACAGTGGGGATCGCTTATCTGAAGGTTACTTGTACTATGATAAAATATTAACAGTGAATGGTTATGATATTTATCTGCCGGTTTGGGCATTTGAAGCCTACAGCGGAGATGAGAAGTATATTTTGAAAATCAATGCCTTTACTGGGGATAACTTATCGGTATAATTTAATTTAATATTAATTTGTAACCGATACACTTAAAACAAAGCAATAGATGGGTGAATAATATGGCGGATAAATCATTAACAAAAATTATTGTAACGGGGGCAATTGCTGGTGTCCTTGGTGGTGGGGCTATGTTGTATGGGCAGCGTGGTTTGGAAGATGTGCAGCAAGCCAATCAAAAAGTCACCACGAAAGCGGATAAAACGGTGACGATTGCGAAAGATGCGACAGCGACTTCCGCTTATAATAAAGTCTCTGATGCAGTTGTGTCGGTCTTGAATTTCACACAGACGGGGAAGGACACCTTTCAAGAAGCCTCTGAAGGATCCGGCGTTATTTATAAGAAATCTGGTGATGCAGCCTACGTGGTCACTAATAACCATGTCATTAACGGGGCAGCACAAATTCAGGTCATGTTACACGATGGTCAAAAAGTGACAGCCACGTTAGTTGGTAAAGATGCGATGACAGATTTAGCCGTCTTAAAGATCGCAGCGGATAAGGTGACGACAACGGCAGCATTTGGGGATTCAAATAAAATTCAAGTCGGTCAAAAAGTGTTAGCCATTGGGTCACCACTCGGGTCACAATATGCCTCATCAGTGACTGAGGGGATTATTTCGGCTAAGAAACGGTTAGTGGAATCGACTTCTGAAGATGGGCAAAACTATGGTGGTTCAACAGTGATTCAAACCGATGCAGCGATTAACCCTGGGAATTCTGGTGGTCCGCTCATCAATTTTGCTGGCCAAGTCATTGGGATTAATTCCATGAAGTTATCATCTTCTGCCTCTGGCACGAGTGTTGAGGGGATGGGCTTTGCGATTCCGTCAAACCAGGTGGTCGATATTGTCAACAAGTTGGTTAAATATGGTCAAGTGACCCGTCCGGCTATCGGAATTGGATTAGTTGAACTATCAGCCGTGACGGTTGATGATCAAAAGTCGTTGTTGAAGATTCCCGATACTGTTAAAGGCGGTGTTGTCGTGATGAGTTTGACGCCAAATGGGCCAGCAGCTAAGGCCGGTATTCAAAAGTATGACGTGATCACTGGTATTGATGGTAAGACGGTGACAGGACAAGCGGATTTGCGCGAAGAATTGTATAAGCACGATCTCAACGATACAGTGACAATTACGTATTATCATCAAGCAGAGAAAAAGACGGTTAAAGTTAAATTAACACAAAAATTAGGAAGTTAACGTGCGCGTTAACTTTTTTCTTTACTTATTTTTTACAAATCAATCAGGGTACATGTTTTCTGAAAATGTTAATAAATCGACTGAAAATGTTGATAAATCGGTGTAAAAGTCGATGAAATGTGGATAAGTCGCGGTTGTGGTGTTGAAAACTAAGGGTATTTGTTAAGTTTTAATTAAATAGCCGAGCGAACACGAGAAAACGTGCGATTTTTGTCAATTTTTGACCAATCTTGTCAAAAATATGTCAATGTTTGTCTTTAGCGCATGAGCAGAACGTATACTGTATGAAAATCGATGGTTAGGTTAAAAATAAGAACGTTCAGCGTTATTTGTGATTTAATGTTAAGGGAACATCTGTGCTTATCCACAGTTGTGGATAAAAAAGTGGAAAACTGTGGATAAGGCCAATAATTGAGGGCGAAATTTGACTAAAACGCCGTTCAAAAACGTGGAAAAAGTTATCCACATTTTGTTTAAAATGGGTCAAAATCTGTGGATAAAAAAATATGCGAACATGATAAGTACTGGTATAATAGGCATATTGAGATGTTGTGTTTGTGTTGTTCGTATGACAAATTGTGGATAAGTAGTCAGACACAAATGTTTGCATTGTGATTAAAAAGTTTAAGAAAATGTAAAGGGATTCGCCGTCATGAACATTAAAATTATTACTGTTGGCAAGTTAAAAGAAGATTATTTGAAAGCGGGGATTGCTGAATATACAAAGCGACTATCTCGTTTTGCGAAGACAACGATGATTGAATTGCCTGATGAGAAAACGCCGGATAAGGCAAGTGCAGCTCAGAACCAACAAATTCTCATGAAAGAAGGGGCGCGTATCCAAGAAAAAATTGGGGCACGTGATTTTGTTATTGTATTAGCAATTGAGGGTAAACAACTTCCATCGGAGGCGTTTGCGCAAAAGTTAGCCGATGTGACAGTAGCCGGCTATTCAGATATCACGTTTATTATTGGGGGGTCATTAGGGCTGGATCCGATGATCAAGCAACGTGCTGATATGAAAATGAGCTTTGGTCTTTTGACACTACCGCATCAATTAATGCGGTTGGTGTTAGTTGAGCAAATCTATCGGGCTTTTATGATCCAACAAGGCTCCCCGTACCATAAATAAATACTTTTAGGTCGTATAGACACAGTTGAGCCGAAAAAAGGCCAACAAAAAAACCAGTACGCGTACTGGTTTTTTTAGTCTCAGATATGATTACTTTGTTTCAGGTAATTCTTCTGACTTACCCTTTGCCCATTGTTGCAACTTTGCAATCGCAATTTGGCGTTGCTTCTTGGCTGAGTTGTGTCCGACCTTGCGAGCACGGGCGAATGAATTAAGCGGCTTCTTTAATGCCATGATGGGTACTCCTTTTTCAAATGTTTTACATACAAGATATTATTATACGTTATATATCCCGAAAAAACAAGGCTTTACGAATAACCCGTGCTAAATTCAGACCAACTTAGGGTACAATAGGATTATGGAATTTTGGACAGAAGCAACAATTGAAGATTTTCGTCGCACATTACTGGACTGGTATGATCGTGAGGGCCGGGCAAACTTGCCTTGGCGGGTGAACCATGATCCCTATCGGGTACTGGTATCTGAAATCATGCTACAGCAAACGCAAGTGGATACCGTATTACCTTATTATGAGCGGTT
>OIZF01000302.1_pt1 | contig 34595 bp, 28 predicted proteins | sample 1588471 | NCBI WGS metagenome assembly OIZF01 (sample SAMN03283279) | human gut metagenome | biome: human-associated habitat; material: feces | host: Homo sapiens | place: Peru | collected 2012
CTTCGTCGGGCAAGCCCGACTCCAATTCGCTGGATTGCATAGTCTTTTCTTTCTTAAAGGTGTACCGAGATTGAAATAAGTGGAGGGATGAAGCGATTTACTTTTCTGGTATTCTCCATAGTTTACTCCGATTACTTTTCCAATTGTTGTCTTACCGCTTCACATGTCTTATCATTCCCAGCACAGTTTCATTCGCATTGGTGACTTCCAACTGAATGTCTGGATATTTATTCTGAAACACACGGAACACTTCATCGGCGAATCCCTGTCCCATAAAATCAATTCCGCTGCAATCAAATTCTACTTGCTTAAACTGTTCTAGTCTGTAAACAACTCTTCGAGCCTGTGAACGTGCAATTGGTTCTCCATATGGACACACTTTTTTTAATGGTATTACAGTTTTTACAAATCCTTCTTCTATCGGTGCAAACATGTCAAACACTTCCTTTAATGTATGCGTTGTATCATTTTCCAACTTCATCACAACCATCGTTCCGATTGACTTAAGACTAGTATAATACAAAATCAAATGCGATTGAATTAACTTTTCTTCTGTATATCTTCCTGCGGTAAACACACTTTGTCCCGACCAAATTGCAAACTCTCTCAAAACTTTGGAAACAAAAAAGATTCCTTCACCAGAATGTGCTTCACTTTGCGTTGTCAATTTTCCCTTATATAATTCCAAAATTGCATCTTGAATATCCGCAGAATATCCACATTCTTTTTCTAGGTATGCCCTGATATTTTCAAAAATACCGATTCCATCATCTGTTATTGAAATTTCCGTATATAAAGCATCTTTCTTAACATAACATGAAATATGTTCTGCATTTGCATGTTCAATTGCATTGTTCATCATTTCCATAAATGCGTAGCTCCATATGGCAGATGCCTCTTTTGAAATATTTTGCAATAAAGGGAGGATATCTTGAAAATAGATCTTATCTTCAACTAAAAAATCTGAAGCATCATAGGCAAACCGATATTCTTCTGTTTTCAAGCGATAACCACATTCCGATTGCTTCTGTTCTTCCAGTATTCCCTGTTCCAGAAGTTCTTTCAAATATCGTTTTACAGTTGTAACCGATATCTGAAAATTATCCATCGTCTTTTTTATATAATCAGTATCTTGATTCCTGATTTTTTCTAATAAGTATCTTTTAATACTATTTCTTTTTTCTTCCTGAAATGACATGATATCGGCTCCTTTCAAAAACTTTATTTTATATAAATCAAATTTTATTTCTTATATTTATAACTTTATCATGTTTATTATAAAACTTCAATCTTAATAATAAAAAACTGATACAAAACAAATGAATTTCTCTCATCTGTTTCATATCAGTTTTTCTTATAACTTACAACTTAATATTTATATACTTCTACATATTTCCATCCCGGCATATCACCAAGTCCAGTACCTATCTTCTAACAGATTATCTTTTTATTATTTTTTAGTTCTTCTCTTATCTCTGTAAATGGCTTGATTTTTTCCGGATTTTCTTTGTGTTCACCTATGTGTTTTTCCATCCACACCATATCATACCATCGCCCAAATTTGTTACCGCATTGTTGAAACCTTCCAACCAGACGATATCCCATATGGTCATGAAACTGCACACTATTATTCGTAAGATGTTCATCTTCTACTGCTGTATACGCAATACAGGCATTTAAATTAAGAATGTTTTGCATTTTAAGAATGTTTTCCAATCCTTCATATAAAACTCTGCCAACACCACTCTTTCTCTGATCTTCACGTACATATATCGTAGTTTCAACTGCCCAGTCGTATGCGGCACGGTTTTTAAATACACCTGCATATGCATATCCTAAAATTTCTCCCTCTTTTTCCTCTACAATGTATGGATATTTTTTTAGAATATTTCGTATTCGTATTCTAAATTCTTCCAGCGATGGAACTTCGTATTCAAATGTTATTGCTGTTTTTTCTACATAAGGTGCGTAAATATTCAAAAGTTCTTCTGCATCATTTTCTGTCGCAATTCTAATCATTTTCCATCTCCCTCATTCTTCTATATAACGTAGACTTTGACATTCCTACTGCTTGTAATGCTTCTTCCAAGGAAATCTCTTTTTTTTGAAAGCGCCTAATCTGCTCTTTCAGAAACTGTTCATCAACTTCCTTTCGTTTTCTGCCTTTATAAATACCCAGCTTCTTCGCCTGCTGAATTCCTTTCTGCTGTTGTTTCTTTCTCTGACTTTCATCCATTTCACATAAATGCTCAAAAATTGGCATCCATGCCTGATAATCTTCCACACACAAATATAATTTTTCTTTTTTTGAAGTCAATTGAATACCATAGTGCATCATACGATTCAGTCTTTTCACACATTCTTTTGAATTCGTTCCCAATGTTGCAATGCTTTCTATAATAAATTCATCTCCATATTGTCCATCTTCCAACGCTTGTCGCAGTATTGTAGAATTTTGGATTTCTTGTGTTCTCATCTCATCTCTTGCACGTTCTACAATTAAATTATCTATTGCCGCACGCAAATCCGTGCGAATGAGCCATTCCAATCTATCATAATAATCCAATCCAACACTTTCCAACAACTCCCACAAATCTTCTCTGGAAGGTCCAGGTGTTCTCTCTGTAATAAAAACAGGCACATAATTCACTCGATAATAATGCTCCAATCTCAAACTCATATCAATTCCCGGTATTCCCTGAAATACTTTTGTAGAAAGAGTATCAATAATTGGCCAAAATGGACTGATAATATATTGAAATTCTTCATTTTCAAATTGTTCATATGTGATTTTACCAACTTGTATTTTTTCATTTTCTTTTGTTACCGCCTTAATAATTCCACTATTGCGATAAATTGGTGTATTTAAAATCGGCTTTGTATATTCATTTCTTGCAACCCAATCTGTCCTCACATATGTTTTCATTCTGTCTCACCTCACATGACTTTCCCGATTAATTTTCGATATGGTTCTTTTATCATCACTTCGTATCTTAAATGCAACGATGCTCTTTCATAAGTTTCTGATAGGTTGCATATTGCATCGGAACTGATAATATTTCTCTATACTGACCTTGGTATAATTTTTTTAAAAATTTTTCCTGCTCTGTTAATTCTTTGAAATCCATCTGTTTATCTCCTGCAATTATGTTTATCTTCCTTCATATTTCCTTTTTCTTCTTCCTCACAGATTCCTGCCAATAAACGCCCTCGCATTTTCAAAAAATACTTTCTCGGCCAATTTCTCTCCAAATCCATGTTCCAACATTGCCTTTCTCAAAACAGGCATCGACTGCACCCCTTGTATACCATCCGGGAATACTCCGCTGCACCCGTCAAAATCTCCACCTAACACAAGTACATCTTCGCCGCCCAGATTCAGCACAGCATCCATATGTTTTATAATCGCTTCGACATCTTCTGTTCCGCCAACAAAATTCCGATAGTAATTCATCCCGATCAATCCCTTTCTTCGAATCAATTCCTTAATCTGTTCTTTCTTTAGATTTCTCGGATGATTACATAATGCCCTTACATCGGAATGCGATGCTATGATTGGCTTGTCCGTCATCTGGAATAAATCTTCTCCCCCTCTATCTGATAAATGCGAAATATCCAGAACAATTCCCTGTTGTAGCAAGAATTTTACGATATCCCGTCCTCTATCCGTCAATCCTTGTGCCTGATCAAAAGCTGCACCGCATGCATATTCATTTTTATAATTCCATGATAATAGAACAAATAAGATACCAAGTTCACGAATCCGTTCTACATCTTTCCCCATGATCGATACATCTTCAACTGATAAAAATGCGGCAGCTTTTCCATTCTGATGTGCATCTTCCATTTCCTTTGCCGATGTACACAACCGAATTTTATTTTCTGCTTTTTGCAATAATTCCATTGCTTTCTCATAGTTCTTACGAAAAACACTGCTTTCCGTTCCGGGCAAAATCTCTTTTCTATTCTTCCAGATTGCAAAAATCTGAGTGTACGTATCTGCAAATTTTTCTATACGCTGTAAATCTATATCGCAAGTATTTTTTTCCAGACTTTCTCCTTCTTTGATAACCTGTGTCAATGTATCTGCATGACAATCAAAATATTTCATCTTATACTCTCCATTCTAATATATGAAAAAGGCAGACACATCCTGGTGCCTGCCCCGTTTTCTCACATTTCTTTCTGATGACTCACAATATATTGTGTCAATCAATCTCTGTTCTTACAGAATTCCAAACTCCTGCATTGCTTTCTTCAACTGCTCTTTGTGCTGTGGCTCGAGTTCTGTCAACGGAGCTCTAAGTGGTCCGCATTCTTTACCAAGCATATTCATAGCGGCTTTTACCGGAATCGGATTCACTTCACAGAATAATGCATCACACAGTGGAAGTGCCTTTAACTGCATCTGGCATGCTTCTGTTGTGCTTCCTGATAAATATTTGTAAACCATATCATGAACATATGTCGGTGCCACATTTGACAATACTGAGATTACACCGATTCCTCCTAATGAAAGAAGTGGCACAACCTGATCATCATTTCCTGAATATAAATCTACATTACCATCACATAAATGCATAATCTGTGCTACATTACCGATATCTCCGGATGCCTCTTTAATTCCGACAATATTCTCTACATTCTTTACGAGATGCGCAACTGTTGCCGGCTGGATTGAACAACCTGTACGGCTTGGTACATTGTACAGAATAATTGGAGCTTTCGCTTCCTGTGCAATAGTTGTATAATGTGCGATCAGTCCATTCTGTGTTGCTTTATTATAATATGGTGTTACTAAAAGAAGTCCGTCAGCACCTGCTTCTGCTGCTTCTTTAGACAACTGAACTGCTGTTGCTGTACAATTAGAACCTGTTCCTGCGATAACCGGAATTCTGTGGTTTACTCTCTCAATTGCAAATTTGATCACATCAAGATGTTCCTGCTCTGTCATAGTAGCAGACTCTCCTGTAGTTCCACAAATAATGATGGAATCTGTCTCGTTAGCAATCTGCTCTTCCAGAATCTCGTCTAATTTATCATAGTTAACTTCATAATTATCCTTCATCGGTGTAATAAGTGCTACACCTGCGCCTTTAAAAATTGCCACTTCTTTGTCCTCCTAAATCTTCAACATTGTTGTTACCCTGACGGATTACCTTATATTACTCTGCACATCACTTATATATGCATCGCAACATAAAAAGAAACGGCAAGATGCGCCGTTCTAAAATATACATATTGTATATATCAGATAGCTCCCCATCCTGCGATGACAGTCGTGTCGTTCTTCACGCCACGCCCAAGTGATATAGCTCCAGGTTATGCCATATCCTTTCGGCATCTTCTCCTTTTTGATGACTTCTTCTGTCCCTGTCCATCCGACATCATACTCATAAAAAATGCAACCTCTATCTACGTTTCCTAATTAACAATAAAAGTGTAACACTGCCGCCATTTCTTGTCAAGGAAACGACGGCATATATTCGTTTTCATTTTTCTTTTTTTACTAAATTCTTGTTATTTTCCTTGATTCCAGTAACGCTGCTTCTGTTTGTCATCTAAACTGTTAACAAAACGCTTTTTATATATAAGGAAATCTTCCAGATCCATCAAAATATGGTAAAGCATCGCCTGACTTTCAAACTCTTCTCTGGTAGTCGGAAGCTTATCTTCCTTAATATGTTGAAAAATTTCTTTTAATTTATCCATCTGCGCTGTCGGCTCATTTCGCTCTGTCACATACTCCATCATATATAATACATATTCTGAAATAATCATTGCCTGCTGAGGCATCTTTCGGATTCTCTTCATCTCATAATGCAAGTCATGTATGGTATTACATTGTTTCATCCTCATTTCAAAATAATTAATATAATATTCCGGATGCGACTGAAATGTATTGTCCTGGTATTCATAAGCATCATCAATAAATATACGAATCTGTGATTCTAATTCACGTATTGCCGCCCAAATATCATACTGCATTTCTTTATCTGCCAGATAAGCGGCAATTGCTCCCAGTATCATCTGCATACGATTCTCTGTATAGCGCATATTTCGAATAAGATCTTTACGCTGACCTGCATAATCATAGAACAAATTTAATATTACTGCCACTGTAATTCCTATTAAAACTAACATAAATTCATTAAATACAAAACTTGCTTCAAAATCTCGCTTTGCCATGAAATGCATACCTATAACCGCATTTACCGATATCGTTGCCTTCCATCCAAACTCTTCTGAGACAATTACGATTAAAAATATATAAATACCATATGCCAGCCATTCTGACTGAATCTGTGTAAATACAATCCAGGCAAGTACTGATGATACTAAAAATGTCACCAGACGAAACCAGGATAGTTTCACCGTTTCCCATTTTGTTGTAACCAATGTCAGCAAAGCAATGCTTCCCGCTGAAATTGCATATTCTAAATTTAATACTTCTGCAACATAAATTGCAGCACTGCTTCCTACTGCAATCTTAATTGCCTGCAGCACTCGTTTTTTCTGCTGCTTCTTTTTCATCAATTTTTTCAATTATATTATCCCCGTTTATTACCTCCCCAAATCTTTGCCCTGCATCTATCTTATCTTGTAATTTTTTACTTTGTCAATTCTTCCTTATGCAATTTGCACAAAATCGGAATTTTTCACAAATTCCTTTATTTATTATTGGTTGCTTTTCACAGTGACCAGATATCATCTTCTATTTTACATAAAAGGTTTCAACTGACTCCTTGCTGTTTTCGTCATCCTATTATATACTAATATGGTGATTTTATCAGATGAGCATTACTTTCAAAACAATTTAAAAAAACATCTGATTTACAACTTGAGATAGACTTAAAAGGAGGAGGAAAAGTCATGAAATTCATATATCCAGCTGTTTTTCATCAGACAGAATCCGGCGGTTATAAAGCATATTTCCCAGATTTGGAATGTTGTACTGCTGAAGGTGATACACTCTTCGATGTACTTGATAATGCTAATGCAGCAGCAAGAGACTGGCTTACAGTAGAACTTGAAGAAGAAAATGTTCAGCTTCCACCTGTATCTGATGAGAGCGATATCACTCTGAAAGAGAATGAATTTATTCGTAATATTTTAGTAAATATCCGATTCTATGAAGGATGGGACGAATAAGATATCCATTACACTGCATAACAAAAGAGCATGTTTCGATTATTTTAAGTAGCACAATGCTATTTTTCCAATCGAGACATGCTCTTTTTAATTATTTATTTCTTTAATTTTTACAATCCGATTTCCCCGTTTCGACCGCCATTCCATCAAATACACCTTATACCTGAGTGAATCTCTTGATGTTATAAATGGTTCTTCTCGCACTATATCAGCCTTTATTCCCTGTTCCTTTAGTTTTCTCTGTTCTTGTTTTGCACGTTCTAAAAGAGTTCTGTGTTCTTTTTCTTCTTTCTCATCAAATTTTCTTTCTGGATAATCTGACGCAGCTTTTGTCAATTCTTCCGTTAATAAATCAACCACTTCAGCGTGTACATTTTTATGGAGCATATCCGCTATCCATCGTGTTACCCACTTCCAAGAATATCTCTTATAAAACGATAGAATACGCTGTAATGATTTATCTCCTGTCTGCTTTGCTAATCCCATCATCACACGAATCGCATTTTCTGATGGAATCCATGGATTTTCTTTTGGTACAATATACTTCTCTGGTACTGCAGGATAACAGCAGTAATTTAATGGTGGAAACTCTGCAAGATGGGCTAATTTTAATTCTGCCGCATTGCAGTACACTTCTCCCAGATAATCTCGTTTGTCTCTTAAAATCGCAAGTCGGTATTCTAGCTGACGAAGGTATTCATATCCTTCTACCCAGAAATGTCCAACCTTTCCATAATCATACAAATGTGTCTCTAAAACAATATCTTCAAAGAACAGGGTACATACCGTATCACCTTGATAAACAACCAGCACAAATTCTTCCTTCTCTGTGTCTGGATTCTTATGTATTGAAAGTGATGCTTCTACCTCTCCTTCGTACTCTTTTTGATACACTCCGGTTATTCTTGCCTGTTCAAATACCAGAAAGCTCTCCACTGCATCATTCATTAAATAAACTGCCTTTAATTTTCCATCTATTACCTGATCGGACATCAATTCAAATTGCCCTTGATCTAATAATTCTTCTAATTTAAGAATCGTATCGGAGATTTCAAATTTATTATTCCCAGTAATCATTTTGTAATCCTCCTCATTTTCGTTTGGAAATACAAACTCCAATTCACTGGATTGCATACTCACCTTGCCATTTGATTTTTAAGCAGCAACTGCTTGTTTCTTCCCTATTCGTGCCAATAACTGATTACATACTACTGTATATACCGCACCGAATACATTTGCACCAATACGAAGTGCTACGGCAGCAGGCATTCCAAACATTCCTGCTGCAATAGACAGTGCTCCAAATGTGTTAAATACGGTCTGCCATGCATATCCGGCTGAGTAGCCGACTCCAATCCCGCCTATCACTCCGATATACGGATACATAGATTCCGGCAATACAAGATATAACACGATAAAAATCAAGCTTCCTACTATATTATATATACCTCTTAATTTTGCGCGTTCTTTTGCATCTTCCGTAAATGGCATGCACACTGACATACATGCAATTCCTGCCCACATTGCTCTTGGCAGTCCAAGAAGTGTCATGATCAACATTGCTGATGATACAATCAGTGTCAATCGGATATACCATCTGCTTCTTGCTGAGAAACGATCAAATTCACGAAACAGATCCAGAAATGTTCTGCGATATGGTCTGTTTTTCTGGTTTTTGTAAAATATTGCCATACAGACTATCATTCCGACAAGTAATCCAATCACACGAAGTCTGTACGACTGTCCGCTTACATCATATCCAAACAATAATAAATATCCTAATACAAAGGTTGAATGATTTGACATAATCACATTATGGCATCCCAAAATCATTAATAATAGAATACAGATTATATTTACACCAAATGCCATAAATGGCGGCAACATATTTGCTAATCTTGGTCCTATCATTAATATAGCAAAAATGCCTCCAATACTGAGAATTCCATGACTTGTCCGGATTCCGAAATCTGCCTGACGAAGAACAAGTACCGCAAGTAATATGGTTACTCCTGCCACACTGTTGTCCGAACCGAATATCTGACTGAATATTGTTACAAATGCAAAACAAAATGCCATTACAAGATATACTTTAAAGTTGTAGATTAATATGTGACGGCGTTTTTCTTTTTTGTCCTGTGTGTTTTTAATCAATTGTTTTGAGCCTACAGAGCTTAACTGTAATTCCTGATAAAATGTCATGAGGTATCCTTCCTTTCACTTTTTTATGTTAACTGCATCACCTTTTGTGGATGCAATTATTTTTGATATAGCGAAGAGGTACTATACACGAAAAATGACTTTTAGTCAAGACGTTTTTTTCGAAACCTTTAAACATAAGAAATACCTGTGCAATCTTGCTCATCAACAATCAATCCGTTCACCTTCATTTGCCTCTTCCATTGTAATCTCTGCCATAACTAATTCCTCCGCAAAGGTAAATCTCAGCACTGCCTGTGACCAGTTCAAACTGATCTTCGCCTTTTTCTGCTTTTCTTCTCCGGCTTTTTGAATTAAGTCTATTAGTTCATCTAACACTTCTTTTGTTAAATATCCGCCACGCCAGTGCATAGTAAATATTTTGCCTTTTTTTGCAGTCTGCAATGCTCTTTTATATACATCTTCTTTTTTTGTAAAAGAAAGTTTCTTTTCTTTATAATAGAAATGTTCTCCGTCTTCACATTTTGGTACAGATACGAGAACAGGTTCATGATCGCGAAAGATTTGTTTATCACTTAGGTTGAAATAATCGTATCGAATTTCGGAACCAAAAGTTTCTTCTTTCCCTAGCGTATTGTCAAAGGTTGTATCAAGATGATAATATTTCCCATTGATTTTCACAATATTCCAGGTATGACGATATTTAATTCCTTTTTCTGGATTATTTCCACAAATTGCAATGATACACCAGACACCTAATGCATCACACAACACTTTTACTGCTTTTGCAATACCTTCGCAGACTCCGACTCCTTGACCTAATGGTCCGATGATTTCATGTGAATATGATTTTTTTAATTTATCGTATCGTACATTTTCGCAGATAAAATCATGCACATACTTTTCTTTTTCCCATTCGGAATAGTTTGAAGCCGCTCTTGACAATTTTTCTACACGAGCTTTCATTGCTTTTTGATGTTCTTTAATCTTGTTTTTATCAAATAAATATTCCGGGATAAAAATTAAATTTGAAGAATCTATATAATGTTTGTATTTGAATCCACTTGCCCAGAATATTTCCGGATGATCGAGACGAAGTTGGAAGAATACATCGTATAATTCATTTCCTTCCAGATAAGGTATTTTAATTTCATCTGCCAATTCATTCAGCCCTTGCATAAGGGAATGATATACGATTTGTTTTTGCTTATTCATCTTGCTGTAATAGTATGGTTCCATGCTTCTATTCCTTGTTTTTTAATGCTCTTTTTAAATAATTTTTTTCTTTTTAAAGAAATGCAGACTGACTACAACAACTACAACACTTAACACGCACACGCTGTAGTATCCGCTTTTCAGTCCGGGCATATCGTAAAAGTTCATTCCAAACCATCCTGTGATGAGGGTCAATGGGAAGAATATTGTTGATATCACTGTTAAGAACTGCATATTATTATTCTGTCTTGCTGCAATCTGTGACTGATAAGCTTCTTTTACCTGTTGTGCGTATTCCAGTAAATGTTGTGTCTTACTCATCAGACGGTCGGCACGGTCTGTCAATGTACCGAAATATTTTAAATGACGTTCAAGGAAAATTCCATTTTCATTTTCTTCGAGCTCTTTTCCTAAGTCCATGATCTCATCGTAATAGCTTCTTAAATTTAAAAGTTCTCTGCGGATCGGCATCATTTCATTTTCAAAGCTTTCTACTTCATCGCGGGTCACTTCTTCTTCCATCTGTAAGAGACGGCGTTCATATGCGATCAGTATTTCCAGATCTCTGCTCATAAACTCTGCAAAAAAATTATAAATAAACCTTTCTTTTGTATCTGCCTGTCTTGCTTTTTTCTTTTGGATCCGCTGTATCAGCTTATATGCAAATGCATCATCATCTACAATTACAACATTGAGCTGATTCACAAAAAAATACATTCTATATTTGTTTCCCAACACATCCAGAAGTTTTGGTATACACAAGGTTCCTACCATACATTCATGTTGGTTTTCTACTTTACAGAAGCCAATCTTTGCAAGCTTGATTTCGTTATCATATACAATCCCTGCTTTTTTCAGGGTTTCTTCTGCATGTGCAGAATCTGTCAGAAAAACCGCAGCCGGTCTTTCTTTTTCCCAGGTTTCATTTTCAATGGGAACTAAACGTTCTCCTATTTTATAAATCACCGGAGTCACCTTCTCTCTTGTTTTTACCATAGAACATTATCTCATACTTTACCTGTTTTGGAAAGTCAATTAGAAAAGACAGCCAACTTGACTGTCTTCTCCAAAATGTATTTCTATAAAGAATGGTGAACAATAACTATTATGCTTCCCATTTTTTGTAGATTCCTTCTAATGCATCTACAACTCCGTCAATTCCCATAAGACTTGAATTGAACATCATTTGATGTGCTTCTATACTTCCCCATTCACGATCTGTATGTTCTTCATAGTATGATTTTCTTGTACGGTCTACACGTTTGATTTTTTCCCATGCTTTTTTCTCATTCAAATCATACAGCTTCATGATTCTTCGGATACGATCTTCTTTGTATGCGTAGATAAATGTATTAATGCAATTTGAGTAATCACCTAATATGTAATCTGCACATCGTCCCACAAATATACACGGACTTTGTTCTGCGAGTTTTTCGATCAATTTGGACTGCATCTCAAATATCTGTTCTGATAATGGCTGTTCATATTCTGTTCCGTTCATAAAGAGTATATATGCTCCTGAGCCTGTTCCTGATACTGCGGAAGCCATATATCTTCCAAGAATTGTTTCATCTACTTCCTGGGCTTTTTTGGGATCAATCTTTAGTTCTTGTGCCGCCATACGGATTAGATTGTAATCATAAAGTGGAATTCCAAGTCGTTCTGATAATCGATTTCCGATTTCATGTCCACCACTTCCGAATTGTCTGCCGATTGTAATGATTGTGTTGTTTGTCATAATTGTCACTCCCATCTGCTCGTATTATTGTATTTCACATTTTAAATACACGTTGATTATATACAGATATTATAACGTAATTTCATTGTTTTTTCTATCAATTTTCGCATTATTTCAATTTCTTATTTCAGCAATGGTTACTGTGCACTTCTATTTTGACTTATTTCATCTCACTTGCTTTCATCACTGCACTATCTCCGAATTTTTTTCTAATTTCTTCCATTGCTTTATTGAGTTTCTTATGTTTTTCATCGGGTATTTTGATATCGAATATGGATAATTGTTCCGGTTCCGACGCATCGATCAGTTTTGCTGTCCTGATTCCAAGAAGCCGCACAGGCTCTCCGTTCCATGATTCTAAAAATAACTGGCATGCAACATCATATATTTCTTCTTCTTTGTCTGTCGGTTTTGAAAGCTGTCTTTGATGTGACATTGTTTGGAAGTTGTGATATTTTACTTCCATGCTGATCATCATTGCTTTCTGACCTGCTTTTTTCAACCTTCCTCCAACACTTTGGGCAAGGCTTTTGAATACTTTTTGAACCTCTTCATAAGTTGCTGCATCTTCTGAAAGCGTCGTTGAATTTCCGATTCCTTTTGCCTCTGATGGTTTTGATTGTACTTGTGAATCATCGATTCCATTTGCAAAATTCCATAACATACGACCATGACTTTTTAAATGAAGTTCAATCAATGCCGGATCTGATTTTGCCAAATCTCCAATCGTATTGATTTCCAGTTTTTTCATTGTATCCACGCTCGATTTTCCAGCCATAAACAATTCATTTATTGGCAAAGTCCACATTTTCAACGGAACTTCTTCCGGAAACAATGTATGTACTTTGTCAGGCTTTTCGAAATCGGATGCCATCTTTGCCAGAAGTTTATTTGAGGAAATACCAATGTTTACGGTGAAACCAAATTTGTTTTTTACTCCATCTTTTATTTCACATGCTGCTGCCACCGGCGATGCAAATTTATCTGCGATTTTCGTAAAGTCCATATAACATTCATCCACACTGACCTGCTCGATTTCTGTTGTGTATGTCCTAAGATAATCCATCAACTGACGGCTTTTTTCCCGATACATCTTGTGATTTGGTGCTGCTGTTACGAGATTTGGACACTTACGAAAGGCATTCGCCACCGGTTCCCCTGTACGAATGCCATATTTTTTTGCAGAAATAGACTTGGCAAGTACAATTCCGTGACGAGATTTCTGATCACCGCCAATAATCGCAGGTATTGTACGCAAGTCTACTTCGGCCCCATTTTTCAATTGTTCTACTGCTGTCCAACTCAAGTATGCTGAATTTACATCAATATGAAATATGATCGTCGCCATGCCTTCCTCCCAGTGTTTTAATAAGGCTATCATTACACACTTTTATATAGCCGTCAAGGTTGGCATAGCGTCTTTCTAGTTATCTACATCCATTATTTTTCCAATAAGAATATCTCTCCCATTTGTCTCTCCAGATGTACAGGTGCTAAGCACAAGCAAGTGTTCGGAAGCTGTCACCTCACATTTTCTTTTTTGTATTGCATATTGCTCAATATACTTCAACAATGCTGTTTTTTCGTCTTCCTCTTTCACCTCCGGATTATAAATTGTATAATCATAAGCATCCGTTTCAAGAAATGCGAAGAATTCTACTTTTTTATATTTTCCTTCATAATACAGCTTTCCCCAGCGGTGATTTTGAAAATATTTTTTCCCCGAGAAATATTCCAGCTCTCCAAACATTTTTTCTTTTGCCATATGATGTCCATATATAATGTTATTGAAATCCGAAAAATCCGGATGATTTCGGCAGTCTAAAAAGAGGCTCCCCGACAATGAAGCATTTCCTTTTGCATCCGTATTTACATACTTTGAATTATCTTTCCCTTGTGTCAACGGATAATTGATATTCGTGTCCTCAACCTCCAGCCAGCCAATCACTTCCGGATTCATTTTTACAAGTTCTGCAAATGACTCCTGCTTTTTCGGATTATAAACCAAATAGCTTGTGCTGGATGCATTTTCATAAATCTGCTGTGTGTCCCACCACGTATAGCAGGCATAAAGGAGCAGAAGTAATCCAATTATACCTGCTATGCAATTTAATATTTTATCTACAATCCTAAATACATAATTTTCCAACTGCATTCGTCTTTACATTTTCATTATTTTTCTTTTTTGAATCTTTTTACAAATGTTCCCATTGCCAGAAGCACTGCTGCAGCTCCGATCAGAATTGTAAATGGCAGATTTTCAAGAATAACACCTGTGATTGGAACATCATCGAAAGTGTTTGTAAAGTCTGCGCTATTATTTCCTTCTCCAACAAGATTTGTTGCACCTGCTTCTGCTGATGACAAACTCTGTCCTTTGACTGCCTTTGTATCTACTGTTTTGACTCCGTTTTCAACTACTTCTACAGAAGGTGTATAATATGCAGTTCCTGTTTCTGTTACGGCATAGCGTGTTCCGGCCGGAATATTGGTGAATACAATTTTTTCTCCGTCATGAAGTTCAAATGTCTTTGCTTCTCCTGCCTTGAATTCTACTTTTTCATTTCCAATCATTCCTTCATAAGTATCATTCGTTGCTGTACCTGATTTTGTAAATGTTAATGTAAATGCAAAATCTTTTGTTCGGTCTGCATTCTTTCCTGCTGTTGTTTTTGAAATAGTAAGTGAGGCATCATTTTTAATATAAATGTTTTCGAAATTCATTTCACTCACTTTGTCCCCTGCCGTGTTTGAAGCTGTAATTTTCTCGACTTCTGTTCCGCCATTCTCTGTATTAATAACATATACATGCATCGTGTATGCCTCTGTGGAATAAGTCATAACTTCACCGGAAGCTGTATCGTATGTGTCTGCTGTTTCCTGCACATGATACTGATACTCACCGGCATGTGGAAATTCGCCAAATGTAATCTTGCCTGCTTTGTTGATTTTATAAACGCCTTCTGACAAGTCGCCTTTTAAATCTTCTGCACTATAACTTACACTCTCGATTTCTGCCTCTGGTGCGTCTTCAGTAATTTTGTCGGCTGTAAAATGAAATGTCGCTCTTGGAATTGTAATGCCTTCTGCAAGCTTTAATTCTTTTGTAATCTGTGCTACTGTTTCCGCCACATTGCTCTCATCACTTGCAACATCATTTACCGAAGGCTGATTTTTCGTGCCATTAGCAGCACCATTTCCTATAAATACATTTGTATCTGCTGCCAGAGCGGTTGCTCCCATACAGATTGTCATTGTAGCCACAGTGCATCCTACCATTGATTTCCAATTGTTCTTTTTCATAGTCTTTTACTCCTTTTGACTTACTTACATTTTTTATAATCTGTTTCGCCGAATTAATGTGACGACTTTTCCTAACGTGTCTTTTTTATTTACTGCCCCGTAAATGCGGCTGTCTGTTGCATGTTCTCTCGCATCTTTTAAGAGAAATATTTCTCCTTTTTTTAAGGTGACCGGAAATGAAATTCCTTCGGCATAGCGTTCTGTTTTTTCCAGAATTTCAGATTCTTGAATATACATCCCATTGATTTTCAATCCTTCGCCATCTATATCTACAATGTCACCCTCCACCGCCACGACTCTGCTCACTTGCTTTTTTCCATCTTGTATAATTGCCACCACGTCATGAAATGTATAATTTTTATCCAACCGGTAGCTCACGATCAAATCCCCTTGCCGTATAGCCGGCTTCATTTCCTCGTCGCTATTTTGAAAAATGGAAAAGCAGATGCCAAATAACAGCCACAATATTAAAATCAGTACGCCAGCTTTTGTAATCAGAAATATTATTTTTCTTTTCAATTACTTATCCTGCTTTTTATCTTTTTTTCCATAAAACAATTTTGAAATTGCAGCCAATACAAATAACGCCACTGTTGCAAGAAGGATTCCGGGTATCATATTTGTGCCAAATGTGACTACATTTGTCAGTGGAATATTTTCTTTTTCATTTGTAACATTAATCCTCACATCTTCATTTAATATTCCATCTACTGATTTTTTATGGATTCCATTGAAACTGACCCGGTACCCTTCTGCATCGTTTACTTTTTCTGTTATGTTATAAGATGTTCCAAGTGAAAGCTGCTGAAGCTCTATCCCTTGTCCATGAGATAACCAGATTTCTGCAACGCCTTGCTCAAATGTTAATGTTCCGTCTTTTGGAGCCGTGACATTTTTTACATCGTCTAAAATGAATCCTCGATAAGAATATGTTCCGTTGATTGGATTTCCTGACGCATCTTTCAATATAATCCGGAATGAGAATTTTTTTGTAATATCCCCCATTTCACCGGTCACTTTTTTGCTGATAGAAAGACTAGGCAGCTTCGTGTTTGTCACTGTAAATCCTCTTGTCGAATCACCGGACACTGCACTGACAAATCCCTCTAAAGCCTGTTCCTTAATCTGATACTGATGATGCTTTGCCACATGTTGAAAATCTGCTCTCCACTGATTGTCTGCATTCAATGTCAACGTTTTGTATGGTGCAAGCTTTCCATCCTGATACAATTCAACTTTTACCGGAACTTGTTCACTCTTTGCTGTGTTTTTCCACTCTTTATTCACCGGAATGGTCAGAGAATTCACCTGGAGTACCGGTTTTTCCACATAATCCACTGTCTCAGCTTGTGCCTCCCCTGTTCCATAAACATATGTCAAGGTTGCTGCATCGTTTGTGTAAAATCCAGCTTTACCTGAGCTTGTATCATTATCCCATGCATCACTGTTCATGCTACCCACAACTCCACCATAACTATCTTCATTTGCCGCATATTCATCATATGCCTTTGCTGTAGGTTTGACATTGAAGCTGACAGCGTAAGTCACATCTTTCTGTAATTTATAATCTGTTGGAAATGTTGCTGTTACTGTGCGTGTCCCTTCATTGTATGTCACCTGAATATCAACGCCGGATAAATCCACCTCACTTCCATCACTTGCTGTTGCTTTTATTGTCGGATTAAGATGTGCTGCGTTTTCCAGTTCTGCATAGTCACTCAATGTATCAGTAAGCACTACATTTCTACAAGTGTATTCCGTCAGATTACCCGTAATCTGTTTAAATGCCTCCGCTAATTTATCTGCGTCCGTTGCGGAATAATATTTTTTAGTAGAAGTTGTATTTACTTTTGTCGCCAGCGTACTCAAAAATGTGCTGTCTGCACTGTTAGAAAATCCGATGGTATAAAATTGATCCAATCCTTTCATCGCAGCTGCTTCATTGTAAGACGCATTTGCATTATAATTATAAGGATCTGTGTTTCCGTTTCCTATCGTATAACCATCGTTGTTATATCTGTACGTTGGAAGTCCGTCCGATAGAAAAATTACAATCTTACGTGCACTGCTATCTGCCTTTGCCAAAGCCTCTTTCGCAGTACGAAGACCAGCCTGACAGTTTGTTCCGGATTTTTCTTTATTTACACGGATTCCATTTACAATCTGATCTACTTCTGACTTTGTTGTCGCCCATGCTCCATTTACCCAGGTTGCATCATCCCATGGTGAGTTATACCGATAATCCTTTAACCCGTAATACGTTACAACTGTCATTCTCGCATCGATTTGATCATTGTTGAAAATGGAATCACTCAAGCCGCCTTTTTCTGTAACTACATCCTGCAGAGCCTTTAATCTTGACTTTTCTCCCATCGGCTCATTCATACTGCCAGATGTATCAACAATAAGAACAACATCGATTTTCGGTTTGTTCAATGTTGAATCATATTTTCCTGTTACATCCAAGGTCAGCGTGTAAGAATCTTCTCCATTGTACTTGATATATTTACGATGCGCCGGTGCCGTATTCTCATCAGACGATAATACAAGTGCAGAAGGCTTGGCCGTGGTGGTATCAAGCTCTGCATCTTGTGGTGTATCTGTGTTTGTTGTTACAGCAATATCCGGAATTGTCGTTGCATCTGTTTGCGTGGTGGTATCTTCTTTTAAGTTGCTATCTGTGTTTGTCGTTATCTCTTCTGTTTGCTTTATATCTGGTGTTACATCTGTTTCTTTTTCAATTGTGTTTGCGTCTGGTGTTATGTCTGCTACTTCTTCAATTGTATTTGCGTCTGATGTTACATCTGCTGCTTCTTCAATTGTGTTTTCTTCGACATTAAAATCAGATTGTTCAGCTGCATTAGATACACTTGTCCAGATTCCTAAAATCATTGTCAGGACAAGTGCATATGCAAGAATTTTCTTCAATATCAAATGTCGTTTTCCTTCTCCTCGCATATTTTTCCCTCCTTCATCACAGTTTAATTGGATATAAAATCCATAAAAGAGATGTGCTTTGGCACATTCTATTAACAGTCCTTGCATAAACCTATAACCGAACTGTTACTATCTTTTATATGCTTGTCCGAAGGGATGTATGTAACATTTTAAGACAAAAATTTTGCGGTTTTTCGTGGATTTTTGACATAACGCCAGTTTGCTGACAGATGAGGGTGCTGGTCACAGTAGCAAAATTATGATTATACAATTAGAGAAAATGTGATAATATATGATTATGCAGGTAATTATATTTCTATAAATTTTGAATGCAGTTACGTAAAGACAATGGAAGAAATATAATGAAGAAATAATAAGATGAAGGGAGCAGTAAGATGAAGCAATTGCAAAAACAACGGAAAAAGATAATGACTTTTTTGCTGACATTTGGAATAGTCTTCGGATTATTGGGAGCAATGCCGGTACATGCACAAGATGAGAATGCATCCGAAAGTACAACATTTGATGTAAAAATCGTACATACCAATGATATTCATGCACGAGTAGAAGAGGATGATTACAATAAAGTAATTGGAATGGAACGACTAAGCACAATTGCACAGACATTTACGGCAGGAGCAGATGGTTCACTGATGCTTGATTCCGGAGATATCTTTCACGGACAGCCGATTGCAACACTGGTACAGGGGGAATCGGTAGCCAAACTGATGAACGCCTGTGGGTATGATGCAATGACCACCGGAAATCATGATTGGAGCTACGGCAAAGATCGTTTGAAAGAGCTTGGTGGAATTGCCAATGTCAAAATTTTATCCGGAAATATCAAAAATGTGGATGGAACTTCCTTTTTTGATACAGATGCACTTGTAAAGGAATTTTCTAAAAATGGGAAAACATTAAAAATCGGTGTGTTTGGCGTAAGTGACCCAAATATGAAAGATAAAACAACACCATCCAATGTAGAGGGGCTGGAATTTCAGGATGCAATCGCTTATGCAAACACGAAAGCTGCTGCATTAAGGGCAGAGGGCTGTGATGTAGTGATTGCACTGTCACACACGCTTAATCCGAAAAATATGGCTGCACAGGTGGATGGTGTAGATTTGTGGCTGTGCGGACATGAGCATATTGAACTTAGCGACACCGTGACAACACCAAATGGGTCAAAGGCCTATGTATCGGAAAGCGGATATTATCTGAATACCGTGGGACTAATTGATTTGAGCTGTACAATGGATGCAGATGGCAGCGTACATGTGGATTATAATAAGACATCTGTTGATTATGAAGCGGCACAGAACTATCCGAAGGATGCTTCCGTAACAGCCATATTGGATGCAATTAAAGCAGAAAACGAGACAGCACTAAATCGTGTCATCGGTTCTTCTCCAGTGGAATTAGATGGTGTCTGGGAACATATCCGTATTGGGCAGACAAACCTTGGAAATGTCATAACAGATGCATATCTGCTTGCCACAGGTGCAGATATAGCCTTTGAAAATGCCGGTGGTATCCGTGCTTCTGTCGCAGCCGGAACGATTACATACGGAGATGTCATTAATGTCAGCCCTTATGGAAACTATGTGGTAACAAAAAAACTAACCGGTGCACAGATCAGGAATATACTTGAGACCAGTCTTACCATTCAGAAAAACTGTATTGCCGCAAATGATAGCGGCGAGTGGGATGCCTGGCCAAATGACAGCGGAAGTTATCTGCAGGTTGGTGGAATTACCGTCAGCTTTGATCCGGCACAGCCGGAAGATTCACGCGTGCTTTCTGTAAAAAAAGATGGGCAGGAGCTGAATAATACAAAAGAATACATCGTAGCAGTTAATAATTATCTAGCAGGTTCTGACAGCTATCCAGCACTTGCCGAGGCAGCAGAAATCGGAGAATATTCTTGTTGTGAAGAGTTGCTGATCCGTTTCTTTGAACAGGGTTCCGATGCAATTGCCACTAGTGCATCAAAACAGACTATGATCCAGACAACCAAAGAGTCCACAGAACCAACACCACCAACTACACCTGAAACACCTTCTGTACCCGTAACGCCAACTGTACCGGAACAACCGGCAAAAGAACAGCCGAAATCCACAAAAACAGAGGTTAAAAAAGATGATGCAGGCGGAACAAAAGCTTCGGCAAAAAATCCAAAAATGGGCGACGACAATACTCTGCTCTGCTGGATGTTGCTTCTGTTACTCAGTGGAAGTGTAGGAAGTATCTGCCTGGTTCAGAAAAATAAAAAGTAAGGTTAGACAGAGGTGTCACAAGTATAACGACACAACTCATTCTAAGCGACTATGTCTCCCCTCAAATTGGATAAACCCGATTCCAATTGAAGGGGAGACATAGTTGCTTCTTTTATGATAATTTCTCTGCCTGTTTCACTTTGCATCGTTTCATATAACATGCAATCCCATATTTTAAAATTTTATTCACTCCGTTCTCCCGGAGTTCTTCATCATATTTCTTTTCCTCTATCTGCTGTAGTGCCCGCTCACAAGCCTGATCAAGATTTCCATCATTAGCATACTTAACTTCGATAAGAATAACCGTGTCACTGTTTTCAGTTTCAACGAGAATATCGCTATATCCTTCGCCACTTTCCTGATTGGACGATACATACCATTCTTCCTTCACGCCCAGGATTCCAAGCAGTATCCCATGATAAAAGTTCTCCTTGCTTGCTTTTCTCACAAACGTATCCCGAATACTGATGGTCTTTTTCAGGTAGCTTTCAAAAATTTCCCCTACCTTCGTTTCCTCACCGTTTTTCAGGGCATCACAGAATCGGCTTAATGTATCGCCGTCCTTTGCAACGCTCTCTTTAAAGTATTCCATGATCTGTGTTTCAAAAATATCTCGGATTTCCAGATTTGGAATCGCAAGTTTATACCGTTTTGCATCCACCCTTCCACGCTGCGTTAGATATCCTGTCATAAATAAAAGACTCCAAACGTTCTCCAAAGACCGATACATCTCCGGGTAAGTCAGCTCCTGATGAATCTCTTTTATGATTTCCTCTCCAGCAAGCAGAGTTTCAATCTCACGCTTGGTTTTAAGATTGTCGGACATTTGAATGAATTTCCTGACAGCATCATTACTGCTGGTGTTGATCCAATAGTTTTCCGGAAAAGAATCCGCATGATCCTTTAATTTATCACAATAATTCAAGACATCCCAAGGGCAATACACTTCCACGCCACCAAACTGATACCCATCATACCAGTTTTTAATTTCTTCATAATGATCTTCAGTTTCATAATACTTCAGCATTTCTTTTACTTCTGTATCCGTAAAGCCAAAATATTCATCATACCGCTCATCTGTGATGGATAATACTTTCAGGTTATTAAGTCCCGTAAAGATACTTTCTTTTGAAATTCGCATGCATCCGGTCATTACTGCAAATTTCAGGCTGTTATTCGTTTTTAATGCCTGTTCTAATAAACTACGGATTAAAAAAATCATCTGATCGTAATATCCGTTTTCAAATGCTTTTGCTAATGGAACATCATATTCATCAATCAGAAGAATTACTTTTAATCTATAATGCTTCTCTAATAATATGGACAACTTTTTCAGACTACTACAAAATACAGCTTCACTCATATTATCATCCAAAAGTTTCTGGTATTCTGATTTGTCATACTCACTCAGTTGTTTGCTTTCTAGAAGAAACTGCATTGTAGCTGCTACTTCTTTCATAATCTGAACTGCAAAATCAAATGCATCTTTATAAGTGGCTGCATTGATTCCTTTCAGTGAAATTGAAATCACCGGATATTTCCCCATATACTCTTCACACAGTTTTGTATCTTTTGAAATTTCCAATCCATCAAAAATGCTCTGATCCCGCTCTATGGAAAAAAAGTGTTCAATCATACTCATATTTAAGGTTTTCCCAAAACGTCTTGGTCTGGTAAAGAGATTTACCATTCCGCCATTGCGGAGCAGTTCTGAAATCAACCCTGTCTTATCCACATAATAATAGTTATCATTAATAATCTGCTCAAAATTTTCTACTCCCACCGGAAGGCGTTTTCTTTCTTTAACCATGTCATTCACACTCCTTCTCTATTAACTATAGTATAACAAAGATACGCTCAAAAACCTATACCTAACTTTTTTCATAATTCCTTAAACAAATTTCTTTTTTAAAAAAGAACCGCCTCTCGGCCATTATAACCAAGAGGCAGTTTTTTGCTTAACAGTTATTGAGCATCCCTTAATTGCTCTACAACGCTGCATTTCGTTGCGTTGTCATACATCATGCAGGGAATCAGCCACCCCAGCAGAAGAAATACCGGAATTGTCAGCAAGACAGGCAAAACGGTGAATCGATACTCAAAGAACCAGAACATACTGCCCAGCATTTTTCCCGCAAGAGGTCCCACCGCCAGCGACAGAATAAAGGCCGCCGCTACAGAAGACATTGCGTAAAACAATCCCTCGTAGATCAGCATGGTTTTGAGCTGTCGGTTCGTCATTCCTACAGCCTGAAGAACAGCAAATTCTCGGCGGCGGGAAAGAATACCGGTCATCATGGCGTTGAAGAAATTTAAAAGTCCCACCAGCCCAATGATAGCACAAAGGATACCACCTATCAGAAGGAACATCTGTCGGAACTGAGCGAACTCAGAACGAGCCGTGGCTTTGCTTTCATACATCAAGGGCGAAAACTCACTGGCAGTGAGTATTGATAGATATTGCTCTGCTTCGGCCTCGTCAGCTTCGTCCGCTGTGTCGAACAGGTAGAGCATCGGAATGGCCGCACCACCGCTGTCCCTCTGTGCGGTGTCCACAGACAAAACTGCATCATAGCCAACACCACCATAACGATAACTCATGGAATACGGAAGTTCTACCAAGGCGCATACCGTGTACTCTACATCTCTGGCTCCATACAATTTTGCCTGAAGGTACTCCTCCGGTGTATCTTCGGTGCAGAGTTCTCCGGTGCGGCTGTCGATATATTTCACATCATCCGCATAGGTAGCTGTGATCGTGTCTCCCACCTTGGGGTAGCATTCAGGATTGAGCAGATTGCCGTAATCATCCAAAGAAACCGCAATGGCAATGGCGTTATTGTCTGGCTCCAACATAGGAGAAATATCTCCGTCGAACACTTGCAGCTTGTCAAACAGGCTGTTATCCAGAGCCTCGATTCTGGTATCTCCCATCACCATATTGCCCCGGTGCTCCAGACGGCTCATATGGCTGTCCAACTGCTCGGCGCTTTCGTACCTTGCATAGTCCTGCCGCAGAGCATCCTCCGTCATCCACAGGTATGCGGTTTTTCGCACAGCATATCCCGTACCGGAAAGACTGGCCTTTGTGTTTGATTCGATCTCCTCGATCTGTTCTGGCGTGATGAATTCATCTGCCTGGTTGAAACGGAAATAGTCGGGAGTGCTGACGACAAAATCGGCGCAGGTCATGGTGGATACATACTTCTCCATGCTAAAGCCGCTCACAAAGGCACACAGCGCATTGAACAGTGTCACCGACAGTGCCAGAGACAACACCACCAGCACCGTCTTTTTCTTGTTTCGTCCAAGATTGGCAAAGGCCATCTGATGGAGCTTCGCTCCCCGGGTGCTGCGCTGTTTTTTCTTAGTCTGCATTGCATCCGTATATTTGATAGCTTCCACCGGAGAGACCTTGGCTGCCATTTTCCCAGGCTTGGAGCAGGACAAGAGCACCGTCAACAGGGCAAACAGCATGGAACCAAGGAAGATCACAGGAGAGGTGCTGATGGTGGTGATTCCTGCATCCAACTGGGTGGAGTGCAAGACAACAGGCACCAGAACAGCACCGATGCCGTAGCCCAGCAGCAGCCCCGCCGGAATGCCGATAAGACAAAGCAGAAGTGCCTGCTGGCGAATGATGCGTTTGAGCTGCCGGGGCGTTGTGCCAATGGTTTTCAGAAGTCCGTAAAACCGGATATCCCCTGCAACAGAGATCTGAAAAATGTTATAGATGATAAGATACCCCGTGAAAATCACCAGCAGCAAAAAAGCTGCTATGGCAATTATCAGCTCTGGATCGAGCTGCGACTCCAGCTGGGATGAGGTATATCCCCAATTGACACCGATTCGGACGCTGTTGGGATCAGTATAGCTGTCCCAAGTGTAGCCAAGATCGGTATCCACCTGCTCCATCTGCCCTTGAATGTTTGTGCCGGAAGCCAGCATGACATTCAAATCGGTGCGGAAAGGCTGTAACCCTGTTTTCACAGCCTGCGCTTCGATGTCATCTGCGTAATCACGGCTGATGTTGATGTAGTGAACAGGCATTAGTTCATCATAGTCCCAATAGCCTACCAGCGTAAAGGTATCTGTTACAGTAGAACCGATTTGATCTTTGTCCGTGATGGAATAGGAAACCGTGACCTCGGCGCCCAGTTCCGGTGTCACGCCAAGCAGCTGCAACGCTGTCGTATCCATAGCCACCTCTTTGCCGCTTTCGGGCATCCGCCCGGTAGTGGGGGTTGCATAGCTCCATCTGGTGCAGTTGGCATCCATGTAGCTGATTTCTGCAGGCGTTTTGGAAAAGACACCATCCGCAGTGATACCGATTGCCTTCCGTGCCCCCACAGCCTTCACCTTTGGGTGGGCAGCGATACGTTCCGCCTGCTCGGTGGAAACATCCTTAAAGGTGCCATGTGCATATCCGCCTACCTGCCGAAACTGGTAGGTTTCATAACTGGCATTCAATGACAAGACAATGGTGAACATAGAAGTAAATAACAGCGTGGTCAGCGCAATGGCAAAAATGGCAATCAGATTGCGGCGACGATTTGCATAAAGAGATTTTAAGCTGAGCTTTCGAATACATTTTCTGTTTTTGACATTCATCGTAGCTACCTCCCGTTAGTTCTCGGAGACGATCCGACCATCTTCGATACGGATAATGCGGTCTGCCATCTGTGCAATTTCTTCGTTGTGAGTGATCATTACGATTGTCTGAGCGAACTTTTGACTGGTAACTTTCAAAAGACTCAATACATCCTGGCTGGTTTTGGAATCCAGATTACCGGTCGGTTCATCTGCCAGAATGATAGCTGGTGCTGCCGCCAAAGCACGGGCGATTGCTACACGCTGCTGCTGACCGCCTGAGAGCTGATTGGGCAACGCATCCAAGCGGTCGCTCAGTCCAAGTGTCTGCACGATCTGCTGTACAAAATTCTTGTTTACCTTTCCACCATCCAGTTCAATGGGTAGAATGATATTTTCATATACATTCAGCACCGGAACAAGATTGTAGCTCTGAAATACAAAGCCGATTTTCCTGCGGCGGAAGATGGTCAGCGCTTCCTCCTTCAGGGAGAAAATATCCTGTCCGTCCACCATGACCGTACCGCTTGTAGGACGATCCAGCCCTCCCAGCATGTGCAGCAGCGTGGATTTTCCGGAGCCGGACGTGCCGACAATTGCAACAAATTCGCCCTTCTTTACACTCAAATCAACTCCATCCAACGCATGAACTGCGTTATTGCCGGAGCCATAAATCTTTTTCAGGTTTTTTGCCTGTAAAACTTCCATAAATGAATACCTCCATGAAAAAATCTGTATGTATGAAAGGAAATGATCCTTTGATACATACAGATTATCGCACAGGATTCTTTCCACATTCTTTCCAGCGGAAAATGAAATCTAACAGTTTTGATAGAATTGTTGTTATTTCGACAGAAATATGGAAAACGTACTTCCTTTTCCCAGAACGGAAGCAACCTTAATATAACCGCCTTCGCCGGATATGATCTGTCGGGCAAGGTATAAGCCGATGCCGACCCCTTCCTGCTCCCGAACTGACTTTGAACGATAAAAGCGGGCAAAGATTTTTGCCTGCTCAGATTCCGGGATGCCTAAACCGGTATCCGATATATCGATCCTTGCAAACATTTCGTAACTTACGGCAGAAATCCTGATTGTGCCACGCTCCGTATATTTGATGGCATTGTCTACGATATTAGCCAGCGCTTCCGCTGTCCATTTGAAGTCGAATACAGCAAAAGCATCGGTATCCTGCAGTTGCAAAGACAATCCTTTTTCAGAAACCTTGGCGGCATATTGTTCTACTACGCTTTCAAGCAGCGGCTGTAGTGCTGCTTGCTGAGGAGCGAGTGAAATGATCCCGTTTTCCAGTCTGGAAAGCTTTACGAGAGAATCAATCAAAAATCGCAGCTTTTCCGATTGTTTGTACAACGCCTCCACATTTGCCTTCGCCGATGCTGGCAGAGTTTCCTCCATCAAAAGCTCGCTGTATAACAGCAGGTTTGCTATCGGCGTTTTTGTCTGGTGGGAAATGTCCGCAATCAAGGTTTTGATTTTGTCTTTTTCCTGCGCTACATTTCGAGAAGATGCTTCTGCGGCAGAAAGATAGTGTGCAAACTTTGTTTCCAAAGCAGACAGCTGGCTTTCATCAAAAGTGGTTTCAGAAAAGAAGCCAGTCATGGCAGCGTCCAGCATCCTTTCGATTTCTTCCATCGTTTTTCTGGCCTTTCTCCGCTCCCATAACACAACAGCTGCCGCCGCCAGAAAACACAGCAGTATGATCAAAATGCCGGTTCTATTCATCTTTTGTCACCCAGCTATAACCGATTCCATAGACGGTTTTAATGTATTTCTGTGCACCAAGCTTATCCCTCAGACGCTTGATCGTAACAGATAAAGCATTTTCATCCACATATTCTGCGCCATCTGTCCAGATCCGGTCTACAAGGTCTCCCCGGGCCATGGTTCGACCTCGATTTTCAACAAGCAGACGCAATAATTTTTGTTCTGTTTTACTCAATTCCACTTTTGAATCTCCCGCATAAAAGGTCATCGCCTCAAAATCAAATTGAAAAAGATCCATACGGATCGGCGCATTTTTATGGCTTGACGCTTGCTTTCGCAGTTGGGTATTCACCCTTGCCCGCAAAACCGAAAGAGAAAAGGGCTTGGTAATGTAATCATCAGCGCCTCTCTCCAGTCCGTCTACGATATCCAAATCAGTATCATTGGCAGTCAGCAGAATAACAGGAATCCCCGGCGTATTTTCCTTGATCTCCCGGAGCAACTCAAGCCCACTTCCATCCGGCAGATTGATATCCAACAGGATCAGGGATACACCGCCGCAAAGTAGCTGTTCCCTCGCCGTTTTTAGGTCTTGGCAGGAAATGATCTGCCGAGCATCTGCTTTCAGTGCTTTGCATAACCCTTGATTCAAACCAATATCATCTTCAACAATCAGTAATTGCTCCATATATCTCACTCCCATTTTTTGAAATCTTATAGCTTTGCTATTAATGATAGTTTCCGGAAGGTCCGTAAAGTACCTATTTTTATCCGAATACTTCCTCCACAGTTCATTCAGCATTTCTTCTACTGCTGACCGTTTTCAATCCATAATTACATCCTTTTCCAACATCTTTTATTCATAAAACCATATTAAAAGCAAGATGAACTTTAATTAATTAAACATACTGCTTTATCAAAATCTTTCTTACGAACATAAATCTTATACTCATAGGAATAGTCTTGATTGATTCCAAAGTTACCTGTATAAGCTCTTTGGCTTCCAACTACAGTTGCACTCTGTAGATTTGTTGTTTTTACTACATACTCAATGTTATTTGCAGATAAAATTTCACGTATCTCCGATTGCTTTTTCATATCTAAAGTAATCAATAATTCTTTTCTATTAAAAATAGTAATCATCTTTACCTCCCCCTACTGTTCATATCCCGTACTCGCTATTGAGCGTTTACCTGATTTCTTGCACATAACCATCATCAGACTTACTAACCCTTGTATTTACAATCGTTTCTTCACGTCCTTATTGTAAGTAAATTAGTAACGCTACAATACCAATTAATATTCCGCTTATTACATATCTTTTTTTCATACGCCACCCAAGAGCGTAAGGGTTTTACAGATTTTTCTTCTTAATTGTTTTCCATAAATTTATATCAATTTTTCTTACTCGATTTAATCATAATAAATGCTATGCCAACCACTACTATATACCCTATCACCGAAATAACAGATGATTCAATCCCAAATTCTCCCCCTGTAATTGCAAAAGATTTTGAATTAAGGACGTATGTCATTACAGAATATTTATCCATTTTTTCTCCGATGGACAATCCACCACCAATAATCATAACGTTCCAAATAGCATGCACTATTCCACTATTCCAAATTGAACCACTCTCTATTGCAATCATTGAAAACATAACGCCTACCATAGTTCCAGCGATAATAACTAATAAACAACTGCCTATTGAAAAATCCTGTCCCAGAACATGTACAATACCAAATAACATTGATGGAACGATTACTGCCACTTTAACATTCCATCTTTTCTTTAATGCATTAAGTATAACACCTCTAAACACCATTTCTTCAACAAATCCAGCCGCTATTCCAGTGAATGCAATTCCTGCACTTAAAGTATTAAATATCTGATTTCCATTCATATTTGAAGAAACATACTTACCGTTGAATATTAAAAGATAACTTCCTTTTATAATGACTGGTAACAATACAGCTACTATACCCCATCTTATTTTAATTTTAAATTTAGGTAGTCCAAAATCTGACACTGGTAACTTAATAACCTTGCTAATAAATATTTTCAAAAGAAAATATGACAATCCGGCATATACAACTCCAGCGATAATATTACAAATTCCATATGGAACATGTATTATAGTAAATATACTTGCAATTGCTTGTGCAATAACTTGTGTAATTACTAAAATGAATATAGCAACAAATGATATGCCAATTGCTTTTTTTGTACTCATTTTATTTCTCCTTGTATTATGTATTACAAATCAACAAATAGTGATTTGCCTTTATCATACTACCACACCAACGAACTTTTGTACATTTTCTCACTAAAAAACCCCTCACACCATAATTGATGTAAGGGGTTTTCTATATAGACTAATTAACACTCTGTGTTATATATCCTATTTGTCTGCTTTTTGAGCGATTGCAGCCTGTGCAGCAGCTAATCTTGCAATTGGTACACGGAATGGTGAGCAAGATACATAATCCAGACCAATCTTGTTGCAGAATTCTACAGAAGATGGATCTCCACCATGCTCTCCACAGATACCGATGTGAAGTTTTGGATTAACAGGTCTACCTAATTTAATAGCTGTTTCCATTAATTTACCTACACCAGTCTGATCCAGTTTAGCAAATGGATCGTTCTCAAAGATCTTAGCATCATAGTAAGCGTCTAAGAACTTACCAGCATCATCACGTGAGAATCCGTATGTCATCTGTGTTAAGTCGTTTGTACCGAAGCAGAAGAAGTCAGCTTCTTTTGCGATATCATCAGCTGTAAGAGCAGCTCTTGGAATCTCAATCATTGTTCCAACTTCATATTCAAGGTTGCTTCCTGCTGCTGCGATTTCAGCATCTGCTGTCTCAACAACAAATTTCTTAACATATTTAAGCTCTTTGATATCTCCAACCAATGGAATCATGATTTCTGGTTTTACATTCCAGTCTGGATGAGCTTTCTGTACATTGATTGCTGCACGGATAACAGCACTTGTCTGCATCTTAGCAATTTCTGGATAAGTAACAGCAAGACGGCATCCACGATGTCCCATCATTGGGTTGAATTCATGTAAGCTATCGATAATTGTTTTGATTTCTTCTACAGTTTTGCCCTGAGCATCTGCAAGTTTCTTGATATCCTCTTCCTCTGTAGGAACGAACTCATGAAGCGGTGGATCAAGGAAACGAATTGTAACCGGGTTACCTTCAAGAGCTTCGTACAGTTTCTCAAAGTCTCCCTGCTGCTCTGGAAGGATCTTAGCAAGTGCAGCTTCTCTTTCTTCAATTGTCTCTGAACAAATCATCTCACGGAATGCATCAATTCTGTTGCCTTCGAAGAACATATGCTCTGTACGGCAAAGTCCGATACCTTCTGCTCCAAGCTCACGAGCTTTCTTAGCATCTGAAGGTGTATCTGCGTTAGTACGAACTTTCATTGTTCTGAACTTGTCAGCCCAATCCATGATACGTCCAAATTCACCAGCGATTGTAGCATCTACTGTTGGGATGATTCCATCGTAGATATTACCTGTTGTTCCGTCGATTGAGATTGCATCTCCTTCGTGGAATTCTTTTCCTGCTAATGTAAATTTCTTGTTTTCTTCATCCATTGCGATGTCTCCGCAACCAGATACACAGCATGTACCCATACCACGTGCAACTACGGCAGCGTGAGATGTCATACCACCACGAACTGTCAGGATACCCTGAGCAGATTTCATACCTGTAATATCTTCTGGAGATGTCTCAAGACGAACCAGAACTACTTTTTCACCTTTTGCAGCCCATTCAACAGCGTCATCTGCTGTAAATACAACTTTACCACAAGCAGCTCCTGGAGAAGCTCCAAGACCTTTACCGATTGGTGTAGCAGCTTTTAATGCAGCTGTATCAAACTGTGGATGAAGCAATGTATCCAGGTTACGTGGCTCGATCATTGCAACTGCTTCTTCTTCTGTTCTCATGCCTTCATCTACAAGGTCACAAGCAATCTTTAATGCAGCCTGAGCTGTTCTCTTACCATTACGTGTCTGCAGCATGAACAGTTTTCTATCCTGAATAGTAAACTCCATATCCTGCATATCTCTATAGTGTGTTTCCAATTTGTTGCAAACACCTACGAACTGATCGTATACTTCTGGCATAACTGCCTGTAATTCTGAGATTGGCTGTGGTGTACGAACACCGGCAACAACGTCTTCTCCCTGAGCATTCATCAGGAATTCTCCCATCAGCTTCTTCTCTCCTGTTGCAGGGTCACGAGTAAATGCAACACCTGTACCAGATTCATCTGACCAGTTACCAAATGCCATCTCCTGTACGTTAACAGCTGTTCCCCAAGAATATGGAATATCGTTATCACGACGATATACGTTTGCACGTGGGTTATCCCATGAACGGAATACAGCTTTGATAGCTCCCATCAGCTGTTCCTTAGGATCATCTGGGAAGTCAGCTCCGATTTTTTCTTTATATTCAGCTTTAAACTGATTAGCAAGCTCTTTTAAGTCATCTGCTGTAAGGTCTACGTCCTGTGTAACCCCTCTTTCAGCTTTCATCTTGTCGATCAATTCTTCGAAGTATTTTTTACCTACTTCCATAACTACATCAGAGTACATCTGGATAAATCTTCTGTAGCAGTCACGAGCCCATCTTTCGTTGCCTGTTTTCTTAGCAACTACTTCTACTACTTCTTCATTCAATCCAAGGTTAAGGATTGTATCCATCATACCTGGCATAGATGCTCTTGCTCCTGAACGAACAGATACAAGCAGTGGATTCTCATTGTCTCCAAATTTCTTGCCTGTTACTTCTTCCATCTTTACGATTGCTTCCATGATCTGTGCCATGATTTCGTCGTTGATCTTTCTTCCGTCCTCGTAATACTGAGTACAAGCCTCTGTTGTAATTGTAAATCCCTGTGGTACTGGAAGACCAAGATTTGTCATCTCTGCAAGGTTTGCACCTTTTCCTCCAAGCAGGTTTCTCATTGTTGCGTTACCCTCAGTAAACATATAAACCCATTTTGCCATGTCTAAAAGACCTCCTACTAAAGTTTTTTTCAATCATATGTATTCATACTATTGAACTAAGTCGCATACTTTATTTTAAACTTTTCGACGGAGAGCGTCAAGTTTTTTGTATTTATTTTTGTACAATCTTTAACAATCTTTTTTGGTTATTTTGTACAATTCCAGTGTTTTTACCTAAATATTTTTTAGTGTATCTAAATATTTTTTTGGCGTTTTGTCGAAAATCCGGTTCCTCCGGTTTGTTATGCTTGTCTTGTACATTTTTATTTCATTTCTTCAATAAATGCTTTGTATCCTTTATATGCTTCATACACATCCGCTTTGCTTGTTGCTTCCCATGGAGCATGCATGCTAAGAACAGCCACACCACTGTCGATTACTTCCATACCATAATTTGCCATAATATAAGCGATTGTTCCGCCACCGCCTGCATCTACTTTACCAAGCTCTGCAAACTGATATGATACATCCTGTGAATCCATTGCCTGTCTGATCTTTGCAAGATATTCTGCATTTGCATCATTTGATCCGCTCTTTCCACGGCTTCCTGTAAATTTATTAAATACAAGCCCTTTTCCGAAAAATGCTGAGCTACGTTTTTCAAATACTTCTGCATACATCGGATCATAAGCTGCACTTACGTCTGATGAGAGCATTGTTGAGTTCATAAGAGCTCTTCTTACTTTCAGATCTGACTCTCCCTCTGTAAGAGCAACCAGCTCTGCAACAATATTTTCAAAGAAACGAGAATGCATACCAGTTGCACCAACACTTCCGATTTCTTCTTTGTCTACTAAAATACAGCATGCTGTACGCTCTGTCTTCTCTACATCTAACATTGCAAATAAAGATGTAAATGCACATACACGGTCATCCTGACCATATGCCAGAACAATACTGCGGTCAAAACCACAGTCACGTGCTTTTCCTGCCGGTACGATTTCTAATTCTGCTGAAATAAAATCTTCCTCTTCCACGTCATAATACTCTTTTAAGAGATTCATAACGTTTGCCTTTACAGCTTCTTTTTCTTTCTTTTCAAGACTTTCATCCTGTTCAATTGGACGGCTTCCGATAAGCAGATCTAAGTTCTCGCCTTCTACTACTCCTGCTGCTTTTTTATCCATCTGTTTTGAAGCGAGGTGGATCAATAAATCTGTGATAACAAATACCGGATCTTCATCCTTTTCACCAATGTTTACATTTACAACTGTACCATCTTTCTTTACGATCACGCCATGAATAGCCAACGGTATAGTTACCCACTGATATTTTTTAATTCCACCATAATAGTGCGTATCTAACATAGCAAAATCAGTATCCTCATATAATGGATCCTGTTTTAAATCTAATCTTGGGGAGTCAATATGTGCACCAAGAATGTTCATTCCTTTTTCCAGGCTTTCTTTTCCAATTACAAATAAAGCCATTCCCTTGCCCATATTGTTTGCATATACTTTATCGCCTGCTTTTAATGAAGTTCCTGTTGCGATCACTTCTGCAAGATTCACAAAGCCTGCTGCTTTTGCTTTCTCCTCAAATGCGCTGACGCACTCGCGCTCTGTCTTGCAGCCGGATATGAACCTTCTGTAATCCTCTGCAAATGCAAATAATTTTTCTCTTTCAGGTCCCTGGGGATATTTCTCCCAGGCGTTTTTCTTTTCTATTGCCATGATTTATTATACCTCCGAATTTTTTGTAATATTTGCCTGGACGCGGCGATACAGCTCCTGAGCCGCATTGTAGCCCATCTTCTTTTGTCTGTGATTGACTGCTGCTGTCTCTACGATGACCGCCAGATTACGTCCCGGTCTGATTGGCAGTGAATGACACACTACCTTGTTGCCGAGATACTCGGCATATTCTTCCTCGAGGCCGAGTCTGTCGTACTCTGCCTCCTTCTTCCAGTCCTCGAGCTTGATTACGAGGTCTATCTGCTGTTTTTCCTTTACACACTCTACTCCGTAAAGTGTCTTGACATCGATGATTCCGATGCCTCGAAGCTCTATAAAGTGTCTTGTTATCTCAGGCGAAGTGCCCATGAGCGTATGCTCGTTGATTTTTCTGATTTCTACCACATCATCCGTCACAAGACGATGGCCTCGTCTGATGAGCTCGAGTGCGGCCTCACTCTTTCCGATACCGCTCTCGCCTGTGATCATTACTCCCTCGCCGTATACATCTACCAGCACGCCGTGCACTGTGATGCATGGTGCGAGCTGTTCACCAAGACAATAGATGAGCTCAGCCATAAAGCTTGAGGTGGAACGGCCTGTTGACAGCACCGGTATGCTGTGCTCTCTGGCCTCTTCCATAAATATCTCATCCGGCTGTAAATCCCTGCAGAAGATGATACATGGTATATCAAACTCCATGAAGCGGCTATAGCGCTCTTTTTTCTCGCTGTCGCTCATCTTCTCTATATAAGTATACTCTACATTTCCGATAATCTGTATTCGTCTC
>OIZF01000307.1_pt1 | contig 34402 bp, 30 predicted proteins | sample 1588471 | NCBI WGS metagenome assembly OIZF01 (sample SAMN03283279) | human gut metagenome | biome: human-associated habitat; material: feces | host: Homo sapiens | place: Peru | collected 2012
TTTCATCATGCAACTCCACTCTTTTCAATGATATGCATCCGTCAAATGTGTCGCTTTTTATCACCATCACGGAGCGTGGAATGACAATATGTTCTAAAGCTTCACAACCCATAAAAGCAGCATCGCCTATTGAGACTATATCATTATGCAACTCTATATTCCGAAGCCGTTTTTGCAAACAGAAAGCAAACGGTTCAATGACTTTGACGCTTTTGGGAATTATGAAATGCTCTTTCTCTTGCCAACAGTATATCAGACGGCTCATATCTTTTGAATAAAGCACGCCATCTTTAAGCAATATGTAATCGGATTGGTTGTCTATCTCTGAAATTTGCACTTTGAAACATTTCGTTGGAGCCGCACAAACAAACGGACGTTGCTCATACGTTGCAAACGGACTCTCATATTGCATCTCTATTCGAAGACACTTGGGCAGATGTAGTACTCCTATGTTGCTATACTTCTTATACAGCAATTCATCTTGTTGCATTGTGACCATTTTCTCCATATCACAAACATATTAAGTTATCGAAAGTCATCTCTTTCTCTATCAAGAAAATCTTTGGTCAGTTTTACCAGTCTTTTGTTTGCAAGACACAGATGTTCATGCAAGTTCTTCTTGACAGTATTGTTGTCTATCTTTCCTCTCTTGTAGTTCTTGATGAGCAGATTGATATTTTCGAGTTTACTTCTTAGCAACCATTCAAACAGTGTACCTTGCTCACGAGGTAGATCAGAGTACCATTCGTCAATGCTTTCACGATGTGCCCGATAGGTGGTTAGCGTGTACATATAGTCATCGTGAATGAGTTTAGTTGTCTCGTTGTCATTACACAGATCCGCCAGTTGCTTGTATGCTTCTATCAGCCGATAGTCAACAGGCATGACAGAACGCCAGGCAGCCATATTCATATCGGCTTGGGTACCACAGCTGTATGTTCCCATGACTCCATCAATCACCCGAAATAGTTTTTCGTAACTGTTGGGTTCTTGCCATTCGCTACCTGTTTTTTCATAGAAGTGCTCCATCTGTAGTCGTGCTACCTCATGCCAGACAAAGGATGCGCTTGCTTCATCCATACCCGAATTGACCATACTTGCGTATGAATCGAACAGGGCAATAACGATAGAAATGGTGTCTTTGTAGTCTTTTGTAATCCACTTGTTATACTCTTTATTGTCCATGCCCAAGTCTTCCAAACTGTAGCTACCAGTTTTGCTGTACGCTGTATCAGCGATGGATAGCAAGGAGTCAACCGTATGCTCTGAACAGGTAACGTATTCCATCACTTTTTTCTTGTCAACATCCAGATGTTTCAAGACAAATGGAATGCTGTCTTTAGCAACCATCACCGTATCGGATTCCTGATTATCCGCTCCGCCTTTGTTCCCCTTACAGGAAACTACGGAAAGGACAATCAGAAACAATACCGTCATTTTGAATATTGTAGTAGTTTTCATGTTGCTCATTTTTGTTATTCAATATCTATTCTTGCCACCTCGTCCACATTTTTTATCTTACGGATATTTTCAATGGCTTGCTTTAGTTCGTTGGAAGAATGTACCTCAAAATCCACCGTGGTTTCCACAATGCGGTCTTGGGTTACTGTATGGAGTTCCGAAATGGAGAGGTTCTGTTGCTCTGTAATGCAAGCCACCACATCGCTGAGCAGATGATGGCGGTCGATACCACGGATGCAAACACGAACGGGGAACAGGAATTGTTCGTTCTCCTTGAAATCCACAGCTACAATGGTATCGCCCTGCTTGGATGCCTGACGGATAGCGGTGAGGCAGTTGCGCTTGTGGAGCGTAATCTGTCCCTCTGTATTCTTGAAACCGACGACTTCGTCTCCCGGCAACGGATGGCAGCAGGAACAACGCTTATACTCCATCTTTGGACGGTCGGTGAAGAAACAGCCCAAACTACGCTTTGCCTTATAGGTAAGCACATGGTTCTGCCAATCTGCTTCAGGTACTGTATCCTCTGCAGTGCCTATCTCTACACAATCGCCACGATGGAGCACCGTCTTTACAGAGGATAGTTTACCGTTGATACGTGCATACACGGCATGAAGTCCAACTTCGGTATGAATTTCGAAGGCAAAATCGAGTGCAGTGGCATACTTGGGCAGTACGATACATTTGCCCTTTGGCGTGAAAGCCATGATGTTGTCATGGTAGAACGATGCCGTCACACCATCCATATAATCCATCTCGTTGGTGTGGTAGGCTATATCCTTGAGCACAGCCCTGAACTTTTCCAACCATGCCTTCAGGTTTTCCTCCGTGCGTTCAGCAGTACAGCCAAGGCGGTTGTTGCGTATCATACGTTCAGACGAGATATGCACTTCCTCCCATTGTCCCTTTGGATTGAGAAACTTCACATGGAAACTCTGGTAGCCGTTCTCCTTCGGGGCATTGATATAATTGACCACAGAACAAGGACGCTCCTTGAAACAGTCGGACAACACGGCATAGATATGCAAGCTCTGCTTCTTCTCCTCCTGCAAGCCGTCAGCCTTGTAGATGATACGCAGGTAATGCTTGCTTTCGATATGTTCGAAATCACAACATTTGGACTGCATTTTGCGCCAGATACTGTAAGGTGAGCGCATACGGAGCTCGATGCGTGCGTCAATGCCGTTAGCTTCAAGTATCTCCTTAGTCTTGGCGATAAAGACATCCACATCTGGTTTTTCCGACAGCTGAAGTTCAGCCAATTGCTTCTCTATTTGTTCATACTCACGTGGACAGCGATAGCGGAACGACAGGTTTTCAAGTTCTGTCTTTACGTTATACAAACCAAGGCGATTGGCAAGAGGGGCATAGAAATAATCTGTCTCCGAGGCAATCTTCATCTGCTTGTCAGGGCGCATACTGCTGAGCGTGCGCATGTTATGAAGTCGGTCTGCCAATTTCACCAGAATGGCACGCACATCAAACTGTACAGACGATAGCATTTGGCGGAAGTTATCCACCTGCTTCGACTGGTCATACTGAGCTTTCTTCTGCTTAGTCACGACACCGACAAGAAATGCCACATCATCCCCGAAACGTTCACGGATCTCATCTATACTGTAAGGACAATCCTCTACAACATCATGTTGAAAAGCTGCCATGACAGGGTTAGCTCCCAGTTCCAACTCTTCTGCCACAATGCGTGCCACGGCAACAGGGTGACTGATATAGGGTTCACCCGACTTGCGCAGTTGGTCTTTGTGGGCATAAGCGGCAAAGTTGTATGCTTCATGCAGCAAGTTCATCTGCTTCTCGTCCACTCGTTGAGCCATCAATGTGAAGATAGCGTCCACATCGGTTTGTATCTTCTTTTCATACTTCTCATTCATAGTCTTTTCATTTTTATCGTTCATTATAAGAGAGTGGAAGAGTTGTTGATATTATATCAACTTTCTTCAGAAAACATGAGATTTCATGTTGCAGGAGTACCGACCCATGCTATTCTGCTTACCAATGCGGCTATAGTCCACAATGAACAGATAGCTAAATCAATTCCTAATAGTATCTTTCTCATCTTGTCTCTCTTTTATTCTATTTCTATCAATATAGCCGTATAGTTGTCATCACCTTGTTTTTGACAGAGAAAATCAAATACATCGAGTATATCTTCCAAGGGTTTGTCGTCCAACATCCTTGTTTGCAGGATGTCGGGTGCCATGCTCTTGTACAAACCATCAGAACAAAGTAATATCCTGTCTCCTTTCTGAATGGTGAACTGCCTGACATTGGGAACAGCGACTTCCGGGCAATAGGTGAAGAAACAGCGTGACACAACTTCCCATCCGAAATCGATACGCACATGATCTTCGGTCTGGTAAAGCAATCCCTCACCTTGCCTTTGCAGGTAGTAACGGCTATCGCCCACATGGGCTATTGTCGCCTTGTCGCCTTCAATGCTGGCCATGACCATCGTAGTACCCATCTCTGCATGGCTGAGGTCATAGGATTTCTGGTTGATGGCATTACAGGCCTTTTTGCAAGCCATAACAACTTTCTTTTCACAGTCTGGAGTGTCTGTATTATCCTGCCAGTATTTTGAAATGGCATTGCAGACAGCCTCACTTGCCACCTCGCCAAAGGAATGACCGCCCATGCCGTCACATACTATGCCCATGAAGCGATTGTGCTCTGGCATTTCCAGAACGTTAAAGCAATCTTCATTATTGCTTCGTCGGCCTGTCTTGCAGATTGTCGCGTATTTGATTTTCATTGTCTTCACATAAATGGTTCCATGCATAGCAACCATATTTCCCTAATACTGTCTTGCGTTTTTTGAAGCAACGATTTGCTTTCGCATATCGTCTCCAATTCTTCTTCCGAACGTTTGGGTTGTTCATCTGAATTACCACTATTGGCTAAAACTTTCTTGGGTAGCAGCCCTTTTATCCTATCATAAATCCTACTCATAATATATAGAGATTACTGTGTGTGACATGCTTTCTTCAGTAGCTTTATCAAGTCTTTGTATACAGAGTCGCTGATTCGTCCATGGTCGCGAGCATCGTTGATAGCATCATACACCTTGTCTCCCGAATAGGAATCCAGCCCTCCCCACAAGTTGTCTGTACACAGATTTGTTGTGTAGATATGATTGGTGTTGAGCTGCGTTATCAATGCTGATTTAGCCAAATTGCGGGCATCCACATCTGGCGCTGCACCAAACGATATGTCATATCCGTGACTGGTATCATGCAACCCATCGCCTGTTCCCAATGCGTTTCGCACAGCATCCTCTATATCATCAGGACTATATTGGGATAGATCAAGCGTAGAACCATCAAATCCATCAACCACACTCTCATGTCCACTTGTATCGTAGTGGCTACCATCTCCATTAGAGAACAGGTCGCCTAATCTTTCAAAGAATTCAAACATAGTGTATTCGTTTTTATAGTTTTACTTTTACTTACTTGTTCTTTTGATCTATGAATGCTTTGCGGAAAATCTCGCCAAGCTCTTCTTTCGTAAGCTTTGATTTACCGAGATACTCGTTTCTGAAATATGTCTTTGCCGTTGAACCGATAGCCCAGGCAAATGCAGCAGATGTTGCAGCATCAAGAGCTGCACCAACGGCATAGCCAAATCCAGTTGACTCCATAAGCATTGACAATATCTTTGAACCGACATTCATTGAAAGAAACCACATGCCTGCACTGAGTACAAACTGCTTGACGAATTTCCAACCTTCATCTTTTGTCAACTGCACGCCATAGCACTTTCCTATTGCGACTGCCCCAGCTCCCATTGCTGAAGCTGTTAATGCCCAATTCACGTGAGCCGGAACTACAGCTGTTCCGACTACGGCAGCCATCATTGTCTTGATTGCCACATCTGCATCTTGATCGCATACATATACTGACTTTGCCATATCTTAATACTCTTGTTCGTGTCGAGCGCAACTTCTAATCGTTTTATAATAGAGATGTTGCAAGCCATCAAAACCTATCAAATAAAAATAGAAAAACGAGACTTGGTTTTCGTTATTCCCAAATCTCGCTTTTTCGTAATAGCCTATCAACGTCAGTCCCTTGTAATCTTGAAGCCCAATTTCAAAATTAGTTTAAGCATATCAATATACGTATTGCGGTCGTATTTGAGTACTTACGCATTATTTCTCGAATGACAAATATTCTGTCGCCACATAATCAGTAAGCCATACTCCATTTCTTGACAAATAGAACTTTGCACCATCATTGAACATTCTCTGAGAGTCAATTTTAAAGACTACTGGTACGCCATGTCGTTTACCAACATTAATAGCTGTTTTCGATTGTTGATGACAGATGTACATGTATTCTGTTCTGTGGTTTTAATCCATCTTTTAAAATATCATCTACAAAGTGTTCTGTTGTTCCGTGATATAGAACAGATGGTGGAACACATTCATCTAACTCCACATCCACATGTATCGAATGCCCTTGTCGTGCTCGTATATATTGCATATCAGAAGAGAACTCGTATCTCTGCTTATTATTCGTATTGACAATATCTTGTAACACATCAAGAGTAAAACCGTGATTACATATCAAGTCTGACACTTTTCGCCACCCATTATTGTCGAATTCGTATTCTCTATCATGGCGAAGCAAATATGCCAATTGTTTGCTTTTGTTATTCAAATTCATGATTCTCTAATTATTTGTTTGGTAAAAATTGAGTTTCTATGTATTATATCGGCGATTTGGTACCGTTCAAACTATCGTTCTTTGATATAATGGCCCAGCTGCGTGTGTAGCGGAGGTTTGGTACCGGTACCATCCGACCGCTACAACGGTACCATTGGAGCGATATTCTCAGGAAAGTAACCAAGCATTCCTTAAAATGCTGCGTTCCAATACAGACTTGCATCACCACCATACTCCTCAGTAAGCAATGCCATGAATAGTGCCAAATCATGTTTGTCATCATCACATTTATACTGCTCTGGATAACGGTTAACGGTGAGGTCGGTGATTTTATATCCATCATCGACTTTCTCGTACTTGGCCACATAGATACAGAATCCAGTCCAGCTTCGGTAGTAACGGATAGTGTTATCGTCACAATACATAAACCAATGGTCTTCCATGGCATCTGGAATGTGACCGTATTTTACACATTCCATTGCATTCTCAGGAAGGATGACACCAACAGGGATTGTGGTGTGCTGTTCTGGCATTGGCATGATAGTCCAGCTGTCCTTCGTAGCGACAACTGTTTTGACAGGAATAGGATTCTCTCCATTGAAGCGTTTTGCTGAATTTCCAGCACCCATTTTCCACATCATCAATGCCTTCAGCACCTCTGGGGACAGATTACTTTTCTTGTTTTCCGCCTCTGCAAATTCATCCGCAAATGGTTTGTAATTACCTTCGGGGTTATGCGCCTGATGAGTATTGTGGTCATCGAGGATGGCAAAGCTGATGAGACGGTACTTGTTCTTGAACTCAGGTTCTTCAAACACCTCATGGAACAGCTTGGCAATATGTGATGGAGGATTACGATAGGCTCCACATCCCAATGCTCCCAACACGAGGGAATCATGACCATGTCGAAGACCTATACGTAGTATTGTACGCATCTTGTTCTTCGTCCCTTCTATCAAATCGTCTGCAATATGTGTGGCATCCTTTATTTTTGGACGGTTCATACCAGCAACAGAAATGAAAGATAGGCGTTCTGGTGATTCCATCAGTTTATAGCCGCGTTGCTCATCCTCGCGGAATAGCAAGGCGCCAGGCGTATAGATGCCTCCAAAATTACGATCCAGAGGGTAACGCTCACCTGTACTGACTGGTGTAATATACTTCTTGTACCAAACGTGATTGATAAAGTATTCTGTAAACTGATACAGCGAACGGAATAGATTGGTACGACGGAATAATGATTCTTCCTGTGCGCTAGCACCCAGCATTACACCACCACCCGGATGTTTTCGACTCGCCATGTTCAGGATAGCAGGATTATAACCTTCTAGACAGAGGCGAACGCCTTCTTCGAGACAATCTACATTACGAACTATAATCTTTGTTTCTTCCTCATTAGTAGGAATGTTATCTACACGAAACTCATTCTTGTAGAACTTCGTTTCATGTTCCATGCGAGTAATGGCAGGAAATGTTACACGTTTGCCATCTTCTGTTGTATAGTACCCTTGGTTGACAATCTCTATCGTACTACGATATTCCTGTGCACGGAGTTCCTTGACTTTGTAATATGCAATACGATTTCCCTTAGAAGCCTTCTTCATTAGAGGTTCATAGGTTGAAATAAAGTCTGTGGAGTTCCATGTCGTTTCATTCGCATCGGGAGTTGTTGGAGTAGCCACAAGGTTCTCAACAAATTCCTTTGGCAAGATTACATTTTCCAAATCCAAGGCATCTTCAAACAGTGGTGCAATCTCTTCATCACGGAATCCTGCAATGCCACAGCCGATTCTTGTTACAAGAAACGTTAGTGTTGTATTCTGCTTTGCAAACAGAATAAAGGCATCTACGTATGGTCTGATGGTTTCAACTCCACCCTGCATAGTAGGAATAGCATAGCTTCTTCCTTGTATGCCAGTGCCTAATCCCCATACCGCACCAAAGCGGTTATAGGCAAGCCTTGCTGCTCCACCACCATGTGAACCTTCAAGGTTGCTGCCAAATACGAATATCTCATTCTCCTTCAACTTGGAGATCCGATCTGGTGTATATCTTCTATTGTACTTTTTCATTTTATTATGTTTACATAAACAGTTACTTCTAATCATTTTTAATAGAGATGTTGCAAGCCGTCAGAACCTATCAAATAAAAACGAAAAAAAACGAGACTTGGTTTTGTTATTCCTAATCTCGCTTTTTTGTTGATATATTGGCTTTTGTCTGTTTGGGGGGATTATGGCAGAACGTAATACATACTGGTCCTTGTAGGTAATTCATATAATTTCCCAACACTCCATTTCTGTCCCTTGATATATGAGCGTACTGCATTGTTGGCTTTCTCGTTTGTTGAAACCCAAGCATATTTATATCTTGATGACTCTAATGTCATTTGCCTCCATGGAGAATTAGGATTGTTGTCTTCGAAAATCCTCATTATATTTTTGACATGCTTATCTTTATTTATCTCGATAGCATCAGACTGGAAAATATTGATTTCTGATATAGATCCGTCTTTTTCAACCGTCAGCTCGGCTATCAGAAAAATATCTTGCTTCTTAAGCTTTTTAATTTCTTTATTATTCAAGAAATTTGATGTCGTTTTCTTTGCTTCAGAAGTGTTTAAAAGGGGATATGGGGCTTCATCAAGCCAACCTTCTTCAAAGACCATATTGTCAGCAATTCTCTTTATCTCTCTTGCTTTACGCTCTTCTTCCGATAAGTTTTCCTTTATGTCAAAAGCGCCGATGGCTTTCACCATTTTCGGCCTTTCCCCATTAGGTATTTGACCGTATGCAACACACTGTAGCAGTAAAGCGGCACTAACAATCATGCCTTTTTTAAATTCTATTCTTCCCATAGTGTTATTTTTTACATAAATACGATTTTTGTATTTTGAATTTCAAAAAGATTAATCAAATTGTGATTACTCTTTTGTTATCTTAAAACCAAGTTTTATTATCAGTTTGAGCGTTTCCAGAGACGTGTTTCTGTCGTATTCCTTTTCTTCCTCTGATAACTCTTCATAAGGCACAAGGCAAGGATGCTTCTTTTCGGCATCGTTCCGCTCCTCTCCATACGTCCAACCATCTTTTATACGACCTTCCGACCATACCTCATGCACATTCTTGGCTATATCCTCTGCTAAAGCTTTCAGTTCTTTTGGCAGAGTCACTTCCTTCGTGTCGATAGGATGTGGTGTGTAATTGTTTTTCTTCATTGCTTGCGATGTTTTATTGGTTTATATATGGATAGAGAGGAAGTTGATGGCAAACCTATCATCAGGAAAGAAGGTTTTTATTCTTTCGATTCTAACTTTTCTATTGCAGGTCCGTATCCTTGATAGGAAGCTTTTTCATACCATTCTAGTGCTTTAGTTTGGTCGATTTCCACGCCCCATCCTTTGGCATAACATTCGCCCACCATATATTGCGACTTACTATTGCCCTTTTCAGCTCCTCGCATATACCAAGCAAAAGCTTCTTGCTTATTGGGTGTAACCCCCAAGCCTTTCAGAAGACAATCAGCAAGGTTTCGTTGGGCACTGGCATACCCCATTTCAGCAGCATACCGAAACCATTGTGCAGCTTTCTGTAGGTTACGTTCATAGCCGTGTCCCTCAAAATAATATAGGGCAATAGCATTGATAGCATTTGCCGACCCCATGTCGGCAGCTTCAAGAAAGTAATCCATTGCTTTGTTATATTTTCCTTGATTGTAGCAATGCCATCCATGCTCTAATAACAGGCTTATTTTCATCTTTTCTGATGTTTCCTTTATAACGATATTGTCATCGGCCGAAGCCTCCATGAAGAATTGCTTCAGTCTCTCGTAAAAGGCATCAAAGTATGCTGTATCGTATTGTGGACCGTTTTTGTATCTTACATTCTTTATCTCATCGGGCAGTCCTTCGGGAAACTCAGTGAAACCACGCAACATAATAGGAATAACATTCTTGTCGAGTTTTAGGGCCTCTGCAAGTTCCACAAAGAGCCAGTCATGCTCCTTGTCACCTTTTTCTTCGATGGTTCTGCGGAACACATCGGCATCACATATCAGGATAAAGTCCTTACACTTAGCAATCCTGTCAAGCAGACCCTTATCAAAGTTGCCATTCATAAGATTATCCTGGTCAAAACTGACGGAATATCCATCTCGTTTAAGTAGATCATATATATGGCGAGCTGTTTCATAACCGCCATTGCGGCGGTAGCTGATGAAAATGTCGTAGGGTTTGGTGTGCATAGAATGTTGGTTTTATTTATTCAAAAATGTTCCTTCTGATTTTAGTATTATCCTCATTAATGCTTGTTATAACGTCAATCATATCGTTTTCTATAAGTAATTTCAAGTGAGAATTGTCGGTATAGTCTTGCCAATATTGTTTTTCTTCACAAATAATATTCCGTAACTCTTCAACAGAAGAGTCAATAACATCATTAATCTTTGAATAAACGAAAATCTTCGGAGTTCCTTTCAGCTTAAAAGCTTCCATGGCCAATTTGAATTCCTTTTTCGTATAACCGCCAACGTTGCCATTCAGAACGAAGAATATCGCATCTGTGCTGTTTTGAATGAAAGTATCATATGCAGCTTGATGGCCTTCTACCACTACTTCATGTTTAAAATTCTGATAAGAAAAACCATAAATATTCAATTCTTTTTTACTCCATTTAGTCTGCAATCTTACAATAGCTCCATTGAAAATATTCCTTTCGATTTCTAATCTCTTGGAACCTGAGAAGAACATATTGATGTCCTTTTTTAAAAGTACATCTGTAAATGTTTTTGTTATGTCATCTGTGTTGTCCAAATAAACCTTGAATTCATTCAATAGTCTTTGAGACTTATCCATCCGTAGTTCTTGGAAGTGGAGATAATCTTCCTTACGTTTATTATATCCAACTTCTATGGGTAGGTATTTTATTCCGAACGACACATCCTCATAGATACGCAATACGGAATGAGGAAAAGAACATATTCCTTCCATAGCACCATAATACATACCTATAGTTTCTTCCTCAAATGCCATAAATTTTGTCTGGATGAAGTTCATGCGCATACTATCAATAGTACCAATCTTGACATCCGTCATGGTTTCGTCAATCATAGCCTTCAGTTCATCATAAGTGGTTTGAGGTAAAGCGAGAGCTAATTCCACTTCAGCCAAGGGTAGTTTGTGATACGACAAAACCTGCTGTTTCCACCAAGAGCATTTGAATGTGAGCTTGGGGGTGAGCTCTTTTATTTCTGCTACATTCTTATCTTTCAGTTCGAATAGTTGCATTATCCTTTCAACATCCTTTGGCTCTAACTTTTTGTCTAATGAAGCTTTCATTGATAGTCTCTGCCATTCTTTCAATATGTCTCTTGTAATACCAACACATTGGTCAAAAGCAACAATGGTATTGCAAAAGATATTGCAAACTTCTGTACAAACAATATTCTCACAACGTCTGAATAGTATGTAAATTAATATCGTTATGAGTAGTGATAAAGGTAAGATAATTGTCAGTAAAGTCATTTTACGATTTTTTTATTTTTTTTATTGAGAATCAAAAATCATTTTATACGAATCACACAGTCTTTACCGTATGGCATATAGAGGACACTATCTTCCAAGGGAGCAGTAGAACTTAACCTGTACTCTTTTCTCTGTTTGGCTAAAGGAACCGTCATTCTTACACTACCATCCGCATCTGATACCGCAGACATATCTTCAACTCTTATAGTGGTATTGCCTACATACGATTCCGTTCTCGTATTCCAAAGCTTAAATAGTATATTGCCGTACACCGCAGGGTCACGGAATATGTTTACTTCTGTATTCTCCTGCAATGCCAACGTTGTGTCTACAGGCAGGTAATCAGGGCAAGAGATTGTGATGTGTACATCTTTTCCGATGTAACGATGAGGAATATTAAGAAAACTTGCCTTGTCTGATAAGGATGAAATAGTGTCAATCTTGTTTTCTTCACCAAAAGTAATTGTCACGACGGCATCGTGCAATGGTGGTAAATACTGATTCTTTACAGATTGTTCTTGAAGAGACAACTGTATATCTACAGATTTATTATAATGCCACACAGCAAATAAGGAGGCCAATATTACAATACCACCCACTATCCACGCTATCACCTGCCTTATGAGCATACGTTTGTGGCGTTGCCAGATACTGTCGAACTCCACTCCCAACAACTTAGTGATGAGTTGCACGTATGCCCTTTCCTTATTCAGCCATGGCCAGCGATGAATCTTCTCATGAATATTGGCACCGAGTATTTCTGGTAGTCCTAATTCGTTGACTATAGGATTGAAACACTCTGTTTCGGGATTACCGCTATGCGGAATACCATTCACGATAAAGAACTGTATCTGCTGCGTTCTTCCCAACTGATGGAAGAAGGCTATCTCTTTACCCACCCACTCAGAGCGTGCGGAGTTAGGCGAGCAGACCACTATAAGGTTTCGCGATGCTTTCAATCGTTCTTTCAACTCCTCCGTCAAATCTCCTGGCTGTATGTCGGTAGGAGCAAAGAACACCGGTTTCATCGGTTTCCTCTCCCACCCATGCTTGCTGCAGAGGGTCGTTGGCATGCGATAGTGTTCCAGCTTCTCTTGAATTCTCTTTCCCCATTTATAGTCGCGAGAACTATATGAGATAAAGGCGAAAAAATTATACTCTTGTTCCATAGTTTTGTATGATTAATCTTCCTCTAATATCTTCTTAATATTCTCCACATCCTCCTCTCTGTTCTTCGGAATCACACCAGCTTTAGCGAACTCCTCAAAATCAGAGAGGAAGCCTTCTTTTAGTTCAGAATTATACTGACGATAAATCTTCTCCGCCTCTTGATATTTGCCTTGAAAGAGTAGGGCGGCAGCAAGATTACTATAAACAATGTGTTTTGTTGAGTCCACTTCCAAAGCCTCTTTAGAATATGTTTCAGCCAGAGTGAATTGCTTCGTAAGTATTGATACATATGAAAGATTAACGTAACAATCAGTTAAATATGGCTCATAAGTCTTCGGATTAGCGTTAGCCAGACGTTTGAAAATTTCCAATGCTGCCTTGTACATCTGCTCTGTTTCATTGAAACGCTGGGTGTTGTTGTATAAAAGAGCGAGACCGATGTAACTCTTTGCCAAATCAAGCTTGTGTGCTTGCGGATTAGCGTCAGCCAAGCGTTTGCGTATCTCCAACGCAGTCTTGTGCATCTGCTCAGCTTCGTTGAAACGCTGGGTGTTGCAGTATAAGACAGCGAGGTTGTTGTAACTCATAGCCAAATTAGGCTCGTACACTTGCGGATAAACGTAAGCTAAGCGTTTTTGTATCTCTAACGCAACCTTATACATCTGCTCAGCTTCGTTGAAACGCTGGATGTTGCTGTATAAGACTGCTAGGTCGTTATAACTCGCAGCCAAATAATGCTCGTACGCTTGCGGATTAGCGTAAGCTAAACGTTTGCGTATCTCTAACGCAACCTTGTACATCTGCTCAGCTTCGTTGAAACGCTGGGTACTATAGTATAAATTAGCGAGGTTGTTGTAACTTATAGCCAAATACGGCTCGTATGCTTGTGGATTAGCGTTAGCCAGACGTTTGTATATCTCCAACGCATCCTTGTTCATCTGCTCCGCTTCGTTGAAACGTTGGGTGGTCATGTATAAGTTGGCGAAGTTGTTGTAACTCCCAGCCAAATACGGCTCGTACGCTTGTGGATAAGCATCAGCTAAACGTTTGAATATCTCCAACGCATCCTTGTACATCTGCTCAGCTTCGTTGAAACATTGGGTGTCGCTATATAAGATAGCGAGGTTGTTGTAACTCTGAGCTAAATCCGGCTCGTACGCTTGCGGATTGGCGTTAGCCAAGCGTTTGCATATCTCTAACGCTGTCTTATTCATCTGCTCCGCTTCGTTGAAACGTTGGGCATAGTTGTATAAAATAGCAAGGTTGTTGTAACTCTGAGCCAAATACGGCTCGTATGCTTGTGGATTAGTGCCTGCCAAGCGATTACGTATCTCTAATGCTGCCTTGTACATCTGTTCCGCTTCGTTGAAACGCTGAGTGATTCTGTAAAGTTCGCCAAGATTGTTGTAACTCGCAGCCAAATCAGGTTCGTATACTTGCGAATTAGTATTAGACAATATCCTTTTAATATACAATTCATATTCTTTCTCAGCCTCAGTGAACATATTTTGAATTTGCGCAAAATAAGCGTAATCCCAGATAGCGTCCGGTGTTTGTAGTCTGTCAGCTAAGCCCTTCAGTAATTCTCCTGCTTTGATCCATTCATTGTTCATTTTATAAGCAGCCACCTGTGCTTGGATACTTTTTGTGTATTCATCTATATCCTTATTGGCAAGCATTTCGGCAGAGTCAGCCTTTTGACGCAAATCTGCTGCTTGCGCCTTAACCTTCAAGGCATCATCGAGCTTTTTAAGATAGTTACCTTGCTCAAACAATTTGATGGATTCTTCCAACTGTCCTTGGTTGAATAATTCGATAGCCCTTTGCGCAAGTGTGTCAATCTCACTCTCATCAATGCGCGCGAACATATCGGCATATTCCTCCATGTGCGCCAAGGCATTGTTCCTTTCCTTTTCTATTGAATCAAGCTTTGAATAGTATTGGTCAATGCTTAGCTGCTGTTTTGCGTTTTGGGCTTTCAGTTGCTCCAGTTTTTGTTTGTATTTCTTCTCCGCCTGGCTTCTTCCGATGGCGATAAGATTGTTCTTCTGTTTTTGAAATGCATCGGCATCGCAGACAATCAGTACAAGTGCGTCTTTCTGTACATGCCATCTCTTAACCTCCTCCTTGTTAAACACAATCATGCCCGATTTTTGTACGATGGCATCTCCCATAGCATCTCCCAAGGCTCTGTCTTTCAGCTTCAAGACAAACAGTCCGTTTTCTTCTTGACTGACTACTCCGTTAGGGGACGTGGCAACTTTTATGTACACGCCACCAAGAGGCGTACGCTGCTTCTTACCATTATAGCGATAGGCTACACCAATTTGATCAATAGCCAAAGCATTACCAATACTCAATATCGCTAAAAGCAGCAATAATAAAAATCTACACTTTCTCATGAGTTTTCTATATTATTCTATTCGTTCTCCTTGTTGAATACCATCATTCCCATTCTTCGCACGATAACATTTCCTATAGTATCTCCAAGGATAAGATCTTGTAATTTCAATATTAAGTGTCCTGTATTTTCCTGACTAACTGCCCCATTTGGAGAGTTTGTGTCTTTCACATATACACCGCCAAGTGGTGTGCGAGGTTCCTTTCCATTGTATTGATATACAATACATTCTTGGTCTATGGCAAAAATATTGCAATAGTTCAATATTGCAATAAGAAGTAAAAAAATCTTTTCATAAACTATCTGTGTGATTTATTTGGTGAATAATACAAAATGTAGTAAAGCGAAATATTAGTGTTGCTTATTCTTCCTTCAACATCTTCTTTATCTTCTCCACGTCTGCCTTTCTTTCGGTTGGTATAATGCCAGCCTTGGCAAACTCTTCGAAATCATTTAGAAAGTCATTTTTGAGCTCTGATTTGTATTGAATATAAATTTTCTCGGCATCTGTATATTTACCTTGTAGCAGATAAGCCAGTGCGAGATTGGTATTAGCGAAATATTTAGTTGAATCAACTTTTAGAGCTTTAATGGAGTATTGCTCGGCTTGAACAAATTGTTTGGAAAGTATGAACGTGTAAGCAATATTTATATAATCAACTGCTAAATATGATTTGTAAATCTGTGGATTGTCTTTTGCTAAGCGTTTATGGATTACCAGTGCAGCCTTATGCATCAGTTCAACTTTGTCGAAACGTTGAACACCAAAATATAAAGTAGCAAGATCGTGGTAACTTTGAGCCAGATCAGGCTCGCAAGCCTGAGGATTTGTTTCTGTCAAACGTTTATAGATATCTATTGCCACCTTGTACATTTGCTCACTCTCGGTGAAATGCAGGGTATAATTGTATAAATTAGCAAGGTTATGGTAAATTTGAGCCAAGGCAGGTTCGTAAGCCACTGGATTGTCTTCCGCCAAACGTTTATACATATCTATTGCCAGTTTGTACATTTTTTCGCTTTCATCAAAGCGTTTGGCGTTAAGGTATAAGTTAGCAAGGTCATTGTAATTAGCAGCTAAGTATTGTTCGTAAGCTTGCGGATTGGATTCCGCCAAGCGTTTTCTTATTTCCAATGCAGACTTGTACATCTTCTCACTTTCGGTGAAGCACTGAGTATTGCAGTATAAATTTGCAAGGTTGTTGTAACTGGTAGCCAAGTATGGTTCATAAGCTTGTGGAGTAACTTTTGTCAAACGTTTATATATACCCATTGCCTCTTTGTGCATTTCTTCACTTTCTTTGAAGCGTTGGGTATTGTAATATAAAACACCAAGGTTGTTGTAACTGGCAGCCAGGTGTGATTCGTAAGCCTGTGGATTGTCTTCTGCCAAGCGTTTATAGATATCCATTGCCAGTTTGTTCATCTTTTTGCTTTCATCAAAGCGTTTGGTGTTAAGATATAAGTTAGCAAGGTCGTTGTAATTGGCAGCTAAGTATTGTTCGTAAGCTTGCGGATTGGATTCCGCCAAGCGTTTCCTTATTTCCAATGCAGACTTGTACATCTGTTCTGCTTCGTTGAAGCGTTGGGTAATGAGGTATAATCCCGCAAGGCTATTATAGCAATCTGCTAAGCCGTGCTCGTAAATCAAAGGATCGATTTCATCCAAACGCTTACAAATTTTCAATGATTCCTTGTAAATTTGCTCACTTTCATCGAAGCGTTGTGTATCGCGATATAAATCAGCAAGGGTTATATAACAGCCTGCCAAGTATAACTCGAATGCCGCAGGATTAGCATTAGCCAAACGTTTATAGATGTCCAATGCCATTTTGTTCATCTGTTCACTCTCGTTGTAACGTTGAGTTCTAGCATATAGAATCGCAAGCAAATTGTAATTTAGTGCTAAATCTGGTTCATACGACTTGCCAGAAAAACTGATTTTATTTATATATAACCTCAGATAAATTTCTGATTCATTATAATGATTCTGATTCAACGTAAAATAAGCATAATTTCTAATTGCATCCAAGGAGTTCAGTTTGTTAGCCAACCCTTTCAACAAAGCTCCAGCCTTGTCCCATTCATTATTCAATTTATAAGCAGCAACCTGTGCCTCTATACTTTTCAGATATTCTTCAATGTCCTTATTTGCTAACATTTCAGCAGAGTCCGCTTTCTGACGCAATTCCATAGCTTGTGCTTTTACCTTCAAAGCATCATCGATTTTCCTGAGATAGCTTCCTTGTTCAAACAATTTGATGGATTCTTCCAATTTTCCTTGGTTAAACAATTCGATGGCTCTTTGTGCCAAGGTATCTATCTCACTTTCATCAATACGAGCGAATAGGTCGGCATACTCCTCCATGTGTGCAAGGGCATTGTCTTTTTCCTTTTCTATAGAATCAAGTTTTGTATAATATTGGTCAAGACTTAACTGCTGTTTTGCGTTTTGGGCTTTCAGTAGTTCTATCTTTTGTTTGTATTTCTTCTCTGCCTGATTACGTCCAATTGCAATTAGCCGTTCCTTCTGTTTTTGAAATTCATCAGCATCGCAGATAATCAGTACAAGCGGTTTCCTTTGAACGCTCCATCTATTAACCTCATCCTTGTTAAACACCATCATTCCTACTTTCTGCACGATGGCAGTTCCCATAGCATCTCCCATATTGATGTCTTTCAGCTTTAAAACAAACTGTCCGTTCAGTTCTTGGCTGACCACTCCGTTTGGCGATGTAGCGACTTTTATATAAACTCCACCAAGAGGTGTACGCTGCTTTTTTCCATTGTAACGATAGGCTATACCAATTTGGTCAATAGCCAAAGCATTACCGATACTCAATATTGCTAAGAGTATGAATAAAACTTTTTTTATAGTCGTATTGGAATCGTTCCAATTGTACATTATACTTATCTGTATTCCTTAATATTGCATATTGGTATCCCCTCTAATCCAGGAATATTATCTTTGACTATTGTGGGCTGTCCTGTTCTGGTCGCCTGCCACAAATATTTTGAAATAGGAATCTCTTTCACAATGTATGTCGTATTTGTAGTGTCTGTAGGTATCGTAAAATGCTTGTGGCTTTCTGAAAGATCTTGTAGATCTTGTATTTCTTCTGTTGACAAATTAATGGCTTCGGACATAGGTGCTTTAAGGAAGCAATCGATATCTATACAAGCTGAATTTCCTTTTTTAACAAAAGCAGGTGTAGACTTTTGTTCATTAATCACTAAATTGAGTAATTACAGAAGTCTATAGGCTTACTTGTCTTATACAAATCCATCATTTCATCTATTATTTTCTTGTCCACTTCTGAATCAGTAATTTTTGCACCTAGGGTTTCACCATAATATTTTATTTCTTGAAATCTTTTAGATTTGTTCGGTTCATTAGGTGAATAGAAAAGTATTGCTTTATCTTTAGCGTGCTTATTAAATTCTATTTCAAAACTTTCAGCCACGTTTTCATCCATAGAATAATGCCAATCATTCCATTTTAAAATCCATGTACCAGGCTTTATTCCAAATGTTTTTAATGGACAAAATCCTTCAACTGTTTCATTTAATTCATTGATTATTATTACAGAATAGACATCGTGTTTTTTATTCCTATAGAGCATTCTTTTTATTGGCATTACAATTATTTTTCTGAAAGGCCAGTATAATATATATGCAGATAACAATATAAATGTTAGAATAGGAATAATAATTAGATATGAATATTTCCAATCAAATCTATTCCTAATATAGACCCTTTTGTTTTTTTTGTCATATATAGAAAATACACATTCATTATTAAATGAACGAATTAGCTTATAGGCTTTATATTCTTTTCCTAAATGATTGTAACTAATTTCTATCTTTCCGTCATTCTTATCATAAAATCTAATAATTTCGTGATCACAGAATGGATAATAAAAATATGTGGAATATGAAGTCCTTCGCTTTACTTTTATTTTAGCGTACCCCTCTTCGCAAGTTATTAAATTATCATTTGTGTCCCAAAAAGATTGTTCTTTTATATAGCCTTGGGATATCGAATGAAATTCAATGTGCTTGTGGTATCCAAACTTCTTTGAAATTGCAGGCTTACCTTCCGCATCAATAAAACTAATGACTATTTTTGCTTCGGAATCTGTTTGATCTGCGATTTCACAATTTTGCTTGTGATATCCATCAGCACAATTAGTGGGATTATCATAACAATCAAAATACTCAATTGTTTTGTATGAATCATTTCCCTCTAATATTGCACATTCAACACATTTATGATATTTTTCATTACATAAAACAGGATCCCCTGATTTATTAAAATATCTAGTCTCTAGACAGTTGTAACCATCTCTTACAAAAGACGTAGTCTCTTCTGTCGCATAGCCGAATTTGTTATTCTCTATGTCATAAATTGAATTCAATGAGCTTACCTTTCTTACCGAATTACCAAGGTTTGAAGATTTTAAAGATGTAATTTTCCAACCATATTCTCCTTCATTATTACAAATCGGTATTCTTGTATTTCTGTCTATCATCCTTTGTTCAGTAATCTCACCTTCGTTATTGTATATGTTTTGAACAATCAAAGGAGTACCTGGAATAAAATCATTATCTTCGTTTAAAATATTTTCATAAATTTCAAAACGACTATTTAAAACGCAATGAATAGTTTCTTCAGAATTACATATTCTATAGGAATTTACCCTATGCAATGTATGTTTTTCCACAGCTTTAGACAAGATATCTTTCCACGTGTTTTTTATATTCTTTATTATATACTCACGTGTAGTTATTATACATGTCCCGTCTTCCATATGGGAAAAAGTATATTCTTCTTCTGCCAAATTCGCTGAACTTTTGAAGATTTCTTTTTTACATAAGCGTCCGCGATCGTCAAATTCACAATTTATAGAGCGAATCCCATTATTGTCTTGTGCAGGTTCATCTTTATAATTCCAATATGAAACTTCTTTTAGAAAACCATGTTTCGTATATTTGTATTTAATTGCAAAAACCCCATTGTCAGACAAACTAATATAGTCATTGTTTTCAATATTAGACACTGGCATTTTTGACAGTTTTATACCATAAAAATTTTGTTTCGCGATTAAGCCATTAGGATGATATTTATATTTTATTTTTTTTACTATTTCATCGTTTTTATTTAACAATGTCAATAAGTTGGGTCGGTCATAAATATCATATCCGATAACTAAACGAGAATATTCAAATGTACCATCTCGTCTGTCTGTAATAACAGCATCGTTATTATAATATTTTTGTTCAGTTATCAGATTTCTCTCATTATATAATCTTTCTTCTATACAATATCCTTCTGGATTATTTATTTTATCTCCGGCAATGTCAATGTGATAAACCTTTGTTTGATTTTCTTTGGTATAATATTCATATCTCACTCCGTGATATCCAAATATATCATATATTCGTCTGCCTGTTTCAGACACAAAATATTGAGAAATTAATCTATCTTGTGAATCGTATTGACTAAAAACGCCACAAATACCATTATAGATATGTATTATTTCACCCAATTCATTTATGAACCATCGTTTTATTTCGTTACCATACTCATCATATTCAATTTTGACTCCATAATTTCCATCACAATGTTTGCATGGCTTGTCGTATGCATCGAAATATTTTGCACAAATAGGGAGACCTTCATCGTTATAAGAAAATTCAATTGAGGATATACCAACAGAAGTAAAGCCATCGCACATGTATTTGATTCTAATTTCCCTACCACTCTTGTCATAATCGATAGAGATTCCATGAAAACCATCTTTTGTGTAAAAATCCACAGTAGTTTCACTTTCATTTGTTTTTGTGGTATTATAGAAGAAAACATGTTTGATTTTCCTCTTGCCATTACAGAAACATGTATGTATATCAAAACAGGAAATACCATCTTTACTTTGCTGCTCCTTGAAATCAAGCGACAGTCTATCGCTATTAACAAATTGATCTAACAATTGTTCTAAAAACAGTTCTCCTCTTTGTTCGTTATTACTATTTAGTTTTGTAAAATCTGTATCGAATCTATCAGAAGAATTTTGCAATGTGTTAGACCGTGTGTTATCTACTGAGAACGAAAATGATTTATTATCCCAAATTTGTCGTCCTCTAATATTTAGTACATTTTGAGATTGAAGAATTTTGTTACAATTCTTTTGTTTTCTTCGTTCTTTTTCTTTTAATTTTTCTTTTTTATATTCTTCTAACAAGGATTTTCTTTTTGCCTCCTCTTCCAAACGTATTCTCTTAAGTTCTTCCTCTTGCTTTTTACGTTCTATTTCTTGTTGAATTCGTAATTGACGTTGTTCTTTTCTTTCCTTTACTACAGGACATAGTATGTCATGGATGAATTCTATTCGGATATCATTGCCGTAATTGAATGTTCGAAGCAACTTCTTTTTCCAAATAAGGTCGTCAACCTTATTTATGTCAACAAACTTGCAAAAGTCTGAATAGGAAACATTATTGCGACGACTGCTTGATGTTAGTAATTTATCTTCCATTAAGCAGATTTCCTCGTCTGTCAAGTTTTCTATTGATTCTATATAAAAGTCTTTGATGATATCAGCTCCAAACTGCTTAATGATTCGTGATGATATAATATCATCATTATCGCCCAACTTTTGATATATTCTACTTAGAAACAAAGATAACACTGCAGCATCAACTTCTATTTCCGGTTCATCGACCAAAGAGAAATCGCTCCTACCTGTTACTGTTTCTATTATTAAGTGTGCAACATCTATAGAAACAAGTCCAGGACGTGGTTTTGTAATTATTTCTACAGCTTGTTTATTATTTAGTGGACGCAAAGCGAAACGATGAAATTTCAAAGAGGGAATTTTTGTTGTATAGAATTCAAACTCCGAAAGGAAGTCTTCCCTTAAGATAAAAATGAAATGGATATTGTTGTCGTTTACATATTGCGCTTCAGGGCAAACTACTCCATCTTTGATGTTGTTAAAGAGATTGCTCATACTGGCAAAACCTTCTACTTGAATGGCAGACTCAACAGTTTCTTCTGTCTTCAAATCATCCGAGTTGAATGCGATTTCCTTAGGCATTACATTATTGAGAACATAAGCAAATTCTTTAAAGAATTCAGTTCTTGCAACAGCTGTCTGCTGTAGCGTAAATATTTCCTCGAACTGATCGAATACAAGTATTAGTTTCGCCCTTTCCCCATCAACAAAAAACTCATGTCTATGAAAGAATTCCCAAAACAGTTCTTTATCTACATTCTTTACCGATGCGGTCTCTACAACTTCAACGTCTTTGCCAATAGCTTCTTTTATCTGGCTAATATAACTTTTGTTGTTGCTATGGTCAAGTCGTAAGACAACAGGAATAAATCCGTTCTCTCTAACTATAGGCAAAACGCCGGCATTAATGACGGAAGTCTTTCCAATACCAGACTTACCATATACTATGGTATCAATATCATTAAGGACACGCTGAGTAAGATCTTCAATCTCTTCATTGCGACCAAATATGATTTGGTTTTCTTGGTAGGATTCCAACCCTAACCAAGGGTTGTGTTTTTTGTCTAACATATCCTTACTGTTTGGATTCAATCTTATTAATAATTTTGTCAACTATTCCTGGTATATCAGCTTCAGAAACGTAGGTGATAGCATTATGCGCTTGAAACTTTTCAGGCAAGTGGGCATTGTAAAAATCAAAGTCTTTCTCGGCAACTGGAATAATATATGTTCGCCCGATACCGATACCACACGCTACATCCCACTCATTTCGATATACATGAACCTCATCTTTTTCTTTCTCTATGTTCTGCGAAAGAACCGGAACAAAATATTTTGCATTTTTTATCGCTCTTTTGATTTCTTCCATGAACTTTCCGCCAACGGTAATATTGTACCTATCATACCATACATTCAACTTTCTTTTTGTCAATTCATTGTATAACATTTCTACAAATGCAGAGTCGGTTCTGGAGTAACTGATAAACACATCAGCCTTTTCTTCTGGATATGAGAATTTCGTTAGTATTCGCTTCTGTATTTTGTCCTTTAGCTCTGGGTTTTGTCCATATAGTAGGTCTATGCGATTAACAATTTGATCAACAACTTCATCAGGGTTTTCTCTCATGTAAGTTTTATTTCTCATCATGAAATGAATAAATGATTCTTCTAATTTATTAGTAGCAATCATGTCGTTATTGTTTTCTTTCATTTCCCGTTTTTTCCTTATCGAATACCAAACAAAACGAAATAGCCAATCGCTATAATCTATTCCTAACATTAGGAGAAATTTCCCTTTCAAAGAATCGACCAATATTTCAGGGCGTGAGCCTTCTTTTAGCCAAGAAGAACAAAATTCCAGCATGTCTTGGTCTGTTACTACATAGCTATGCGCTCTTGGATCGCCCACTCGCCCAAACATATAATATACAGAAGGCTTGTACAAAGCCGATTCGTTGACAATGTTATCGTTTTCTTCAGTGTTATTTTTGAATTTCAAAACCTTTAGTTCCTTTCCCCATACATCACGCATTACCTGCTCCACTATAGGAGTAAAGGATGTAGTGATAACGAATGGAAACAATTTACTTTCTATCAACTTATGTAATATGTCTGACGCCTTTAGTTTAGGCGCATTGGGGGCGAATAGCCTGTTTATCCAAGTGTAAATGCTGTCCCGTCCTCCTATAATATTGGCTTTTAAATATGCATCATCGTAAACCAATTCTGAAAAGCTCTGAGGCTTTGATTTTACATTAAATTTCTTCGAAATAAAATCAAGCAGTTGTTTGTGAGTATTGCCACCATTAGTCAATATTTCAGGTCCAATAACAGGAATAACATCACCATCTATAATTTTACTAATCAATGCATTCCACATTGGCTCTTCATCGCTATGTGTCTCTTGACCAAAGAGATTTTCCCCTCCAAACGATTGGGCAAATATATTGTCTTCCATAAGCTACATTTTATTATATTACTGAGATTCACACATTTAAAGATTCTCTTTATTATGCCCCACACCTTATGTACAAATTTTATACATGGGATATTTCGGTCAAGTTCACCCTTTTTATAACAGTTGTTTATGTGACGGGCAATTATGGTTTTGTTAAGTCCAAACAACTTTGTCACCTAGCTTTGTGTGAACCAAACAGTATCATTCTCCAGCTTCACGTTCAGCTGTATGCTTCCGTTCTGAGAGCTGTATATTTCTATTGAATTATTCATCATCTGTGATCTTTATTGTTTATAATTGTCCTTTAATATCCATGCCATTGCCATCATTAGGAAGCAGTCGTATTTCATGTCGGCAGGGTTACGGCGTTGTAGGTCATGGTAAGAGCAGAGATCAATGTGCTTGGGGCACTTGGAGTCTTTTTTTAATCCCTTACGGTATTGCTCTCTTGCTTTGCCAAACTTCAGTTCGTCTGCAATTCTTTCCTTGTCTGTAAGAGGACTGAAGCCAAGAATCAGTTTCTCTACATTCCATCGTGCATGCTCGCATTTGGCAAGAGCTGTGAGGTTGGCTTTCACAATATGCAACACCTTGCGGTATTCGTATTGAAGAAACCAATAAAACATCTTGCGGTTTACTTCCTTTATGCCTTTTAGACCCTTTTCCTTTTTCCTTTTCTTTAGTTCCTCTTTCCATTTTGCATCATCTGCATCATTGTTTTCATCTTGTTCTACGAGTTCATAGAATTTTTCCACGCAGCGGTGTTTCCTCCACGAGAAGAGCCTCTTGCTACGGCTAAAAATGCTTTTGTCGAATTCGTCATTTATTGCATCTATCGTCACTACCGAACGCAAACGCGACTCAAAGCAATCAGTGCAGAAGATGTTCGACAACAGGTTGCGTAGTTCTATCTGGTTCCTAACGCATTGTGTTGGTGTTCCGTTATCGTCTTTTTTAAAGAAGCCATTCCATTTTTTTTGTGTGTCACCTGAACTTTGCTGATAGCAGAAATAATGTAGCGCACGGCTGTAACGCTCCGCAGTGTTCGGATCGTCTGGAGGAAGGTTGTCAATATCCGCCCCTACATAATAAACCATGTTGGCTCGCATTGCATTGTGGAGGGCTATCGGCATGGTTTCATAGTAGTCGGGGTTATCGGTATGCACCATATTTTCCACCTCATCTTCGGCAACTACTATAGTATAGGCATTGTCATTGTTGTCTTTGCTTGTAAACCTTCTCCAGTTCATATATTCTTTATAGTCGTGGGCACTGACTTCCACCAGCTCAAGCTCTACATCTATGAATGAGTCTTTGTTTTCTGTCTTTATTACAATCTCTTTCTCACCATCCCATTTCTTAATGGTATACTTGCACAATAACGTCAGATTGCACAGGTATTCCTCTTTAGATATATGGTCAATGATGGATTTTGACTTGTCTTCCTCCAAGTCGGAAGAGTTGTAGAGAATGGTTATCACTGTTCGGTTGCTTCCTTCATCTTCATTGAAGTTGGGATAGTGGGCTATCATCGCTATCTGTCGGGCAATGCATAGCATAAGGTCTGAAATGCCGATGATAATAACATGCAGATGTTCGCTCAAGGATGGAGAGAAACCTATACCATTGAATGGCGAGTGTTTTTCTTTTTCCGGAAGAACATTAAGTACATACTTACGAGCCTTATTCCAATTGTTGATGGTCTCTTCAGAAAAAGTCTCGTTGCCTTTCAGCCTTTTCAGTTGCTTAAATACATTGTTAAGCTTGTCTGCATCGGTTGTTGTAGGAGTATTTTTCATCGTTTTACACCTTTCTATAATCTGCCTCAACCTCTGTGAGGTGAATGTTGCTGTTGCTTGCGTCGTATCCCGAAGGACTCTGATAGAGTTGCAAGTTGAACATCTCAAGAGACTGGATGATGTGTTCAGTTATCTCAGACTGCTGCCACTCGAAAGCTTCCCACTTAGTGTCGTTTATAAAGATATGGATGTGCAAAGGTAATCCCTCATTCATCTGTTCTTTCCATGTAACAAACAGACGTGGCTGTTGGCATACATGTGTATTCTGCATGAGCCAGTGATAAAGGTAGCGGCGGAAGGCGTGGATATTCAATTCGCCTGGTACGATAGCCGATTGCTTGAAACTCTCATCCGTGTCGAGATGCGTTCTCAGGTAATACGCCTCTTCGTGTGAGAGCGTGTGTATCCATCCTGTGTCTATGATGAAAGTCTTAGCCATCTGTCGACCATGTGTTTTGCCGTCAAGCATTCGTTGGTTGTTCTTGAAATGCTCAGCATGCAATATATATACAGGAAAAGCAGAAGTTGTTGTGTCCCAATTCTCTATCTGTACGGTAGTGAGAGTGATAGAGCGCACAATGCCGTTGATGCCATTACTCTTCACTTCTATCCAATCGCCAATTTTTAATAGTCCGTTGGCTCTAAGGTAGAAGAATGCTGCCACGCTCTTTATGGTGTCCTGGAATATCCAGCCGAGCACGGCGCCAAACGTGGAGACGATGATAAAACTGTTGTCGTCTTTCTTTATTCCGAGAGCAAACACTATTGATGTAAGACAGATACCGAATATGGCAAGCAGAATGATTTGGCTGATGGTTATTCTCGACTCTTGCTTTCGTAGACTGTAAAGTTTGTTAAGATTGGTTATTACATATGCCGAAATACCAAACAGCGTGCAACTGATAGCAATAATCCCGACCTTGTAAATAATGTCTGACGGCGAAGCATAGTTGTGATGGGATATGCGTTCAATAATTTTTGGAACAAAAAACGCCAAACTAATTCCTGCCGCAACCATTGTGATGATAAAACACCATGATGACTTAAGAATGGCTCCTGCAATTTGTAGCAGATACCATTTGCCCGACATACACTTGTGTGACAGCGTACGCCTTATCCAAAGCCCTAAAACTGTTAGTGGAATCAGTAATAAAACTAATATATGCAGAAAGCACAGGTTTCCGCCCTGATGAAAACTGTAGCACCAGTCGTGAATGAACATCACCCAATCGAAACACGATCTACACATACGCTATCTATCTTTTCTTTATCTCAAACCCCAACTTCTTGACCAACTTCAGCGTCTGCATCGCCATTTCTCGGTCATATAGTTTCTCGCTTTCGGGCAGATTGCAGTAAGGTACCATGTCGGGTGTTTCTTTCTTCTGGTCGTTGCGCTCAGGACCGTATGTCCAGCCTTGGTCGGTACGGGCTTTTGCCCATATCTCGTGAGCATTCTCGGCAATAGCCTCTTGCAGTTCGGTGAGGTCGTCATCGAGTTGTACGTCATCAAGACTTATTGGGTATGGCTCGTAAACGAAGCGGTCGGTGGTGTTCACCACAACGAGATAATGGTTGGATTGTGACCAAGCCTTAACGAATGACGAAATGGGATAGGTGGTGAGTTCCTCTTCGGTATAAGGGTTGAAGAGTGTTATTTCATCAGACTCTATGGAAATGGAACTGATAGCTACGGCATGATTGGGCTGTGTGGTGTCTTCTGCCACGTCATGAAGTAATTGGGTATTGTCAATTACGGCTATCAGTTGGTTGCCTTTGGCTAAAAGGCGAGCAATATCTTCTGTAGTGGAGTCGTAGCGACGGCTGACGGACAGATTGTTCTTCTCTAAGAGTCTGCCTATATTATATAGTGGCATACCTTTGTCTTTTAGCCAGCAGTTGCGGTAGGCTTCGTCAAGGAGCGTTTTGTGTGTGGTCTCTATGCCAAACTGATGGAGGATGAACTCTTCACACTCTATGTCGCAAAGATAGTTTTCCTTCTGCTTGGCTGCCATGGCTGTCATGGGGACAGGTTTTGTTATGGCAGGTTTTAAAGTTGCCATATCTTCATCCACTTCACTTGCAATGCGAATGATTTCCTGTAAATTTTCATCCTGTTCTGCAGCTTTCAACACACGCATGGTGTCTTCTGCCGACGTGTTGCCGTCCAAGAAGGCAGACAACAGTTCATCTGATATAATAATATGATTATCGTTCATAATGCTTTTTGTCTTTAAGTGCAACTTCGGTGAGAGCTTGTATCGCTCTACGTTTGATATTATAGAGATTGTCCACGGTCACACATAGTTGCCGTGCAACATCTTCCGGTGTCTTGTCTTCTATCATCAGCAGACGGATTACCAAGGCGTAACGTTGGTTTTTCATCTGCCTTAATAAAGTCTCCATATCCATTCTTGCTTGTGAATTTTCTGCAAAAGAAAGATTACGTTGACTATTGTTAAGAGGTTCTTGACTCTCGTCATCTATCACTTTCGCCTTGCTCTTCAGCAATAGGCAATGTCTTATAGCAACGGTCTTTAGCCATTGATAGAGTGTACTTTCAAACTTAAACGAGCGCAACTTCTTCGCATCGTTCTCCATAAGGAGTATATATAGTTCGCTGATTATCTCGTCGTAATCAACTATCTGTGTCCCGAACACTCGCCTAATGACACTAAGGAACAATGGGCGGCAATCCTTAAAGAAGAATTGTGCAGTCACCTTAGGGTCATGGGCGATGAGGGATGATATTATTTCTTTGTCGGTCATTCGAAAGATGTTCTATTGGTTTGAACAATTTTATTAATAATATGGGTAGGAAGTTCTCCATTTACTTCAAAGGGTATAGTCTTGTAACCTCCGTTTTCTCGGATGTATGACATACCTTTAATTTCAAAGAGATTCTCAGAGATACTAAAATCCGCATCTATATAACCGGTGTTTTTCCCGTTATCATTATTTACAGTACCTTCAATATGCTTTTTAATTAAAAACATAGAAAAATATGTAAGGTCGTTGTTTTGCGGATATTGTATTTTTGCTTCAATTTTTATGTTAAAATTGTCATGGCAATCAAATTTTATGATGAATTTAGCTTCACTCTTGTAGTAAATGCCATTTGTTGTTAATGAATAGATATTGCTTGATTCGCTATTTGTATTTCTTTTTGAAGAAGCATCTCCTCTTTTATGGTCAGCAAATCTATACTGTGTAGAGTCATGATCCGATTTGTAGGCTATGTGTGACTCATTATATTTTTCGACCTTTGTATTATTCTGTGAGCCTCCAAAACTAATATATTGGATTGGTATAAATACTACACACAAAAAGAAGGCAATAGTAATGGTTATAAAACATCCTTTGTGTTTAGATAAATCTCGTAGCCTATTAGATTTGGAATATACCATTTCCTGTTTTTCAAAATTAATATTTTCAATATTTTTCTTTTTGTCTTTGATTGGTAAGTATGCGCATATTTCAGAATAATGTTTGAAGTCAAATGATTCAAATTGACGTAAACTAATTGGTAATGAAGATATGTTAAAATTAATAATAGTAATTATATTCCCCGTTTTTCTTCCTGTTCTTTTTTCTTCAATAAAAGTTCTCCATTCTGATTGTACATAAGAAGATTCAATGTGTTCTGGTTTAGAAGCAATAATTATCATATGTGTGGAAGAATCCAACGCTTCATCAATAATCTTTCCGTATTCAGCAATGCCTTTCTTTCGTAGCTCTTCATTTGCCAAAAAAACATTGTAATTCAGCTCTTTCAAATATTTATACACCTTTTTAGCAAAAGGGTAGTCTTCGCTTTTACAAGAAATAAAAACATCATATTGCGCATTTTTAATGTCATTTGCGCATGGAATCAATGTTTCCTTTTGGTCTTTCGTTCCACATCTTTTCTCTATTTCATGTAATAGAATCACCTTTGCACTTTTACTATCATACGGATTAAGACGAATGACAGGAATCTCTAATAGAAAATGTCCAATTTTTCCTAAATTCACTAGTTCTGTATTATCAATAATTATAGGAATAATCGTCTTATTTTCTTTTATTGCAAGACGTAAGTCTTCTTCAGTATAGACCGAGGAAGAACTATTTCCAGACAATACGCAAAGAACTGCTTTTGAACTGATGATTTCAGCTCTTATGGTTTGCTCAAAATCCGATGCTGCTTGTATACTTTGTATATCACCAGAATATGTATATCCCGCAGACTGTAAAATACTTTTTATTTTTGAGACTGCTTCAAAATCTCTTCTGCTGGCACTAATGTATATGTCGCTATTCATTTATGATAATCTTAAATTGAGTGTCATTGCACAAACTATATTAAGCCGTATACTCTATCTGCATCAACTTCAACGGTAAAATCAGAGTGAGAAGAATTTCTTTTCGTTAAGTGTAATCCATATCTCTGATTCAATTTGTTAATAGTATAATTAAATATTTTAGTCTTTTTGATGTCTTCCTCTATATAATAATCCTTTATGAATTTTCCGAGAGCTCCAATTATCATTCCTGTAGGTCTCAAACCAGCCCCAACGCCAGCACCATTTACCGCTCCTTTTGCAGATTCTTTTATACCATAAAATAGTTCTAACAATTCAGCAACTGGTATTTCACCAACAAAGCAATTTCTTTCATAATCTCTCTTTAGAGTTAAATTTAGCCCTTTATGGATTGATAGGGTAATAGCAGATTTATCTGCTGATATTTGTATTTTTGGCTCAATGTCTGCAGATGTTTTTGTATAACAATCTTTCTTGCTCATTCTTTCAACTCCAATCCACGAAGCGAGATTGTTGAGTAATTTATCGCATTGCCCTTCATCGTTAATGTCTATATAATCAACATTGCCAAAATGGAATTTAAACCATTTACGGAGTCCTTTCTTATCAACAACGACAGGGACAATCCTTTTTCTTTCATCTTCAGCATAAAGAACCTCTCGTTTCGTCCATTTGGAGTTTATAGAACTATCAGAAAGCATGAAGAGAACAACGTTTGATTCTTCAATGGCATTGACAATCACTTCCTCGAATTGAGAGCCGCTTTCTATGCCCTCGGAATCTATCCAACAAGTCGTATTTAATTCTTGTTCGATTCGTTTGACAAATGGGAAGACGATATTCTTATCAATTCTAGAATAGCTTATGAATATAGGTTTAGAGTTTTCCATTTTGCATATAGTCTATATCGCGTAAAATTTTACTATAATTCATGACCACACTCCGAACAAAACCTCTGTCCTTCCTTCACTTCCGCTCCGCATTTCGGACATTTCTTGATGTTCTTTGCTCTATCGAAGCTGCCATCTTTCTTTGCTTGCTTATAGGCAGCTTTGCCCTCTTTTACCATATCCTTGATGTTAGATTCCTTGATAATGTCGCGGATAATGTGTTTGGTGTCATCTGATTCCGAGACCTTTAGCGTACCGTCTGGCTGCATCATTCGGGTAATGAGTTTCAGATAGATGATAGCAGAGACGTATACTATGGTATAACCAAGGGCAGCATTCATGGCTACAGAAACGACTTGGGCACCAGGGATGATGGAAACGATTGACGAACCTATGAGTACGGCGACAAAAGCACCAGCACTTGTTATCAAGTTTGTAACAATGGCTGAGCCAATGAACTTTGCCGTGTTCTCCGACATCGATATATCGAGCGTTTTGTTAATCTTGACGTATGTTGCCCATACGAAACCTGCTTGGGTCAGTGCCGCAGCCACTCCTGCAAATCCAGGAGCGACTCCTGCCACGCCACTCGCTATAGCAGCTGCTATGGCATAACCGCTGATAGTCTCACTGATACAGGCAATCTTTGTTCCGTCAAGAGTGCCTTGCATCGCCTTGTCAAGTTCCTGACAGGCTTTGGCTAAAAATGGAGCTATATTCATTATGTGAGTATTTTTCTTTGTTATAGTTTATGTCCACAATGCTGGCAGAACTTCCATGATGCATCTATCGCCTTATGACAATGAGGGCATACGGGATTGTTCTTGATCATGTTCTGATAATCTTCGCTCTCTACCCATTTCAACATCTCTCTGACACGAACAGATGTAAAAGGATGGTCTTGATCCATCACTGCGTAGGTCTGCAATGTCTTGTTCCATAGTCCATTCTTGCAGAAAGCGTCATAAAGGTCGGCTTGCTCGGCAAGTTCTTCAAGATTGAGTTCTGAGGTGATTGACTTTGGACCGCCAGCCAAGCGTGCCAACATCGAAGCCGTAGCCTTCGGGCCAACAATATAGGCAGCTGCACGGTCACAACTCAGCTCGCTCTTGCGTTGCCAATACATCAAGGCATAGTGAATAGGTACAGCGAGTTTTGCCAACGTCTCAAACATACCAGAAGCATTGGCAATAATCTGTGCCAATGTATGATAGAGCATATGGCGACAAGCGATATGCCCACACTCATGAGCCACTACACCAATGAGTTCATCCTCCGACATCATGTCTACCAAAGCAGATGTGATGGTGATAGCAGTCTGTGTGTCGCCAAAAGCATAGGCATTGGGCGATGGATTCATTTCCAAGTAAAACTCTGGTTCTTTGATTTCCAATCGCTCACATATTGGAGGAAGAATGTTGTAGAGTCGTGGTAACTGTGTGGGTGACAACCTCACCTTTGAAGCCATGTTCAGTCCCGTCTGTAACTGCTCTGCTCCTACATCCATAACTTTCTTGACAATAGTCGAAAGCATGGGTATGGCTTTCAATGCCTTCAATGCTGCCGCATCTTCTGGGTGTATGAATTCTGTATATTGCATTGTTGGTTTCTGTTATTTCAAAAAGTTTTAATAATCTGTATAAAGTCGTTCGGTATGTAAGCCGTTGCCACATTACAAACACCTTCAAGAACTACAATTACACGCTGCTGTCCTGCTGCTCTGCCTACACGTCCTACGACTCCTGTGAACGCCCCATCAATAACCCTCACCAAGTCGCCGCTTTTGAAATGGCAGCGTTCTGGCGGCAACACCATGATGTGTTCGCTGTTCACGCTTGTCAGTTTGATGAAGTTAAGCATTTCGTTGTCAAGAATGGTGACGGGAGGATTTTTTCCAGTCTCTTTCTCTACCGGCTTTGTTTTGTCGGTATAGTATTTGAGCCATTTGGCAGTAATAGCAGGCTCTTTCACGAACTCGTGCGTTTTCTCACGAGTCATTCGTGCAAAAATAATATTGGGAAGCAAAGGCTCATGCACGAGCTTTCGCTTCCCATTTATCTCTTTTACAACATAATGCATAGGCAAATATGTCTCAACGTTTGCAGTTTGAAGAACCCCAAGGGCTTTCTCTGTTCTTCCATAAGTAGCACGCAATACGAACCACTGCTTCTTTTCTTTATGGACACAATCCGAGGACACCCCTGTATGGGAGTTCTCTGTCTGATGACTGTGAACTTCGGGGGAGGTGCAGGAGGTAAGTCCAGCACAGGAGGGATTGTTACCGCCTCGTCGGGTGTCAGCATTAGGCAATGCTGGCGTATGCTTCTTAGATTCTTTGTCCATAATCTAAGGATCTGTCCCTTTACAAACATTTAATGCGCTGACTGAATGTTTAGTTCCCCAGTTGGTTATGTTGTTATTGAGGTTTCCACTCGGCAAGCGATGTTACAAGTTTGCTAACAAGAAAATCCGACACAAAGATACAGACTTTTCGGATAATCTACAACTTTTTTATTAAAAACATTATCAAATCCAACAAAAATTCGTATCAAAATTTGCAAATCTCAAATATTTTCATATAGGTCCTTTTAATAAAGACCTTACCTAAGGTAAAGGCTACTTCTCTTTTACCGAAAGGTCTTTTGACATTGTACATATAAATATCAAAATAAAAAAGTCTATCGCTCCTAATCATTTGCTATCAAATACGAACTGTACTTATTCTAGCAGGTTTATCATGGGCAGATATCATTTTGATAACATTCTGCATCGAGTGGCAATACTCTTTCTGTTATCTTTCTATGACCCTTGAACATGGAATTTAATATGGTATGCCTTTCTCTAAAGCAACATGTACATCGGTAAAGAAATAGAGTAAGATTCTCTGCGGCAAAGACAATGGAATAGCTTGATTGCTTGGCTTCAGGAATGTTTTCTATCAATATGTTCTTGCAGACAAGGTCTTGCATGACCTTATTACCACTATTCCGAAACTTTATAGTATGATTATTGAAATATTATCATACTTCTTTTATAATCTGTGTTAAGACTGAACTGGTTTTTCGTGTGTTTTTTCGTCAATCATATAAAAGTCTGTTCCTTTGCAATGCTTTTGGGAGTTCTCCTGCCTTTTGAGAGTATTTCCAAGTATGATAACAAACAAAGGATAACAATTAAATATCAGATTGAAAAATGTCAGGA
>OIZF01000312.1_pt1 | contig 34005 bp, 28 predicted proteins | sample 1588471 | NCBI WGS metagenome assembly OIZF01 (sample SAMN03283279) | human gut metagenome | biome: human-associated habitat; material: feces | host: Homo sapiens | place: Peru | collected 2012
AGCTTTTATCTCGGTTCTTCTTTCATCGCCGTATTCTTTTTTGATAACTTTAAGTTCTTGTTTCATAACATGTTTTAAAGCTTCTTCATTATTTAAAATTTGTTCCCAAACATACATATCTTTTTCTAATTTAGCCATTTCATTTTGAATATCCACAATATCGGTATTGGTTAAACGATAAAGTTGTAAAGTAACGATAGCTTCCGCTTGTTCCATGGTAAAAGCATATTCTTTGACTAAGTTTTCTTTCGCATCAGCTTTATTTTTACTTTTTCTAATGGTCCCAATAACTTCATCTAAAATACTAATGGCTTTCATTAAGCCTTCTAAAATATGAAAACGAAGACGGGCGGCATCTAAATCAAACTGGGTTCTTCTTGTAATAACACTTTTTTGATGAGCAATAAAAGCATCTAATATTTCTAAGATACCCACAAGACGTGGTCTTCTATTTACAATTGCCACCATGTTGAAATTATAGTTAATTTGTAAATCTGTATTTTTTAAAAGATAATTTAAAATAAGTTCGGCATTGGCACCTTGTTTTAAATCAATCACAATTCTTGCCATATGTTCATGGTCCGATTCATCAATGACATCATTGATACCTTCAATTTTTTTATCAATTTTAATATCCATGATTTTCTTTATAAGTTGTTCTTTAATCACATCATAAGGAATCGAATGAACAATAATTTGTTTTTTACCTTTTTCCTCTTTGATTTCCGTTTTAGCCTTTAAAATAACTTTTCCTTTACCTGTTTTATAGGCTTCTACTAAGCCATCTTTACCTTCTATTACTCCAGCAGTTGGAAAATCAGGACCAGGCATAATATTCATAATCGTTTCTAAAGTGCAATTAGGAGATTCGATACGTTTAATCGTCGCATCAATGACTTCACTTAAATTATGAGTAGGAATATTTGTCGCATAACCTGCGGAAATACCAGTAGAACCATTTACCAAAAGATTAGGAAAATAAGCAGGTAAAACAGTTGGTTCTAACTCGGTATCATCAAAGTTATAAGTCATTTCCACGGTATTTTTCTTAATACCTTCTAGCATAACCTCAGCAAATTTAGAAAGTCTTGCCTCGGTGTAACGCATCGCGGCGGCGCCATCGCCATCAATCGAACCATTATTACCATGAATATCGATTAAAGTTTCCCGCATTTTCCAATTTTGACTCATTCGAATTAACGCGTCATAAATAGATGAATCGCCATGTGGATGGAAATTACCCATAATATCTCCGACTGCTTTCGCACTCTTACGATATGGTTTATTATGAGTAAATCCAGAAATATACATGGCATATAAAATACGACGTTGTACTGGTTTTAAACCATCTCGCACATCTGGTAAAGCTCTTTCTTGAATAATTTCTTTCGCATAACGTCCAAAGCCTGTTTCCATGATTTCTTCTAGGCTATATTCATATATTTTTTCAATAATTGTTTTTTCTTCTGTTTTCTTTGCCATCTTGTCACCTACTTTCTAAAGTCATCTTCTAAGGTAAAGTCGACATTTTCATTAATCCATTCTTTTCTTGGTGTAACTTCATCCCCCATTAAAACATGGATTCTTTTTTCGGCAATCGCCGCATCTGTTAAAGTCACTCTTAAAAGTCTTCTGTTATGTGGGTCCATCGTCGTTTCATAAAGTTCACTGGCATCCATTTCACCAAGACCTTTAAATCTTTGAATTTTATAATTACCTTTTAAAGCTGCACCAGTAAGAAGCTCAATTTCATTTTTTCTTAATACATCAATTTCTTCTTTGCTTGAAACTTCATCTATAATTGTATTAATATTAACCATTTTTAAAAAATCTTTTAATGCTTTAAGCTCAAATGGTTGTATCTCATTATACTTAATTAAATAATATTTAGCGTGATATTTAAGTGCCTCTTCAACTGAAGAAACAATTAAATTAACATACTTTAAATCTAAATTTGCTGTAATTTTATTTAATTTTAAATAAACATTCTTAGGGTTTATTTTAAAGAAACGAAGCTTGTCATAATAAAAATCTATGAAATCAAATGATAAAGTTTCACTATGGATTGGAATAACAAGATTAAATACACCACCAATTTCTTTTTTAAAATTACTAAGTTCCATCAAAGCATGTGAAACCAGATAGCGGTCAATTAAATTCTCAAGTCCTCTTTTTTTAATAATTTGTTCAAAATAAGTATTTTCTACCAAGGCATTAGTTAATTGAGGCCTTGCAACATAAGCAAATATTCCCCTTGATGCAAAATCAGCAATTTGATTATATGTTATTCTAATTAAACCTTTATCAATAGCCTCAGAAAGATGAAGTTCCATCTGAAAATCATAAAAAGCCTTATTTGCAACGTTAGAATCATAATATGCCAAATTATTTTTTAAAATATTATCTTCTTTTAACCCTAAAAGCGTATTATTTAGCATATCTATTATTTTATCTAGTGAATACTTAGGGCTTTTAAGTAAAATTCTTAAAATTGCACCATTAAAATATAATCTAACTCTATTGTTTAATAAAAATAAATCATCTGATAACTTATCTAACATTTTAGAAAAAATTTTAATCGTATTTCTTTCATCATTATGATTAGTAACAATAAAAAATTTATCGCTATCATAATGATATATTGAAGCATTAAATTGTAAAGCCATTTTATCAAGCTTTACGCCTATAGCTTTTATCAAATCATTATGAAATTTAAGACCATAAACATCATTATATTTTTTAAAATTCTTAGCATCTATAAGCATAATACTAAATTTTTTAGTTTTATATAGCTCATTAAGATCTTTTTCCAAAGCCTTTTTTGATTTAATATTCACAAGGGAATCCGCTAAAGCTTCTTCTTTTAGGTCATTTTCTTCTTTATCCTTTATAGTAATATCTTCAATTGACATTACAGCGATAAAGCTAGTTTTGAGTTCATAAACATTAATATCACTTTTAATTAATCTCTTATCATTTAACCTATATTTGATATTTGCTGATTTAAGATTACCCGTAGTTAATTTTTCGATAATTCCTTTAAACTCAGCCTTCGAAACTGAGCCAATTAGCTCATAATATTCATCTAATCTTAAAATATTAATATTAACATCTAATATATTTCTAGCCACATCATTTAAAAATAAAACATTATCAATTATTTTTATATAACCACTTTTTTCTTTAGAAAGATAAAAATCTTTTAGTTTTTCATCAAGCTCAAGATTTTCTCTTTCAATTTGACGTTTTATATATTCACTTAATATATAAGAAAAAACTTTTAAAATCTCATAATCAATATTTTCTGGTTTTTCTTTAAAATAGTAAGCAATTGCTCCTAAAGGTTGAGGTCCTAAAAAAGGGAAAATAACCTTTAAATAATAACAAGATTCTTTAAGCGTCACAATATCAAAATCAACATCAGTAGAATAATATTCTTCTTGATTTAAATATGAATTATAAATCTTTGAAGTTCTAATAGCAGCTTCATCTTTGAATGTTTTATCATAAAGTCTTCCATCTTTAAACTGATAACCATATAATCCATCTTGCTTTTTAAAAATTATTTGTGCTTCAGCGTATTTAACTTGTTTATTTATTTCAATCAATGCTTTTCTTATAGGTTCTCGTTGATTCTTACTAATTTCATTTAAAAGTTTGATTGCTTCATTTAAAATCTTGTAATACCCAGAAGCATAAGTGTTTAATGTTACATCTATACGGGGTTTTAATTCATATTTTGGGGTTGAATTTGTTTTTTCAACTTTAGTTTTTGAAATATTATTTTGTATATCAGATGTAATTGAAGATGTATTTTTAACATCACTATTATCATTATTTTCAAATTGATTAATAATATCCAGCTTTTTTTGAATTTGTTTATTAATTGATGGCTTTTTTTCTTTTACTAATAAATCATCGGATTCATTTGCTTTTTTGATTTCTTCTTCAATCAATTCAATTGAATAATTATTATTCAAGCGTTTATAAAGAAGAAGTGTTGTTTCTAGATATGCCAATTTAAACTTTTTTTGTGCTCTTAAGGCGATTTCCTGGAAATTAGAATCAACAATTGAAGCTTTTCTTAGCTCATTTTGGGCCATAAAATATTTTATACATATATTAGAATAATAAGTTTTTTCATCATTGGTTAAATCAGCTTCTAGTTTTTTTGCCGCGAAATTATAAGCATCAACAATATTGCTTTCTAAAAGAAAATAACATTTATAAAAATCAATTTTAGCAATTTTCTCTTCATCATGAATTTTTAAATAAAAATCCCTAACTTTTTCATAATATTTATCAAAGTCATTTTTATTATTTCCATTATAGGAAAACTCAATTAATCTTTCATATATTCCAACAAGCTCTTTTTCATCAATATTTTCCTCAAGATAAATAAGAATTTGTCTCTTCTCGCTTTCTATATCGCCAATAAAACGATAATATTCAATCATATCTTTTGTATATTTATCATGATCAATTAAAAGTAAGTGCTCTTCTTTTATCTTAATATACTTTAATGCATTTGAAGCATCATTTAAATCAAAATAAATATCTTTTAAAATATCACATAGAACAATAACGTCGTCATTTTGAAGCATCCAAAAATTATGCTCAAGCGGCAATATAATTTTTAAAGCCTCATCATCATTTTTTAAAGAATGTAATACTGAAGCCTTATAGCAAAGAGCTTTATAATAATCATTTGATTCAGAGTTCAAGGTTTGAATATATTTATCAATTTTTTTTACTGTATCTTTGCTAGCTTCAAGTCTTTTTAAGGCTTCAAAATTCATTACACTCACCTTCATTCAAAGTCATTTTTTAAAATAGGAATCCCCTTTTCAATTAAAATATAAGTACCATTCTTTAAAGAACCAGGATTTAAAAGGTAATGACCATTTATATCTTGAACTAAAGCCTGATGCGTATGCCCAAATAAAATATATTTACAATTTAACTCCAAGCCACGATAATAAATATTGTCGTAACGATTCTTAACATTATACAAATGTCCATGAGTAATAAGCATTTTCCCGTAAATCGAATCTAAAACAATCTCATCCTTACCCTCAAAATCACAATTTCCTCGAACAACAATAGCATTCATTTTTTTTAAGAAGCTTAAATCATCTTGTGCATCGCCTAAATGAATAATTTGATATCCAGGATATCTTGAAATTAAATTTATAAGCTTAGAGCCAATGCTATGAGTATCAGATATTACTAGATAATTCATTTAAAAAAACACCTAATCTTTCTGTTGCTATATGACGATGAGAAATTTTATTTTTTTCTTCCATTGATATTTCAGCCATTGTTTTATTCAGGCTTGGTATTAGGAAATAAGGATCATATCCAAACCCATTATGACCTCTTGCAACATCAATAATTTCACCATGAATTTGTCCCTTGAAAAAATGAGGTTTAGAGTCAAAGTAGCATATTACACATTCATAATATGCACTTCTATCTTTAATTCCTTGCATTTTTTTTATAAGTAGTGCATTATTTTTTTCATCATTACACTCAAGTCCCGCAAAACGATGAGAATAAATGCCAGGGGCACCATTTAAAGCATTCACACATAGTCCTGAATCATCTGCAATAACCGGAACATTATATTTTTTATAAATTGTTTGAGCCTTAATAAGTGCATTTTCCTCAAAAGTTTTTCCTGTCTCTTCAATTTCGTCATTAAAACCTATATCTGAAAGTGACATAATTTCAATATTATTAAGCATTTCTTTAATTTCTGCTATTTTATTTTTGTTACTAGATGCAATAATTAATTTCATATAAAAAAACCTCAACTTCAAATCTATTTTAACACAAATTATGCTTCGTTTAAAGAAAAAAACGAATCGTTTAAATTAAGCCTTATTAAATTTAAAAGATAATCAAATTCATCATTTTCAATTTCAACATTTACAACATTGTCAGATACATTTAGACTAATTTTATTAAGACTTTCAATATATCTTATAAAATTACGCTCATTTATTATTAAATAATTAATTTTAACACAATTGTTGTCCAGATAATATATTCTTCTTTTTTTACCGTCAAGGTCAACAATTTGATACAAATCTGATTCAATATCAAAAATAATATCTTCTGTATAAAGTAAATCAAAGTTGTTTCCAATTAAACGAAGATTAGTAAAACCCTGGGTTAAATATGATTCATACATAAGCTTAAAAAGATTCTTGTTCTCACTATCTAAATTCAAAAATAAAATTAAAGTATCATCTATGATTTGATATCCATCTAAACTAAGCGAAGCAAATGCAAAAGTTTTACTCCCTTGAGGAAGAGCGTTTTGTTTTATGGTATAATATAAAAACACGTCTTCAATGGGCTTATTAGCTTCTAAATACATACCTTCTATTTTTCCATCATAATCAAAAAAAACAATTTCCTCATTGTAAGAGGACATCTTTGCTTCAATTTTATTCTTTTTATAATATAAACAAAAAATAGCTGTAATTCCTAAAAAACATATTAAATAAAAAAAAGTAATCTTTTTCAAACAATTCACCATAAATTTATATGACTTTTTGGGAATTATTATGATATAATTACTATAAGGGTGATTTTTATGGAAAAATTAAAAAAATACTTTAAAAATAAAGATAATTTAACTGCAATTGGATTAATTTTTTATTACTTTTTGATTATGGAAGGTGCATCGACTCTTTTAGCACTTCTTATTAAAGCTTTTTTTTCACGTGAGACAATCATTAAATATAGCACAACATTCAGTATAATTTTAAATATCTTAATTTACATTTTATTAGGAGCTTTAATAATTCCTTTATCTTTAAAATATCTTAAAAAGGATTATGAAATTACAGGTAAAAATACATATACAGTAGCAAGAACTATTTCAGTAGGAATTCTAATTATGTATATTGTAAGTTTTGTATCATCAGTATTGTCGCAGGCCTTAACATCTTCATCTTCAGCTAATCAAGATGGAATTAATGAAATGACATCCTCTACCTGGGGATTTATATCATTATTTCTTGTTATTGGCATTTTAGGTCCCATTGTTGAGGAACTAATCTTTAGACGAGCTTTATTTCAAGTGCTTAAAAATAATACCATTTCAATCATAATTTCTTCCTTATCATTTGGACTGCTACATATGTCAAATCAAAGTGGAACTGTTCTAGATTTTTTTGCAATACTAATTCCATATGTTACTGCAGGATTTGTTTTTAGTTCCTTATATATAATAAGCAATAAGAACATTTTAGTTCCTATTGCCTGCCATATTACAAATAATGCTGTATCGCTTTTGATTGTAGCCTTTAGTAGTGGTTTAATTCATTAATAATATTTTCAAATCCATAAAATTTTGCATATTCTAGGGGTGTATATCCATATACATCCCTTTTATTTTTTCTTATGATTGTATTTAACGATTTAACCATATATAAATCATTTTTTATTACAGCTACATGAAGAGGATAATTTTTTAAATAATCTAGATAATTTAAATCATTCTTCTTAACATCTATATAATTTTTAATTTTAACAGTTACAATATCAGATAATAATTCATCATATGTGTTTTTAATATCCAAAAGAGCATGATTATGAAGTAAAATATTAATTGAATCATATAATCCTCTTCTTCCGGCTAAAAATAATGGTGTTTCACCAGCTTTATTTTGTTTATTAACAAGAAGATGAAATTTAACAAGACACTTCATAGCATCAATATTATCCAAATAAGCTGCTCTATGGAGCAATGTATCACCAAAAATATTTGTAATACTTAAAGGATTAATTTTATTTAAAAAAGAAAGAGACAATTCACTTTTTAAATAGAGTGCATAAAATTCAATACCTTCTCCTCGTTTGTTTTTAAATTCTTTATTAGCTTTAGCCTCAAGTAAAATTTTTACCATTAATTCTCTACCAAGTCTCATTGCAAGCATTAAAGGACTTTCTAAATTATTATTTACTATATTAATATTGGCTTTTGACTTGATTAAATGCTTAAAAATTCCTAATCTATTATATAAAATAGAAAAATGAAGAGGTGTATTACCATCTTCATTCATTCTATCAATATCAATCGAATTTAAAATTAAATAGTTAACAATGTCACTATCATTATTAAAAATAGCTAAATGAAGTAAAGTATTTTTATTTTTATCACATTCATTAATATTAGAAAATTTTAAATTTTCTTTAAGTCCCTTTAAATCATGTTTCTTAACTATTTCTATCAAATCCATATTATCTAAGCTTATCCTTTAAAATCTTACCAACCTTAAAAGCTGGTGTTTTTTGACATGGAATATCAATTCTTTCACCTGTACGAGGATTAACACCCGATCTTGAAACTCGATTTCTTATTTCAAATGTACCAAAGCCTGAAAGAACAACTTTATCTCCATTTGCTAAATTTTCTGCGATTAGATCTAGAAAGCAATCAATTACATCTTCAGCTTCCTTTCTAGTAACATCTAGACGATTTGTAACCTCATAAACTAATTCTGATTTATTCATTTATTTAGCCTCCTTTAGATCAAATGTTACACTTCCAACTATTAATTTATCTGGTAAACTAGTAGCGGTGTAAGTATATAAACTACCATCAACTTTAGTAAGTGGTACATCTTTGTCATTTGCTTGAGCCTTAACACTAGGGAATATATAACCAAGATTTCCAGTAATATATGTAGTAGTTTTAGCATCTATTTGAAGAATATAAAGATTATCTTCAGCTTTATAAAATTTATATGATAAAAAGTAATTAACTCCTAAAATTGTTTGAGCCTGTGAACCGTTCATCATAGGTGAATTTTCATGATAAGTAAACCAAAACTTCTTAACGGCGAAGCAATCACTTGAATCACTTATATATTGTCCATTATCATCTTTATTTTTACGATAATAAAAAGTAAAATCACCATGATTTTCACTAGTATAATCATCACTATCAAAGCCTCTTACAATTTCTTTACATGCCATATCTTCAGAAAAACTAAAAGCGAATTTAGAATTAGCCCAATAAAATAAGAACGCAAAGCCAATTAAGAATACTAAGAATAACATTGTTTTAAAATGCTTTTTTAGCATTACAATAATAACAATTATCGCAATAACGATACCAACTGCAAGTAAAATCCATTTCCAATCGGTAGTTATATCAAATTCAGTAAATATATTTAACAACATAATCTAACATCCTTTCCTTCTTAGGTAAATTATACAACATTTATTTCAATAGTAAAGACGAAAAAATATAAATCTTGTAAGATTAGTCAATAATTTGTAAATCATTACCTCTAATTAAATCAAATTCTTTTCCAAACTCGTAATTAAACTTGCTTATAGCCATATTTTTTACTCCTTTAGCTAACAAAGCATTAAGAGGTCCTTCTATAATACCATAACCTTCTGCCGGTCTAAGGTCATGAGTATTTTCTTCCCAATTTGTTTTTTTATGAATTTTTAAATTAATATTATTAAATGAAATATTAGTTATCTTACCATATTGAATAGCATAAAGAAAAATTCCATTTTCCGTATCAGCACTAATATTATTAAACGAAACATTTGATATTATGCCAAGTGGATTATCTTTAAATCGATTTAAGCAGGTAATGGCAATTGGCTCCGCTTTTCCCCAATATGTTAAAGAACAAAAACGTCTTAAATCCATTTTTATATTATAGATATTAATATTATTTATATTTCCTTCATCTCTTAGCTGAAATGATATTCCTCTATTTGACCTTAAAATATTAATATCATGAATTTTAAAATTATTAAAATCAGAAACCGATTCAGTACCAAATTTAATTCCCGCTGATGTTGATATAATTGTACAGTTATAAACCTCTACATTTTCACAAGGCCCATATTTTTTTCCATTTCTTGTTGTTTTAAAAACAATTCCATCATCTGCAGCTTCAATATAAGTATTTCTTATAATTAAATTTTTACAATGATCTGGGTCAATACCATCGCAATTAGCCATTTTTAAATTATTTAAAATATGAATACCATCAATTAAAATATCACTAGAACCAACTAAATGAACCGTCCAAAAAGCGCTTCTTCTTAAAGTAACATTTAAAATTTTAATATTTGCACATTCTTTAAAATAAAGTAAAGGAACTCTTGGGTAATAAGCACCGTCAATAAAATATTTAGTTTGCTTACCATAAAAATTTTCTTCGCTTCCATCAATAATACCATCACCATCAATAATAATATTTTTAACATTTACTGCTCTTATAAAACCTTCTTTAGGTTCACCATCATATTCACAATCCTCAAAGCTAGGCTTATCTAAAGATACTTTATGATTAACCTTTGTAATTAAAAGCTTACTCTTATTTGAAGTCATTTTTAATAGTGCATATTTTTCAAAATAAAGTGTAATATCATCTTTTAAATAAATTGTTCCACTTATATAGGTCTTACCTGCACTAAAAATAACTCTTCCTTTGTTTTTTGATGCTTCTTGTATTGCTTCATTTATCGCAATTGTTATATCACCATATTTTTTTATATAATCATCAACTAAAAAATCCATTTTACACCATCCATTATTTGTTAACTATTTTTTTCATATCACATCAATTATTAGACATCCTATAATTGGTGATATTATGCGAACAAAAAGAATAATTAGTAACTCACTTATCATTTCATCTTTATCTTATCTAAGTATTGAATTTATTTCAATATTAAAATCTAAGGCTAAACTTAAAGGCTATTTTCATACGATTTCTGAATTATCAACACCCATACGTAAAGGATATAGTGGTACAATTACAAGCTTTTCGCCTTTATCTAATGTTTTTAATACTATCTTAATTATAAATGGAATCATTTATTTTATAGGGATAGGCTATTATATTTTAAAATTTGTTGAGAAGCCCATAAAACCTTTTTTATTTACTCTATCATGTATCACAGGTCTTTCAACCATTTTAGTCGGCTTCTTTCATTCTACAACAAATCCACCCTTTATTCACTACGCTTCCTCAGCTTTAGTTTTCTTTTGTGGAAACTTACTTATCTTTATCCTAGGAATTATAAAAAAACGTCCATTTTTTACATATATGTCAGGAATAAGCGTTGGCATGGCTGCTATAGCATTTTTGTTACCACATAAGTTTTATGGTTTAGCTGAAAGAATGGGTATCTATTCTCTTATTATTTTTGAATTTATTATAGGGTTAGAAATGCTTAAAATAAACAAAAATAAATACCTAGAAAATGCGTAATTGCTCCAAATAAAACAAATAAATGCCAAATAAAATGAGCAGCCTTTTTTCCTCGCATAACAAATGGTATCATACCAAATGTATAAACAAGTCCACCAGCTAGAATAAACCAAAAGAAATTAATATTATATTTAATCCATCCTGGAACTAGCATTAAAGCTGACCATCCTATAATAAAATATAATGGAAAATGAAGCCATTTAAGACGTCCAGGCCCAAAAATAGCAACCATAGTAATACCAGTTATAATAATGGCCCACATTAGGCAAAACCAAATAATACTTAAGGTAGGATGATATTTATAAAAATCAATCAATAAAACAGGTGAAAATGTACCGCCAATCAATAAATAAATTGATGAATAATCAAAGCGACGCCAAATCCTTTTTACTTTTATTCCCCATTTATAGGAATGATATAAACAAGACATTGTCATCATTAAAATCATAGATACACCATAAAATATAGATCCCATAAGCATTAAGGATGTCGTTGATTTTAAAATTAAAAGAATAAGCCCTAAAACTCCAAGCAAAGCTCCTACGCCATGTGTAACTGCATTCCCAATTTCTTCTAAAACTGAAAGTTTAGGCGCCTCATTAAGTGTACGATAATAATTTTGTTTTCGCGTTTTGGATAACTTTCTTCTTGATTTAATGTATGGCATTAATCTTTCTTTTCTCATTTCATAATTAATGCGCTCTTGTTCTTTTTTATATTTATTTAAGTATTTTCCATATTTATTGTCTTTGTGCTTATTTAAGCATTTTTTAATTTTTTTATATTTCATTTTAATCCCACATTTCTTAATATCATTTTATTACAAAACGACTTTTTTTACAACAAAAAACGCTATTTCTAGCGTTTTTCGAATTGTAGTAAATAAAGTTTATAATAATAGCCTTTGTGCTTTAAAAGCTCCTGATGTGTTCCTTCTTCAATAATCTCTCCATGAGATAGACAAATAATCTTATCAGCATGCTGAATTGTTGACAAGCGATGAGCAACAACAATCATTGTACCAATGCTTTTCATTTTTTGAAGAGACTCTTGAATTAATACCTCTGTTTCGGTATCAATATTTGAAGTTGCTTCATCTAAAATAAGAATTTGTGGTTTGTGAAGTACAGTTCTTGCAAATGATAAAAGCTGGCGTTGACCTTGACTTAAATTTTCACCACGTTCAATGACTGGCTCATCAATACCACATGGAAGCTTATCAATAAACCAGGAAGCATTTACATAATCACAGGCTGATTTGATTTCATCATTAGTAAATGAATCATCGTTTAGAGTAATATTACTTCTTATGGTTCCACTAAATAGGAATACATCCTGAAGCATTTGGCCAATTTTTGATCTTAGTGACTCAATCTTAATAGTAGTAATATCAATATCATCGATTAAAATTTGACCTTTTTGAATTTCATAGTTTCTTACTAAAAGACCTAAAATAGTTGACTTTCCAGCTCCAGTGGCCCCAACAAACGCAGCAGTTTGACCAGGTTCTATTACAAATGATACATCCTTTAAAATCCAGTCTCCCTCATTATAAGCAAACCAAACATTTTTAAATTCAATTTTTCCTTTAAAATAAGGGACATCAATAGCATCAGAATGATCCATAACCATTGGTGGAACATCAAGCAAATTAAACAATCTTTCTGATGCTGTTAAAGCCTTTTGTAGATTATTAAGCTGATCAGCTATATTTTGAATTGGATTAAAGAAACGTGATACATATAAATAGAAGGCTACAATCGCACCACTTGTAAGACCAACCTTAACACCAACATAGAAAATAACGGCGGTAGCTAAAATTTGAAGTAAAGTAATAAATGGACGGTAGATACCAAACGCAATTACAACCTTATAACGAGCCCGTCTTAAATTCTCATTATATTCTAAAAATTCATTATCCTTATATTTTTCTTGATTAAAAATTTGGATAATCTTCATACCTGATAAGTTTTCATTCAAATAGGTATTAAGTTCCGAAATATATCTTCTTTCATTTCTAAATACCTTACCAACTACATGTCCAAAAAAATATGATGTAATAAAAATAATAATGACAAATGCAAGTAATATCAAAGATAATTTCCAAGAAATATAAAGCATAATACCATAAACTGATACAACCGTTAAGAAATTTCTTAATAAATTAACAAGTACATTTGTAAATAAATCAGACATTGACGCCGTATAGGAAGCAACTCTCGTAACTAATGATCCAACAGGCATTTCATCAAACTGATTTTGACTCATATTTTCAATATGGGTAAAAACCTCCATACGCATTCGATAAATAATTCTTTGACCTGAATGTTGTAGTAGCATTGATTCAAAATACAAAAAGACTTGATTAATAATAGATATGCCTAAATAAGCAATGACAAGCCATAAAATATAACTAAAAGACTTATCTAAATTTTGTAATGCATCCGTAATTTGACTTATAAATAAGGGAAGTACTACATCAAGTGCTACATTTAGTGCAATTAAAACTAATGAAATAATAAAATATAAAGCTTCTGGCTTTAAATATTTCATTGTACGCTTTAACATTACTCCTAAAGGAATTTTCTTATCTCCCTTAAGCTTTAGTGTCTCTTCTTCCATTAATTTTCACCTCCTGCAAGCTCATTTTCAAGTTGTTGTAAATGAACCATAGTTTGATATGTCTTTGAGGTATTAAGTAAATTTGATGGTGTATCAAAGGCCTCAAGATGTCCATCATTTAAAACAATAATTTTATCTAAATGCGATACAGTTGAAACACGAGATGCAATTATAATAGTTGTTTTACCTTTACGCATTTCTTTAACATTCTTAAGAATTGTTTCTTCTGTTTTAACATCTACTGCTGATACGGAGTCATCCATAATCATAATCGGAGCGTCCATAATTGCAGCACGAGCAATACTAATACGCTGCTTCTGTCCTCCTGATAAGGTCACACCTCTTTCGCCAGAAATAGTATCATAGCCATTTGTAAAGTTTTGAATATTATCATCAACATCAGCAAATCTAGCTGCATTTTTTATTTTAGAAAAATCAAGCTCACGATTAGAAAATGCAATATTATTCTTTATTTTATCACTAAACAAAAAATTATCCTGAGGAACATAAGCTATTTGCTTTCTTAAAGAAGAAATATCACAAGACATTATATCGTTTCCATCAATATAAATACTATCTTTATTAACGTTATAAAGCCTTAATAGCGAATTAACAAGTGTTGTTTTTCCACTACCTATTTTTCCCACAATACCAATAGACTCGCCAGGCTCAATCTTAAATGATAGATCAGCAAGTGAATTAATTTTACTACTAGGATAAGAAAAAGAATAATTTTTAAACTCAATAGAACCGTTTATATTAGAAAGAATAATCGGATTTTCAGGATTTTTAATTTCCTCTTCTTCAGCTAAGAAATTAGCAATTCTATTATATGAAGCTTTTGCACGGCTTCTCATCGAAACAATTTGTCCAAGAGCCATCATTGGCCAAACAAGAATATCAAAATAGCCAAGGAAAGTAACTAAATCACCAGCCTCAAGTGCAATTTCGTGACCCCAAATAACAACCGGATTATTAGTTGCAAAGCTATACACAAACCAGCCACCAAAGCCAAGTAATATAGCCATAATAATAGCGATAATTAATGATATAATAATATCAAAAATAACTGATACTCGAACAAAATCAATATTTGTATCTTGATTTTTCTTAGCAATTTTGGCAAATTGATGGATTTGCTGAGTTTCCTTAACAAAGGCCTTTATAACTCTTATACCTGTAAATGATTCTTGAGCATAATCATATAAATTATCAAATTGCTCCTGACGATTTTTCCATTTTAAAGCCATAAACTTTTCAACTAAGCCACCCCAGAGAATAATCAAAAGCATCGGAATAAGTGCAATAAGTGTTAAAACCCAATCAAGTGAAAACATCTTGTAAAGGACAAGTACAGATTGAAAGCCTGCATCAACAAGCATAATACTACCCCAACCTAAAAATTCTTCAATTGTTTCAAGATCAGTTGTAAACCAAGCCATAACTGTACCAACTTTATTTTCATGATAATATCTTTGTGATAATCTTTCACTTTTTAAAAACATATCATGTCTTAAAGAAGCCTCTATTCTTTGAGATGCATTAAAAATGGTAAAACGCCATAGCATTCTACCAAAGAACATGCCAAACGCAACCCCAATTAAGGCTAAAATAATATTAGAAAGCCTTGCCATATCAACTTGTCCTTGAGAATTAAACATTTTAACAATTCTTCCCAAAAAGGCTGGAACATAAAGTTGAAGATAATCAACTGCTACAAGACCGATTACTCCTACAAAATAAAACCAAAAATATTTTACATAATATTTATTTAAGTATTTACCTGTTAACATAACAATACACCTCTCAATTACATAACATTTTCATTATAACATAAATATTTTATTATTCTACTACTTTTATTAATTTTTAATTAAAATAAAAAATAACAAACGAATATTTTTCAAAAATTATCATCAAAAACTAATAATAATACTATAAATAATAAAACAATTTTTAAGTTTTTAGAATAAAAAATAAAGAATTGACTATTAAGCCAATTCTCAATCAATTTCAAATTGTTCAGCTATTATAAATTACTACCTTAAAATTCTGATTGTCATATAAATCAAATGACATAAAGCAATAAGGTTCCTATATTAAAAAGGATTATTTAATTTAAAATATAATTATCGTCAATATATTTTTACAACTAAAACACATTATTAATAAATATAACGCTCTAAAATTTTATAATATGTTTTAATATTTTATTTATATTCCACTATTTTTTTTATTTACTCATTACCAGATATTGCAAGACTATTAATAAATGCTGAACCAGTTCCAATTCTTCCAAAATTCTTAAAATCAGATGAAATACAATTAACATTATTTAATACATCAACAATATTACCAGATACAATAATTAAAGTAACCGGCTTAGTAATCTTACCATCTTCAATCATAAAACCAGATGATTGTAAATTAAAGGCGCCGGAAACAGGATTTACACCTGCATGCTGACCCATCATACTTGTAATAAAAACGCCTTCTTTAATATCCTTAATCATATCATCAAAGGATGTATCACTACATTTTATACATAAATTAGTCGGTGCGACTGATACATTACCACTACCCGTTTTAAAGCCATTACCAGTTGAAGTAGTATTTAACATCTTAGCAGTTGAAAGATTATGCAAATAGCTTTTCAAAACGCCATTTTCTACAACCGTTGTATTTTTAGCACTTACACCCTCATCATCAAAGGTAAATTTATTAAATGAAGTTTCACATAGTGGTAAATCTTCAATTACAATATTATCACCAAAAACCTTTTGTCCAAGCTTACCATCAAGAAGTGAAAGTTTTTTTACCACCTCATCACCACTAAACATTGACCAAAAACAAGAAACAAGAGACGCAAAAGCATTATTTTCAAATACTACAGGATAGTGACCAGACTTAATAGATTTAGCACCAATTGAATCTAATGGTCTTTTCAAGGCTCTTTCATAAATCAAATTATAATCAATATCCTTAAGTGAATTTAAATGCTCAAAATAATGACCATTCTTTACATCATTATCCTTTGTAACAACGGTTGATACATATAAAGTCAAATCAGAGCTTTTACGAGACACATTAAGTCCGCTTGTATTTTGAATTGATATTGTTTTAGCTTCGGTTTCAATTGAAGCCTCTGTATTTGTTATATAAGAACTTTTTGATTTTAAAAAGGCCTCAATATCTTGACATATTTTAATCCTGTCAGCTTGACTAAATTCATAAGAATCATTTTTATTATCAGGAATTACAGGATAATTTTTATCACCTTCATAAATAAAATAAGGGTCGTTAGATTCTGTAACACTAGCATTACTCTTTAAAGTATTAATTACTGATTCAATTTCTGAATCATCATCGTGTTCAAGATATAAAGATGTAATATGATTATTATAAACACCTCTAATATAAAGCTCATCAGTAAAGTAACAGCTATTATCATCTACTTCTGTGTTAAAGGTAGATACAAATGCTCCATCTCCTTTAACCTGATAAACTTCAATTTCTTTGATTCCTGAAGCTAAGGCTTCCTTTTTTAATTTATTAAAATCCATTAGTTTTTACCTCCACTTCCACCAACAGTCATATTTTGAATACGAATCGTAGGTTCACCAACATTAGCAGGAATTGAACCTGATTTAGAACCACAAACACCATGACCGAAGGTTTGATTATTGGCAATCATATCAATATTAAATAATGCATTAGATCCATTACCAATAAGAGTAGCACCTCTTACTGGATGCGTAATTTTACCATCTTCTACCATATAACCCTCATTTACAGCAAAATTAAATTCACCTGTAATTGGATTAACTGAACCACCACCCATTGACTTTGCAAAAAGGCCATACTTTGTTGAAGCAATAATTTCTTCAAATGTTGAAGTACCATTTGCAATATAAGTATTTGTCATACGAGATGTTGGAGAATATCTATAGGATTCACGTCTTGAGTTTCCTGTTGATTCCATCTTCATTCTACGATTATTTCTATCATCAATCATGTAGCTATTTAAAATACCATTTTTAATTAAAACATTACATTTAGTTGGGTTTCCCTCATCATCACAGTTAGTAGAACCCCATTCATTATAAATTGTACCATCATCAATTGCAGTTACAATATCAGAAGCTATCTTTTGTCCCTTCTTACCGGTAAAAACAGAAAGTCCCTTTGCAACAGATGTAGCCTCAAGTGAATGTCCACAAGCTTCATGGAATAATACTCCACCAAAGCCATTATGAATAATAACAGGATAAACTCCTCCTACCATTTCAGGAGCATCAAGCATTTTAATACAAGCCTCACAAATATCAGCTGCAAATTTCTTAAGATCCTTATTCTTAAATGTATCAACATCAAAGTTTCCACCGATAGTTCCACCATTAGATTGACTCTTAGAACCATCTCTAGCTACTGCTTGAGCACCAATTCTTTGTTGATTTCTAATATCTGTAATATATTTTCCTTTTGTATTAAAAATAGTTACAAATTGTGTTTTATCAGTAATATTTACAATTCGTTGCACAATTCTTTTATCATATCCAGACATTACATCATCTACAATCTGTAAATATGAAATCTTTTCATGTTGCGGAACATCCTTACTTAAACGATTAATTTTAACATAACCATTTTTTGTAGCATCCTCATACTTGAATTCATAATCAATTTTTTTAGGACTTGAATTATATGCACCCTTAAGCTTACTTGCAAGTGCTAGTATACCTTCAAGACTACAATCAGATGTATAGCCATAAACCTCCTGAAGATCAAGTAAAACACGAAGTCCTACTCCATATTTATGCTTAGTTGATGCATTTTCAATTTTTCCACTTAGCATCTGAATTGAATTTTCATAAGTATCTTCACAAAATAGTTCGGCAAAATCAGCACCTGTTGATAATGCTTCATCAAAAACTTTTTTTGCTATTTCTTTAGTTATCATTCTTATTCCTCCTCATTTACATATCATTATACAGCATATCAATTATATTTTCAATAAAAATTAGTTATAATTTATATATTAACTAATTTTTAGCAAGAATCCAATTTTCTAAAAAATTTAATCCATCAATAATTTCACATTTATTGGGACTCATTAAAATAACACGAAATAGATTTTCTGTCCCTGATCGTCTAACAATGACATTACCTGATGTAACAATTGCTTTTAGTTTATTCTCAAGCTTGTTTATCATTCTAATTTCTTTATAATTCTTAGATACTTCATAATATTCATTTATACAGTTTAAATTTATAATTGCATGTTCATTTAGCATAGATAAAAATTTTAATATTGTTGTTAAACCACAAGAATAATTATATTTTTTATTAAATATAATATGGCCACTCTTTTCTCCTCCTAAGGAAGCTACACCATTTTTAATTTCACTTGAGATATTTTCATCGCCAACATTAACAAAATTTACTTTAATGTTATTTTCTTCTAAAACATTCGTAATTCCTCTATTGGCAATTAAAGAATAAATAACCGTATTATTTTTTAATTTATTTTTCTTTTTTAATTCTGTTGCAAAAAAATATAATAATAAATCGCCATTTAATATTTTACCATTTTTAAGTATAATAATGGCCCTATCTCCATCACCATCAAAGGATACAGCTATATCATAGTCATTATCAATCATTATTTTTCTTGCAAGCTCAGGATATAAAGCTCCACATTCATCATTAATATTAAAACCATTGGGCTCATTATTTATCATAATCGCATCAGGAAATCTCTTTTTTAAATAGAATTCAAGAAAACACATTGAACCATTTGCTAAGTCAAAAACAATTTTATATTTCTTTTTAATTTTAATTGAATCAAAAAATTTAAAATAATTTTTAGGACACTTGTTTTCCCTATAAGAGCCTATTTTAACAGGCTTATGATTTTCTTCCATTCTTTTTTCTAACTTTTCCTTTAAAGAATCATCTAGCTTATGCCCCTTATAAATAATTTTAAGGCCATTATAGGTAAAATCATTATGTGATGCGGTAATCATTATTCCTACTGTTCTTTTTTTCTTGGTTAAATATTCTAAGGCCGGTGTTGAAATGACACCATAATCAAAAACAGTTTTCCCACTAATTTCTAAAGCATATTTTAAGGCTTGCAAAATTATTTTTGAGCTATATCTTGTGTCATAACCAATTAAAACCTTATTTTCATTAAAAATATCAAAGCTATAACCAACCTTTAAAATAAGTTCTATACTTAGATCAGAAGCTCCAAATACACCTCTAATTCCATCGGTTTTAAAATATTTCAATATATCACCTATATTAAATTATATTAAAATCTCTTTTTAAAATGAAAAAAGATGTTAAATATTTTTCAATTTAACATCTTAATTATTATTTAATGATTGCTCTATCAATTACTTCCATTACATTTTTAACAGGAATAATCGTTAAATCCTTCTTTACCTCTTCAGGAATATCATCAATATCTCTTTGATTTTCATATGGGATAATAATGGTCTTTAGACCTGAACGATGTGCAGCAATTGATTTTTCTCTTAAACCACCAATCGGAAGTACCGTACCTCTTAGAGTTACTTCTCCTGTCATACCAAGCGTTGCATCAACAGGCTTATTAGTTAAAGCCGAAACAATACCTGTTGTAAGAGTTACACCTGCAGATGGGCCATCCTTTGGCACAGCACCTTCAGGAACGTGAATATGAATATCATCTGTTGTAAAGATATCAGGATTAATTCCAAGCTCAGTTGCATGACTTCTTACAAAGCTTAACGCAGCCATTGCAGATTCCTTCATGACATCACCAAGCTTACCAGTAAGAACCAAACCACCCTTACCTTTATAGTGAGTAACTTCAATATCAAGTGTATCGCCACCAAATTGCGTATAAGCAAGACCAGTTACAATACCAACTTGATTTTCACCACGATTTTCATTGTTAAAGAACTTTAATTTCCCTAAATATGACTCTAAATTATCAACTGTAATTGTTACTGAGGCCTTTTTTTCTACAAGAATTTCTTTAATTGATTTACGAATTAACGTTGCAATTAAACGATCAAGCTCACGAACACCAGCCTCACGAGTATAATGCTCAATAATTGAAATCATAGCATCATGATCAATAGAAAATTGTTCTGGCTTTAGACCATGACGGGCAAGCTCCTTTGGTATTAAATGCTCATAGGCAATATTAACCTTTTCAAATTCTGTATAGCTTGAAAGCTCAACAATTTCCATACGATCACGAAGTGGTCCAGGAATTGTATCTAATGAATTTGCAGTAGTAATAAATAATACCTTAGATAAATCATAATCCTCTTCAAGATAATTATCAGAGAAATTAGCATTTTGTTCAGGATCTAGTACCTCAAGCATAGCTGACGCAGGATCCCCACGATATGATGATGACATCTTGTCAATTTCATCTAGTAAGAAGACAGGGTTTACTGTACCTGCATCCTTCATACCCTTTAAAATACGACCAGGTAGAGCGCCAATATAAGTACGTCTATGACCTCTTACTTCTGATTCATCAGAAATACCACCAAGTGACTGCTTAACAAACTTACGGCCTAAGGCATCAGCAATTGACTTAGCAAGAGAAGTCTTACCAACACCAGGAGGACCAAATAAGCAAAGAATTGTTTGAGGATTCTTACCAGTCATAATCTTAACTGAAAGATATTCTAAAATACGATCCTTTACCTTATCAAGACCATAATGATTCTTATCAAGAGCTTCCTTAACCTTGGTAATATCATTAATATCCTCAGATTCCTTATACCAAGGAAGCTTAATTAAGAAATCAAGATAATTCTTAATTATACCGGCTTCTGCCATTTGATAAGATGCATTTTGATATCTTCTAAGCTCACCAATAGCTTTATCTTCAATCTTCTTAGGCATTTTTGCATCAAGAATTTTCTTACGTAATTCTTCAATTTCTTCATCCTGACGAGCCTTATCGCCTAATTCAGTTTGAATAGCTTTCATTTTTTCACGTAAGTAATATTCCTTTTGAGATTCATCAATTGATTTTTTTACCTCTTGATTGATCTTATTTTCAATCTCGTCAATTTTCTTCTCTCTTGAAATATCTTCAAGAATAAAATGTAATCTTTCATTCAAACTTTCAGATGATAAATAACGATATTTACTTTGACTTGTCTTTAAATTGTAAGCAATAATATCGGCACATGCTTCAGCTGTTATTCCTGATTGAATTAATCTTAAAACCTCATCAGGATTATTAAGAGTTTGTGCATTTTTAGTAATTTCTGTTACAATTGAACGAATTAGTGCAGCAGATTCTTCCTCAGACTCAATCTTAGCCTTTACTTCATCATAGCTTACTAAGAAATATGGATCACAAGAAATATAATCCGCAACCTTTATACGATTTTTAATTTGAAATTTAACTTTATAATTATTATTAGGTAATTTTAACTTCAAATCAATATGAGCTAAAACGCCATATTCATATAAATCATCTTTGCCTACCTTAAGGCTTTGAGGATCTTTTTGAATTAAAAGAACAATATCATTATTATAGTTATGTTCAGCCTCATCAAGAGCACGTAAAGAAGCCTCACGACCTACCTCGATACGAAATTCATTGTTTGGTAATGGAATAACTCCACGGACAGCAATAGCGGGAATCTTATTTATATATAAATTTTCCATAATGGATACACCTCTATTCATTAATTCTGAGTTTTCTCTCAGTGGTTATATAATACAATATTTTTGGCAGTTTTGCAAGTAGTTTGCCAATTTAATTTAATTTCCCATAATTTAAACAAATAACAGTGATCAACTGACCACTGTTACTAATATAGTTTAATAAAATTAATTAGATTTCTTTTGCAGAAGAAAGGATTAAATTAATTGCTTTATCATAAGTGATTTGAGAATAAATAGCACTTGCTCTTTGTTTTAATACAGCTTCCTTAGTTGTATTTGACTTAGATGCAACTTCTTGTGCCTTTTCTTCCATTTCTTCCTTTGAAGGCTCAAGCTTTTCTTCTTTAATAATTTCAGAAAGAACTAATTGGAACTTAGCTTGATTTAAAGCTGAAGCCTTAGTGTTTTCTTCAAATGCTTCCTTTGTAGTTCCCATAATGCTTAGGAATGTTTCAAACGGAATATTATATTGTTTAGCTTGAGATTCGTATTTATCCTTCATTTCCTTTTGGATATCAGCTACGATAGATTCAGGCATATCAATTTCAGTATTATTAATGATTTGATTTAATAAATCATCAACTTGGCGATCATGTTCAGAAGTCTTCTTTCCTTCTTCAATTTCACCCTTCTTGTAAGCCTTAAGCTCATCAACTGTATTAACATCCTTAATATTTAAAGACTTAACAAATTCATCGTTTAATTCAGGTAAAACTGATTCCTTAACCTCATGAACTGTAACCTTAAATACAGCAGCCTTTGAAGCTAATTCAGTTGCAGGATAGTTATCAGGGAAAGTTACATTAATATCCTTTACTTCATCCTTCTTCATACCAACCATTTGATCTTCAAATCCAGGGATAAATTGACCAGAACCAATTTCAAGTTCATAATCAGTTGCAGAACCACCTTCAAATTCAACACCATCAACAGTACCTACAAAGTCAAACTTTGCAGTATCATGTAAAGCAATTGTTTGATCAGCCTTAACATTTAAAGTTGAATGAGCCTTTAAATCACTATTGATTGCAGCAGTAATTTCTTCTTCTGATGCCTCAAGAACTTGTTTCTTAACCTCAAGACCCTTATATGCAGCTAGCTTTACTTCTGGTAGAACATCAAATGATAAAGATACTTCAAAATCCTTACCTCTTTCAAAATCCTTAGTTTCAATAGCAGGAGTAAATTGACCACAAATCTTTTGAGCTACCTCTTGATCAGCATAAACTTCTCCAACCTTATTATTAAATACAACATTTAATGCCTCATCATATAATGATTCAACACCAAACTTCTTTTCAAATAATGAACGAGGACATTTACCTTGTCTAAAGCCATCGATCTTTACGTTCTTTACAACTGTTGTAAAAGCTTGATCTAGGGCTTTTTCAAATTCATCAGCAGTAACTGTGAAAGTAGCTTTAACTCTACTATGTTCTAAGTTTTCTAATTTCATATCTTAAACGCAGATGGAGATACATTAAAAATGTAGGAAATCTGCTCCTCCTATACTATATTTTCTCCTAAATCCTATATTTTTTATATTTTTTTAAAATTTAACATATAAATAATATCATAAAAGAGAAAAAAAGTAAAGTATTAACACATTTTTTTGACTAAGACTAAAGCAAATATAAATGAAAAAATAAAAGATTTTTTCATGTTAAATACTAATTTTTCTTTTATTTAAATTTATTTTTTTATCTGTAAACTTTGTGTTAAAATTATCATTTAAAATTTTTAATAGTTAATGGGGCTAAATAAATAGGCCTTAGTTCTAACATTTCATCATGAGAAATATCATCTTGGGAAAATAATATTCTCCTTGATATTTTAGATGAATATTTTTTTAAAAATTCATTAATCGATTTATGATTTTTAGTTTCAGACGATTTTACTTCTATAGGAACTAACTTATTACTATCAGTTGTTAAAAAATCTATTTCATAACTACGGGTTGTTTTGTCATTTTTAAAAACATAATAGAATAAATCTCTATCATTTGATTTTATAATTTGAGCTATTGCATTTTCATATAAATAGCCTAAATTAACATCTAATTTATCTGATAAAAGTTTAATATATATATTTTCATTAGTCGAAAGTTTATCGTTAAATAACATTGTTGTAAATAAGCCAATATCAGATAGATATAATTTAAAATTATCAATATCTTTAGTTCCATTTAAAGACAATGAGGGATCATTCACTTTATAAAAAGGCAAAACAGTTTTAGAATTTAATAAATCAAATATAAATTTTCTGTCCTTATTTGTTACTTTTTTATTAGTTACTTTGGTAATATAAAATTTGTTATTCTTAGCTAATTGGGAAGGTATTGAATTATATAATGTCGAGAACATCCCACTAGGATCAATTCTAAAAAAGTCATTCGAATATAGTTCAAGAATTTCCTTTTTTAATTCTATCTACTGATTCAAAATTTTTATCAAGGATAAAAGTTTCAACTACTTGAGGCATGCCACCTACTGCCATATACGTTCTAAAATCTCTCATCAATTTTCTATTAACTGATTATCCCATTGAACGATTATATTTATAAATTTCTTCTATAATATTATAATTATATCCACATGCCCAGCAAAATTCCTCATAGTCCATTGGATAAACATCTATTTTATATTTCTCAGAAGGAATTAGAATATTTTTAACATTCTTTTTTATTGAAATCAATGAACCTGTTTCTATATAATCATATCGTCCATCTTTAACTAAATGTTTAATTGCTCGTCTAATTTTAGGAGCAAATTGTATCTCATCAAAAATAATAACCGATTTTCTCTCCTTTAATATTATTCCTTTGACCGTTTGAAGTCTAAGAAAGAAGAAATCTAAATCATTAATATTTTCAAAAACATCCTCTTCTTCCTTTGTTAATTTAGAAAAATCTACTAATATATATGATTCATAGTTATTTTTAGCAAATTCTTCTGCAATTGTAGATTTGCCAACACGTCTAGGACCTTCAAGTAGGCAAGAATATTTACTAACCATTTTTGCAGCATCATTTTCATGGAAAACAGCCATTTTTGCAACATCAACCATCTTTTTGAAGAAATCAGATATTTTTTACATAAGAAAAAAGCATCATCTTTTATTAACTCTTCTGATGTTAAGCTTTCTATTGACTTTGATAAGGTTAATAAATATAAACAATCTTTTGGCTATTATCAAGTAGTAACTTCTGAACTTGAAATGGATGATTTAGAAATAATAGACAAATATCATGGACTTTCAAGAATTGAGGACCAGTTTAGAATTATGAAAGGTAATCTTAATACTAGACCTTTATATGTTAGAACTCCTGGGCACATTTACGCTCATTTATTGATTTGTATTTCTTTTGCTTTTTGACTGAATAATATTTTATATCATTTAAGCCTATTTTTTTTTTTTTGCTCCCTTTTGATTACTTTTATTTACTATTAACATTATTATAATCGAGGCTTTTATTTTTCTTGGTGCTACCGCTTTTCAATTCTCACATTCATGGCAGCCTGTTTTTTGCAAGGCTTCACCTAACAAAAAAGCACTGAAAAATCAGTGCATAAATTCAAAATTAACTTACATAAGGTCTATCGTTATCCTCATCATTGATATGAGGAATATCCTTTTCGGGCTCCTCAATTTTTTCTTTCTTCTTTCTTGCTGGAGCTTCCTTACCTTTTTCTTTCTTAGGTTCTTTCTTTTCTCTTATAGCTTTAACTTGTTTACGGTATTTGCCATAGTCATAGAAGCCTTCTCCACCTATTGCAACCGCACTTATAAATGAAACAATTGCAATCGCAATCGCAATATATTTAGCATCAATCTTAACTCCTAAAAGGAATGAACCAAAAGTAATTACTGCAATATGAACAAAAAATTGTACTCGATCTGTTTTTTCACCAAATAAAATAGTTGTAGTAAAATAAACAAATCCTCTTAGCCATAATACAACACCTATTAAAATATTATAATGTTCAACAAAATATTTTACAATACCAGTTTGTTCATCACCAAATTGCTGAACTGATAATGCAATTAATAATATACCAACAGCTAAATCAAACAATACCTCAATAAAGCATAGTACTCTTGACCATCCACGTTCAAGGGTTCTCATTAATGGGATAACTCTCATTACAGCATATAATGAAAATACACCACCCGTAAACATTAATACAATAATTTGAGCGTCGCTTTGTCTAAATAATAAGAAAAAGCCTAAAATAATTAATAAAATAGCACCAAAAATTTTAAACCAAAATTTATATGAATGAATTGGATTCTTTTGTAAAACTGGGCTTGTCTTTTTTTGCTTTTTAGGTTTTACTAAAGGAGTTTTTTCTTCCTCTTCATCCTCATCAGTTTCCTCATCATCTATATCTTCTGTTTCGTACGCATCAACTTCAAAATCTTCCTCTTGTTTTTTCTTCTTTTTAAATAACATGAATATCATTCCCTTCACAGCTTATTTATATTATACTTTAAACAAAAATTAGTGTAAAGATTATTTTTAAATTTATTGTCGAATTTAATTCTAAATTTGACTATTCCCTTAATAAAAATTATAATATTAATAGAGGTGATATAATGTCATATATAATCCTTAAAAATATATCAAAAATCTATGATGGAGAAATTAAAACTAAAGCATTGGACAATGTTAATTTCGAAATTGAAAAAGGAATTATTACCGTTATTTTAGGCCCTTCTGGGGCAGGTAAAACCACACTTTTAAACATTTTAGGTGGAATGGATAACGTAACACAAGGTGAAATTTATGTTGATAATAAATTAATATCCAACCTCAACAAAAAGGATTTAACCTTATACAGACGAAATGATGTGGGTTTTGTTTTTCAATTTTATAATTTAATGCCTAATTTAACAGCCCAAGAAAACATTGAGCTTGCAACTGAAGTTTGTAAAAATGCATTTAATCCCGAAGACATCTTAAATGATGTAGGTCTTAAAGATAAAGCTAACTCTTTTCCATCTAAATTATCAGGTGGTGAGCAACAAAGAGTTTCAATTGCTAGAGCAATCGCTAAAAATCCTAAACTACTTCTTTGTGACGAACCAACTGGAGCTTTAGATTCTAAAACAGGTAAATCAATTATTAAGCTTTTAAAAGATATTGCTGTAAAACACAAAACTAATGTAATAATTGTAACTCATAACCAGGCCCTTAAGGACATTGCAAATCAAGTAATTTATATCAAAAACGGGACAATTGAAAAAATTGAGAATAATATTTCACCTTTAGATATTGAAGAACTAGAGTGGTAACAATGAAAACATTCATCAAAACAATTTTCAAATGTATTTCAAATAATAAGTCTCGTTTTATTTCTATGTCATTGATTATTTTAGTAGGGATTTGTTTCGTTACTGGGCTTGGCGGAATAACTCCTAAGGTAGAAAATAGTTTAAATGAGGCATTAACGACAGCTAATGCACCCGATATAATCCTTAAAACTCGAAATCAACTTGGATTTACTCAAGGTGAAATCGAAAATTTAAATCAAATTGATGATATTGACGTAGAATTTATTACATCCTTTGATCAAACTGCAGATTCAAGCTTAAGAACCATAAGTCTAGATTTTAAAAATAATAAAATAAACAAGCTTAAATTGATCGATGGTTCTTTTCCTTCCTCTGAAAGAGATGTTTGTGTTGAAAGAAATTCTAACACAATCAAGGAAAGGAAAATAGGTGAATATATAACCTATAATAATATTAGTTTTAAAGTAGTAGGTATTATTGAAAATCCTTTAATTTTTACAATGGATGGTGATATCAATGAAATTGATAATTCCAGACTTGATACAATTCTTTATTTTAATAAAAACAGTAATCTTCCACTTACAACAGCCTATATAAAGCTTAATGCCTTAAATAATCATTCATATTTCAAAAATGATTATATTGATATTGTAAATGATAATATAAGTATTCTAAGCAATAAACTTAATAATGAAAATTATGTATATCTAACATTAAAAGAAACTAAATCATATGCCTTTATTACCGAAATTGATGATAAAATTGATGTGATAGCTATTATGTTTCCTATTTTCTTTATCGCAGTTGTTGCACTTGTAATATTAACAACAATGACAAGATTAATTTCAGATGAAAGAAAAATAATAGGCTGCTATAAATCACTTGGCTATAACAACATTTCTATTCTAGGAAAATACATTGTTTACGCCACAAGCTGTGCGTTTTTAGGTATTACAGTAGGCCTTATATCTGGTGCATATATACTTCCTAATATTATTTACAACGTATTTAAAATGATCTTATTTTTACCTAAAATGACATCTAAAATAAATATTACATTAGGCTTATATAGTGCTATTTTTATGTTTATCGCCATTATTTTAGTAACCATTTATGTAACTTGGAAAGAAATCAAAGAAAAACCTGCAACTCTATTTCAAGCTAAAGCTCCTAAATCAGGAAAAACAATATTACTTGAAAAAATAGCTTTTATTTGGTCAAAACTATCATTTAAATATAAATCATGCTACCGTAATATTTTTAGATATAAAGGTAGACTTGCAATGATTGTCCTTTCTGTTTTGGGTTCTACTGCTCTTGTAATGGCAGGTCTTGGTCTTTACAATATTTCTTCTAAGCCAATTATAATAAATGGTGTTGCCTTTGATATGGGAGATTCAATTAAATATGTTTCAGTAGCAGCGATTATATTTGCCCTTATTTTAACAATTCTCGTTATTTATAACATTACAAATATGAATATTTCTGAAAGAAATAGAGAAATTGCCACACTTAAGGTTCTTGGTTACAAAGATTATGAGGTTTGTGCGTACATTTTTAGAGAAATTATTCAAATTTCCATTATTGGTGTTATTTTAGGAATTCCATCAGGGATTCTTATATTGTATCTAATCATGAAATTCCTCGAATTTGGTTCTCTTAGTGATATCAAATTGATTTCTTATTTTCTAACAGGAGTTTTAGTTATTATCTTCATTATCATTGTTGATTTACTATTAATAAGAAAAATTAAAAAAGTTAATATGAATGATTCATTAAAATCACTCGAATAGAAAAGGAGCTAAATGTTGGGTACCCAACAAAAAGCTCCCTTTTTTAAAGCACAATTGCAATTAAACTATTACGATTTGAATTTAATAATTTATTCATTACATCCTTAAGCTTTTCTTTACTTGTTTCAGGAAGAGCATAAATCTTTTGCTTTACACCATCATTTACTATTTCACTAATTTTACGGCCAAAAATCTCTTTATCCCAAATTTTAGAATCATCACCATCAAGTGAATCAATTAAAGACTTAGATTGCTCTAAAGAACCAATTATAGGAGAAAAACTTGATTTAATATCAACCTTAATGAAATGAATTGAAGGCGCAATAGCTTCAACCTTGACACCATATCGTCCTGCTTGTTTAATAACTGTAGGTGGTAACATCTTCATATTTTCTACAGTAGGGATTGCAACACCATATCCAGTTTCGTTACATGACTCTAATGCCTTTCCATATTGTTTTTCTAAAATTAAAGCTCTATGTCCGTTATACAAAGCCTTAATTAAATCAGCCTTAGTATTAACTTCAAAATCACACAAATTATTAATTAAAGTTTTAACATAATCATTTTTAATTATAATATTAACCGTAACATTTCCACCATCTAAGTCCAGTGAGGCATCCTCAATGTCCTCAAGTGTCTTAATTTTATCGGTAATTTTAGAAACATCCTTGACCTTCCTTACCATTAAATCTTTAGACAAGATGATTTCATTTAAATCACCTTTTAATTTAATATCGTCACCAAGGACATCTAAAATTTCCGGAAGTTTATAAGTTAATGTTTCAATTTCAAATTCACTTAAAGCTAAAGTAAAAATCTGATCTACATCGGCTTCTTCCATGTTTATAACATTACATGCATAAACGCTCTCATCATATTTTAAAGACATTTCTTCAACCATTTTCATAGTTTCTTCTTTTTTCGGATAGGCAGTATTAAGTACAATAACAAAAGGTTTTCCTAATGTCTTCATTTTAGATACTACTTCATTTAAAACTTCATCATATTCTTCTTTAGAAAAATCATTAAAAGACCCATCTGATGTAAGTACAATTGCAAGATTAGAATGGTTTTCCATAATTTTTTCAGTACCAATTCTTGCTGCCTCTTTAAAATCAATTGGCTCTTCTAACCAAGGCGTTTTTACTAATCGGGGTCCATCATCATTTTGATACCCTAAAGCACTAGGTATAACAAAACCAACAGAATCAACCATTCTTAAATTCATATTAATATCACCAATGTTAACATTAATAGCCTCTGATGGAACAAATTTAGGCTCAACTGTCATAATTTGTTTTCCAGCAGATGTTTGAGGTAGTTCATCTAAAATTTTATTTTTTAAATAATCATCTGTAATATATGGTAATATTTTTAAATTCATAAACTTATTGATGAATGTTGATTTACCAGAGCGAACTGGACCAACACATGAAACAAAAAAATCTCCATGTAATCTCTTTACAATTTCATTTAGCTTATCATTATTCATATTTATCCTCTACTTTCATTAGTAAAGAATATGCTAGTTGCATCTAAAAAATGCATAAAAAAACAATAGCTTTTACGCTATTGTCCTTTTTTATCTAAAACCCTTCTTACGAGCTTCCTGACGCTTTTGTTTACGAACATCAGATGGCTTTAGATAGTATTGACGTTTTTTAGCTTCTTGAAGGTTGCCTGATCTAGAAACATCGCGCTTAAAACGACGAAGTGCATCTTCAATTGACTCTTTCTCACGTACAATTGTCTTTGACATATTCTAGGCCTCCTTCCGCTTTAAAATTCCTCAAATATTATACTAAAAATAAATTTATTTGTAAAGAGTAAATTTACTTTTTTTCATTTTTTTCGCTAAAAAAATAGGACTTATGCAATAATTTGACCTATTATATAGTCATTTTCCATTTTTTCTAATTTGACATTAACTAAAGCTCCAATTTTTGATGAATCAATAGGCATTAAAACATGTAGATAATTAGACGTATGACCAACCATATATTTATTATCTTGAATGGTTTCAACAATCACATCAAGAGTTTTACCAATAAATTTTTCGTAATAATCTTTCTTAAGCTCTTCTGATAGTTTTAAAAGCTCATGTACACGTTCTTTTTTCTTGGCATCATTTACTTTTGGCATATCATATGCTTTAGTACCTTTACGGGCAGAAAATGGGAATACATGTAGTTCAGAAAAATTAATTTTTTTAATAAAATTAACGCAATCTAAAAAATCTGCATCATCCTCATATGGAAAACCTACAATTACATCTGTAGTTAAAGAAATATCTGGTCTTACACTTCTAATCTTATTAACCTTATCTTCAAAAAACTTAGAATCATAACGTCTATTCATAAGCTTTAAGATTTTATCAGAACCAGATTGTAAAGGAAGGTGAATATGATTAGCAATAATTTTACTTTCAGCCATTAAGTTTATAATATCATCGTCTATTTCATTAATTTCAATTGATGATAATCTTATTCGTTTAAGTTCGGGAACATTTTTAATTATATCATGAAGTAAATGAGATAGGTGATAATCTTTACCACAGGTATAATGACCCGTATGAATACCGGCAAGAACAACCTCTTTATAGCCTAAAGCTGCTATATTTTGCAATTCCTTAATTACTAAATCCTTATTCTTACATCTAACGGGACCTCTTGCATAAGGAATAATGCAGTAGCTACAAAAATTTGAGCAACCATCTTCTATTTTAACGAAGGCTCTTGTATGGTCGAATTCAACCGCCTCAAGATTTTCATAATCTCTAACATCTCTAATGCTTAATAGATTAACTGACTTTTTATGTTCATTTGAATTTAAAGCTTCATCTACAAGCTCTAAAGCCTTAGATTTATTACCATTACCAATTAAAATATCAATCTCATCCATTTCCTTAGCCTCAGGATTTGTTTGAGCAAAGCATCCCATAACACAGATAATTGCATCAGGATTTAATTTTTTAGCATGTCTAATCGTTTTTTTCGATTTAGAATCCGCCATATTAGTTACACTACAAGTATTAATAATATAAGCATCTGCTGGTTTATCATTTGCTATAATTTCATATCCAGCCTTTTTAAAATCATTCATTAAGGCATTTGACTCATAAATGTTAACCTTACAGCCTAATGTGAAAAACGCTACAGTTTTCATTTTTTCAACTCCAATTCATAAGAAATAGCACTTAGTGCATATAGTGGTGCCGTTTCAGTGCGTAATATTCTTCTACCAAAAGCACAGCATGTAAATCCCTTTTCTTCTAGTTTATCAATTTCTTTAGGGTCAATTCCACCCTCAGGACCTATAATAATAGCAATTTTAGAGCCTTGTTTAGCATTTGAAATGGCCTTTTTAAAATTAACCAATTCACCATTATAAGCATTTTCTTCGTATGCAATCAACTTAATATCATAAGAAGAAAAATCAATTTCATCTAAATATTTTATATCAAATCCTGGAATTATTTTTCTAAATGATTGTTCCGCAGCTTCCTTAGCGATTTTTTTATATCTTTCAATCTTATTTGCTATTTTTTTATCTTCAAGCTTTACGATAGATCTTTTCATAAAAGTTGCATATATAGCATTAACGCCAAGCTCAGTACCATGCTTAACTATATCATCAAGCTTATCTCCTTTAGGATAGCCCTGATATATATCAACTAAAACAGGGAGTTCGTTTTGATTTTGAATTTCATTTACAAGCTCAAAATCAACAAATTTATTTTCAATTTTAGTTAATTTAACTAAATACTCATTACATTGATCTGATACTATAACAGAGTCTCCAATTTTCGAACGAGTAACATTTTTTATATGATTAACATCATCAGAGATAATTCTTTTATTTAGAAGTTCACTTTGACTTATAAAATATTTTTGCATAAACTCAACTGTTCCTTTCTAATATAATAATTTTATTTATCGATTTTATATTTTTTCATTGATATTCTTTAATTAAATATAAAATTATTACATTATTTTAATAGGTAATAAATCAAATGATTATTTATGGTTAAATTAAAATATATAATAAATTAAGACTTAGAAGTATTTACCGACTAAGTATATCATATTTTAAATTAAATATCTAGTCAAATTAATAATCCTATAAATACCATAACTACTTTTAAGGAAAAGAAAAGCTTAAACCCTAAATTAGAATTTAAGCTTTTCTGCTATACTAAATTTTAAGATGTAGGGGGTATAGACTATAAACTATGAAGTGTAGGTTAATCTTTAAATTAATAAGTGTAGATATTTCAAAGGGGATTAGGGGGAATGTGTCCCCCTATCTTCTCTTTTTAAAATAAAAAAAGAACTCCT
>OIZF01000313.1_pt1 | contig 33993 bp, 33 predicted proteins | sample 1588471 | NCBI WGS metagenome assembly OIZF01 (sample SAMN03283279) | human gut metagenome | biome: human-associated habitat; material: feces | host: Homo sapiens | place: Peru | collected 2012
GCAGATAACGGGCCAGGCTGTTGCCCTTGAATTCCACGTCCTGCACACTGATCATCATCAGGCTGGGCTCAATGTTGATTTTCGATACTCCGTACATAAAATCCCTCCACTCTGCCCGTTACATGGGCGTTCCAATTGATTCCCACGGTTTTATGTAAGCTCCAGAAAGTCGCTGCTGATATTATTTTGCGCGATTTTTTGAACGGTGTCAAGACTGAAATCGGAATGTTTTGCGCGCACACCATGCTGCTTTGCCAATTCCTGCGTGTAATCGCGGAAAAGATAGGTGCGCACATTGGATTTTCCAGCGTCATAATGGGTGACCGTCGGCAGGAGCTTCGGTTCCAGAACGGCACACTGCACCGTTCCGTCCGGCTCGGTGGTCTTTTGCAGCTGCAGGTTCAGGATAGCACCTACCAGCTGATCCGGCCGGTTCTGCGTGCTCAGAAAATTGCCCAGAGAATAGGCAACGAATGTCTGCCTTCCGTCTGCTGCACTCAGCCACTGAGCATCCTGCAGCACATGCGGGTGGGTGCCCACAATCACATCGGCACCCCAGTCTGCAAGCTGCTGTGCCAGTGTGCGCTGACCGTCCACAATGGTGTGGCTGTCCTCTACGCCCCAGTGCACACCCACGATCACAAAGTCGGCCTGCTGGTGTGCTGCACGAACCTGCTGCTCGATCACATCCGTCTGGCTGGTGTAGATCACGTTGGCGGGCATGGAGCTGCTGGTGGGGATGCCATTGGTGTGCTCCGTGTAGGAAAGGTAGGCGATGGTCACCCCGTTGACGGTCTGCAGCGGAATGCGGCTGTAGTCATCCGCACCACGCCACAGGCCGGTGGTGACTACGTCCTCCGGCATGCTCTCCCAGAAACGCAGGGTGGCAGCCAGACCGGCTGCGCCCTTATCGTAGGTGTGGTTATTTGACAGGCTGAACACCCGGATGCCGGCCCGGTAAAGCGCCCGGGCACAGTCTCCCGGGGTAGAAAAGCAGGGGTAGGAGGAGGGCTCCAGCTCATCGCTGCAGAGCGTTTCCTGATTGATCCAGTTCACGTCCTGCTGTGCGTAGAAGGGAGCAATGTGCTCATAGCAGTAATCAAAGCTGTACTTTCCGTCTTCGCCTGCCCGGCGGGCGGCCTGATTATAAATGGGAGAATGGATCAGGTTATCTCCTGTTGCGGAAAACCGGATGGTTTCCACCACAGGCTGCGGTTCTGGTTCCGGCTCCGGGGTCGCAATGGATGAAGCAGGGGATAACACCTCCTCCGGCGGCTCGACGCCGCCCACCGGTACATCTTCTCCCGGCAGCCTTGTCCAGATCCCCAGACACAATGCTATCACGCTCACAGCCAGAACCGACAGCACCACCGCCCGGAGCGTTTGTTTTTGGGCGCGCTTACGGGCAGCCGGACGCCGCCGCTTTAAAGGCTCCTGCTTCATCGTTCACCTCTTCTCCCGGCGTATGCCGGGCAGCTCGTTTTTCAAAGTGCAGCGATCAGATCGCCCATATCGTACAGACCCGGCTCTTTTTTTGCCAGATAGACCGCAGCATTTACTGCACCGTTGGCAAAAATGCTGCGGGAATAGGCGGTATGCCGCAGGGTGATCACCTCGTCCGGGCCGCAGAACAGCACCTCGTGGTCGCCCACGATGCTGCCGCCGCGCACAGAGCTGATGCCGATCTCCTTCGGGTCACGCTTCTGGCGCACGGAGGAGCGGTCGTACACATAATGGTACGCGCCGTTATTTTCCTCGTTGATGGCGTCGGCCAGCATCAGTGCCGTTCCGCTGGGGGCATCCAGCTTGTTGTGGTGATGCTGCTCCACGATCTCGATATCATAGTTGATACCCAGCACAGCAGAGGCGCGCTTGCACAGCTCTGCCAGTACATTGATGCCCATGGACATATTGGCGCTCTTGAACACCGGAACGCTGCGGGACAGCTGCACTACCTTCAGCTGCAACTCCTCCGAAAGGCCGGTGGTGCACACCACGATGGGCAGCTTGTGGGTCTGGCAGTAGGGCAATGCCTTTTCCACTGCGGCAGGGGAACTGAAGTCGATGATCACATCGCCCTTGCCGTTCAGCTTTTCCAGACTGTCGTAGACCGGAATGCCGTTTTGCTCGCCGTCCTTCATATCAATACCGGCCACCACACAGCAGTCCTCCCGCTGTGCGATCATATCGCACAGCACATGGCCCATGCGGCCGCCAATACCCTGAATCACAATCTCTGTCATTGCTGTTTCCTCATTTCTATAATATGGCAGAATGCCCGGAAGCTGAAGATCCCGGGCATTCTGTACGCTGTTGTTATTCCTTGATCAGACCTGCAGCCTGCAGAGCCTGCTCGATCTTTGCCTTGTGGGCATCGCTGGGCTCTACCAGCGGCAGACGGCATTCGCCTGCGTTCCAGCCCAGCACGTTCATGGCATACTTGACCGGAATGGGGTTCACCTCGCAGAACAGAGCCTCCTCCAGCGGCAGCATTTCCAGCTGCAAAGCGCAGGCCTTGGCAGTATCTCTGTCAAAGAAAGCCTGACAGCAGTTATGCACCAGTTCCGGCGCAACATTGGACACCACGCTGATGACACCCTTGCCGCCCAGTGCCAGCAGGGGAACCACCTGATCGTCGTTACCAGAGTAGATGTTCAGCGCATCACCGCACAGTGCGGCAACTCTGGCCACCTGAGAAATGTTGCCGGAGGCCTCCTTGATGCCGTTGATGAGCGGGTGCTTGCTCAGCTCCAGAGCAGTCTCGAGTGCAATGTTCAGACCCGTGCGGGAGGGTACATTGTACAGGATGACCGGGATGCCGCCGGCCTCAGCCATGGCGGTAAAGTGCGCCACCAGACCGGCCTGCGAGGTCTTGTTGTAGTAGGGGGTGACCATCAGCAGGGCATCGGCACCGCAGGCAGCAGACTTTGCTGCCAGTGCGCAGCCGTGGTCGGTATCGTTCGAACCGGCACCGGCAATGACCGGTACGCGGTGATTGACCGTATCTACGGTGAACTTGATGGCGGCCAGCTGCTCCTCATCGGTCATGGTAGAACACTCGCCGGTGGTGCCACAGATGATGATGGCATCGGTGTGGCGGGCGATCTGATCCTCGATAATGCGGCCCAGCTCGTCAAAGTTGATGCTTCCGTCCTCGTACATCGGGGTGATGATGGCAACACCCGCACCGGTAAAGACAGGCTTCTTCATAGTAAAAAACTCCTTTGCTGCGTGTATCGCGCAAAAATTCAGGCATTAGTCCATATAGCCCTTCGCCGCCAGCAGCTCGGCCAGCAGCACAGCACCGCCGGCAGCACCGCGCAGGGTGTTGTGGCTCATGCAGGCAAACTTGTAATCAAACAGGGTGTCCTCCCGCAGACGGCCGATGCACACTGCCATACCGTTTTCGGTGTTGCGATCCAGCTTGGGCTGCGGACGATCCGGCTCGGTAAAGTAGTGCAGGAACTGCTTGGGAGCGCTGGGCAGGTTCAGTTCCTGTGCAGGGCCGCGGAAGTTCGCCCAAGCTTCCAACATCTGCTCCTTGGTGGGTTTTTTGTCAAAGCTTACGAACACGGCTGCGGTGTGGCCGTCCGAAACAGGTACACGGAAGCACTGTGCAGTGATGACCGGCTTCTCAGCATTGACGATCTGGTCGCCCTCAATGTGGCCCCACAGCTTCAGCGGCTCGCGCTCGCTCTTTTCCTCCTCGCCGCCGATGTAGGGGATCACGTTGTCCACGATCTCAGGCATCCGGTCAAAGGTCTTACCAGCGCCGGAAATGGCCTGATAGGTGCACACCAGTGCCTTACTCACGCCAAAGTCCTTCATCAGGGGATGCAGGGCGGGCACGTAGCTCTGCAGGCTGCAATTGGACTTGACCGCGATGAAGCCGCGCTTGGTGCCCAGACGCTTGCGCTGGGCAGGGATGATCTCGATATGGTCGGCGTTGATCTCAGGTACCACCATGGGAACGTCCGGGGTGAAACGATGGGCACTGTTGTTGGAGACCACCGGGCACTCAGCCTTGGCGTATGCTTCCTCCAGTGCTTTGATCTCGTTCTTGGGCATATTGACAGCGCAGAAAACAAAATCCACCTGCGAAGCAACTTCCTCTACCTTGGAAGCGTCCAGAACGGTCATCTTTTTCACGCTCTCCGGCATGGGAGTAGTCATGGCCCAGCGGGAGCCCACTGCATCCTCATAGCTTTTGCCCGCACTGCGGCCGGATGCAGCCAGCACGGTCAGCTTGAACCAGGGATGATTCTCCAGCAGCGTCACAAAACGCTGACCCACCATGCCAGTTGCGCCTACGATACCCACTTTATACTGTCTATCCATTTCCAGCACCTTTCCTTTCAAAAAAAACAAACAGCAAATCTTATCATTGTGCACAACACGGCTTGCAAACCGGACAGCGATGCAATATAATAGATACTGTTTATACAGATTCTATAATATCATTGATACGTTGTCCGTGTCAATCATCGGAAAGGCAAATGCACAGTATGTTAAAAAAAGATTTTTGGTATGATTTACCCAAAGAGCTCATTGCACAGGAACCTGCATCCCCGCGAGATGCGGCACGGCTGATGGTTCTGAGCCAAAAGGACGACAGCATCCAGCACAAGGTATTCCGCGACCTGCCGGAATTTCTGGAGCCGGGAGATCTTTTGGTGGTGAACAATTCCAAGGTGCTGCCCGCCCGCATCGTGGGCGTCAAGCAGCCTACCGGTGCCGTGTGCGAGCTGCTGCTGCTGCGGCAGGTGAAGGGAGACCAGTGGGAGTGCCTGGCAAAGCCCGGCAAGCGGATGCAGCCCGGCACGAAGGTAAGCTTTGGTGACGGCAGCCTGACCGCTGTGGTGGACGAGACCATGGAGGACGGCAACAAGTACGTTACATTCTATTATGATACCGAAACGCTTTATGAAAAGCTGGATGAATTTGGCAAGATGCCGCTGCCGCCCTACATCACAAAGCAGCTGGAGGATCAGAGCCAGTACCAGACCGTCTATGCCAAGGAGCTGGGCAGCGCAGCTGCTCCCACCGCCGGGCTGCACTTTACCCCGGAGCTGATGGACACCATCCGCGCCATGGGGGTCGGCATTGCCGAGGTCACCCTGCACGTTGGTCTGGGTACCTTCCGACCTGTGCAGGAGGACGAGATCTCCGACCATAAGATGCACAGCGAGTGGTACTCCATCAGCGAGGAGACCGCCCGGCGCATCCGCGAGACCAAGGCCGCAGGCCACCGGGTCATCGCCGTGGGCACCACCAGCTGCCGCACACTGGAGGCTGCCGCTGCCAAGTACGGCGAGATCAAGGCTTGCAGCGGCAACACCTCCATCTTCCTGTACCCGGGGGTGAAGTTCAACTGCATCGACGGTCTGATCACCAACTTCCATCTGCCGGAGAGCACCCTGATCATGTTGGTATCCGCCCTGTACGGCTACAAAAAGACCATGCACGCCTATGAGGTAGCTGTGGCAGAAAAGTACCGTTTCTTCTCCTTTGGCGATGCTATGCTGATAGTCTGATACAAAATTCGCGGTTTTTGCGATATTTGTATGTGAAAGGTAAGGATGCGATCTGCATCCGCCGCTCCCTTTACAATTACGGCAGACCGCTGCTGTGATCATTCTGATAACTTGCAGGCTCGTGGCCTGCATCGAGGCTGCACGGCTGTTTTCCGTGCGCAGAAAGGAACGAATAATCATGCCTTCTTTGACGACCTACACCCTGCTCAAGCAGGAGCACAACGCCCGGCGGGGCGAGTTCAAAACCGTGCACGGCACGGTGCAGACCCCTGCCTTCCAGAACGTTGCTACCGCCGGTGCCATCAAGGGCGGTCTGTCGGCGCAGGATCTGAAGGATATCGGCGCGCAGGTCATGCTGTGCAATACCTACCATCTGCATCTGCGTCCCGGCGACAAGCTGGTAGCAGATATGGGCGGCCTGCACAAGTTTACCCGCTGGAACGGGCCTATCCTGACCGACAGCGGCGGATTTCAGGTATTCAGTCTGGCAAAGCTGCGCAAGATCACTGAGGAGGGCGTGACCTTTGCCTCTCATCTGGACGGTCACCGTATCTTTATGGGCCCGGAGGAGAGTATGCAGATCCAGGCCAATCTGGGCTCTACCATCGCCATGGCCTTTGATGAGTGCGTGGAGAACCCTGCCCAGCACGATTACTCCAAGGCCAGTTGCGAGCGCACCACCCGCTGGCTGAAACGCTGCAAGGCCGAAATGGCACGGCTGAAGCACGAGGGCATCTCCGTCAACCCGGATCAGCTTTTGTTCGGCATCAATCAGGGCTGCACCTATGCAGACCTGCGTGTAGAGCACATGAAGCAGATTGCAGAGCTGGAGTTGGACGGCTACGCTATCGGCGGTCTGGCTGTGGGCGAGCCCACCGAAGTGATGTATGAGATGATCAGTCAGGTGGAACCGCACATGCCCAAGGACAAGATCCGCTATCTGATGGGCGTCGGCACACCCGGCAACATCATCGAGGCCGTAGCCCGTGGTGTGGATTTGTTTGACTGCGTTATGCCCAGCCGCAATGCCCGCCACGGCCATCTGAATACATGGAGCGGCATCATTAACATCAAGAATGCCAAGTACGAGCGGGACGAGCGTCCCATTGACCCCGCCTGCGGCTGCCCGGTGTGCCGCAACTATTCCCGCGCCTACATCCGGCACCTGCTCAAGGCAGATGAGATGTTGGGTATGCGCCTGACCGTGATGCACAATCTGTGGTTCTACAATCACCTGATGGAACGCATCCGGGACGAACTGGATGCCGGCACCTTTACCGCCTTCCATGACAGATACGTTAAACTTCTGGATACCCGAATTTAAACTTTAGCCTTGCAACAAGACTGATAAGAGGGTATAATAGCATTATCTGAATTTTTGAGAGGAGATTTTGCCCCATGCAATTTCTGACTACCACGTCCGAAGGCTACATCAGCCTGTTCTTCACGCTGGCACTGATGCTGGTTCTGCTGTACTTCATGATCTATCGTCCCCAGAAGAAGCAGGAAAAGAAGGATGCCGCTATGCGCAGCAGTCTGGAGATCGGCGATCAGGTCACCACCATCGGTGGTGTCATTGGCCGCGTTGTCGCCATCAAGGACGACACCTTTGTTCTGGAGACCGGCGCCGACCGCGTGAAGATCCGCTTCACCAAGTCTGCGATCTCTTCGGTCGAAAAGCTGAACATGGACAAGGCTCCTGCCGACAAGAAGTAAGCGTTTACACCGTGCATACATGAACCGCCTCCCTGCATAGACTATGTGCAGGGAGGCGGTTTTGTTATGTCTGAGTCTCGAGGTTTCCCGGCGGAGCTTCTTTCGTTTCTGGCTTTCGGGGTGCTGGGGGTAGCCGTAACAGCGGCAGCACTAGCTGGTTTTGCGCAGCTGATGGCCGGACAAGGCTGCTCCGGCAGTGTAGTGCCGATACTTGCCACAACAGCCGTGTGCATGGGTAGCCTGCTGTGTGCACTGGCGGCAGCGTTTCGTAAAAAGGCGCGCGGTCTGCTGACCGGACTGCTCCAAAGTACATTTCTGGCAGTGCCGCTGGCGCTTTCTGCTGCATGGAACGGCACCGCCGCCGAGCCTGCTGTGGTATGCCGCCTTCTGGCGGTGCTGCTCTGTGGTTGCATTGGCGGACTGTTTGGCGTCACCCTGCGCAGCCGCAGGCACACGCTTCGTTGATCAATCCGGCATATCGAATCCATCAGGGGGAGAAAACAGCGTATGTGGATCTATGAACAGACTAAACCGGAAGAAGCCTTATCTTTGCTGCCGCAGACAGTCAGCCTGCCGGTGCAAACAGCAGAGTCTGCCCTGTCACCCGCGCTGGCACAGGCAGCTGAACCGGCAGAGCAATTGACGCAAAAAGAGCCCTGCATCCCGGCAAAGCGCCACGCCACCCAGGATTGCTGGCTGCTGGCTGCGGCGTTTCTACTGGGGTGTACGGCAGCCGGTGTGTTACAGGCCGTATGCGATGCCCGGCAGGCAGAGCTGTTGCGGTATTATCTGGAAGCGTGGCAAAGGCTGTTTGCGCCGGGCAGTATGCAAGGAGCGGTACAGCTTTTCGGCATGGAATATCTGGCTCTCGGCCTTGTGGTCAGCCTATTTCTGGTATTGGGGCTGTCTGCCCTTGGCCCAGTAATGATCTTTGGTAATATGATGTTGTACGGCTTGGGCAGCGGACTGCTTATGGTACAGTCTTGCGCCGCAGGCGGGTGGAAAGCAATACTTCCGGCACTGCTATGGACAGGCTTACCGGCGGCAGCAGCAAGCGGTTGTCTGTGCTTTTTCGGGGCCTGCGCTTTGCAGGTCAGCAGCCGAATCCACGCATATTCTTTCCGCAAGCATCCCGGCGGACAAGCCCGCCCCGGGGTGCAGGCACTGCTGGGGCAGTATCTGCTGACCATGGTGGTGTTGCTGCCGCTGTGCGGCGCGGCGGCAGGGCTTTCGTATTTGGGCAGTCGCCTGTAAACAGTATCCTTTTCTTGCGGGTTTTGGCGCAGTGTGTTACAATAGCAAAAGACCATAATAAACGAGGGACAGATATGAAATTGAAATCCGTCTATGTATGCTCCAATTGCGGAGAGACAAGCCCCCGCTGGATGGGGCGCTGCCCCAGCTGCGGCAGCTGGAATACCATGAACGAGGACGTTGTAGCCGAGGCACCCAAGGCGGGGACTCCTGCTGCCCGGCAGGCTGCTGCGGCTCGTCAGGAGGGCGTGACCACCCTGACCGCCCGGCGGCTGTCAGAGATCAGCACCACGGAGGAAAAAAGCCGCATCCTGACCGGCATCTCGGAACTGGACCGCGTATTGGGCGGCGGCATCGTGCTGGGCGGCGTAGTGCTTTTGAGCGGTGAGCCTGGCGTAGGTAAATCCACCATGCTGTTACAGCTGTGCGGTGCCATCTCCAACCAGCACAGTGTTCTGTATATCACCGGTGAGGAGTCTGTCCGGCAGGTCAAGCTGCGGGCAGCGCGGCTGAAGGTACCGCAGGATAACATATTTCTGGCGGCAGAGAACGATGTGGATGAGATCTGCGGCCTGATCGAAAAGGAAAAGCCGGATCTTGTGGTCATCGACTCCATCCAGACCATGCGCTGCATGGATATCTCGTCCTCGTCCGGCACGGTCAGTCAGGTGAAGGAGAGTGCCGCCCGGCTGCTGGCGGTAGCCAAAAAGCAGGAGATTCCCATGTTCATCGTGGGTCATGTGAACAAGGACGGCGCAATTGCAGGCCCCAAGGTCATGGAACATATTGTGGATACGGTGCTCTACTTTGAGGGCGACAAGATGCTGCCGTACCGCATTCTGCGGGCAGCCAAAAACCGCTACGGTTCCACTAATGAGCTGGGAATGTTCGATATGACCGGCACAGGGCTTGCCGAGATTGAAAACCCATCCCAGATGCTGCTGGAAGGACGTCCGCTGGGCGTTTCAGGCAACTGCGTGGCCTGCACCATGGAGGGCAGCCGTCCTATCCTGAGCGAGATACAGGCACTTGCCACCAAGACGAATTTCCCGGCACCCCGTCGCGCCTGCAGCGGATACGACTATAACCGCATGAACCTTTTGATCGCCGTGCTGGAAAAGCGGGCAGGGTACTTCTTTGGAAATCTGGATGTTTACGTCAACATTGTGGGCGGCATTGCACTGCGGGATACCGCCTGCGACCTTGCAGTCTGCCTGAGCATGGTCTCCTCGCTGCTGGACCGCCCGGTCAGTGATAAGCTTATCGCCATTGGTGAGGTAGGTCTGGGCGGGGAAGTGCGCAGTGTGCCCAACCTGGAACAGCGCCTGCACGAGGCTGAGCGTATCGGCTTTGAGCGGGCTGTTATCCCCAAGCACAGCCTTGCACACCTGAATGCTGCAGATTATCCCGGCATGAAGCTGGTCGGTGCAGCGTATATCGCAGATGCCATCAATGCGCTAAAAAATGACCGCCTGTGATGAAACGAGGAACCTATGTCGATTTATCTGGACGAAAGAAACCCCGGCAAGCACGCGCCCTTTGAGGATGCTGCCCCGGATATTGTAGAATATGTGCGTTATCTTGAAGTGATCGCCGGCAAAAGTGCCAATACGGCGTTCAGTTATTACTGCGACCTGCGCTCCTTCAGCCGCTTTATGAAGCGCCGCCGCGGGCTTGTGGCCACGGATGCAGAATTCAAAGAGATCGACCCCAAGGGGTTGGATACGGCCTTCTGGGGTAGCATAACAAAAGAGGATATCTACGAATATCTGTATTTTCTGAACCGGGAATGCGGCAACAAAAAATCCTCTACCGCCCGGCGGCTGGCCAGTCTGCACGGCTTTTATGATTATCTGGTCAATCAGGTCAACCGCTTATCCGAGGACCCTACGGCGGCCATCCGCCCGCCCAAACAGGATAAGGTCTTGCCCAAGTACCTGACGGCAGAGCAATCCATCTCGCTTTTGGAGAGCACCCAGACCCAGAGCGATTTCCCGGAGCGGGATTATTGCATGGTGGTGCTGTTCCTCAACTGCGGTATGCGTCTTGCGGAACTGGTAGGCATGGACCTTGGAGACATCGATTTAGAGCAGCGTCAGATTCGCCTGTTCGGCAAAGGCCATAAAGAGCGTATGGTCTATCTGAATGATGCCTGCGTGGAGGCACTGCAACTATATCTGCGCAAGCGCAACACCATGGAGGGGCTTTCACCCAAGGAAAAAGCGGTGTTTATTACCCGTATGCGCAAGGAACGTATTTCGAACCGCAGAGTAGAACAGCTGATCTCCGGTGCAATGAAGGCTGCGGGGCTGAAGGGCTTTTCCACCCATAAGTTGCGTCACACCGCCGCAACGCTGATGTATCAGACCGGCAATGTGGATATCCTTACCCTCAAGCAGCTTCTGGGCCACAGCAGCGTTGGAACAACGCAAATTTATACGCACTTACAAGAATTTCAGGTGCGCTCTGCCATTGAGGAAAACCCGCTGGGCAAAGTACTACCCATCAAAGCTGCAAAAGCAAGCTTGGATACAACAGATGCGGCAGGGGAGACATCTGTTGAAAATGACCCGGCGGGAGAGGACGCTTCTGAGCCGTCCGGCCCTATGGCGGCCTTTGAGGGCGCTGCACAGGATGGCTTCCGGGCAGATATCTCGGCAATGTCCAACGAAGAAACCAACGATTCATCGATCGATACTTGAACCCGCACAAAACGTCTGAGACGATTCAAAGACCTATGGCGCGATCCGGCTTGACCGGATAACGTCACGGGTCTTTATAATTTTACATTATAAGCAGTCAGCAGCAATACATACAGGAGCATCCATAGAAACGATCTGATAGAAACGCGCAAAATAATATCTGCACAAAAACAAATGAACTATCACAGCCGCAAGCTGTAAATTATAAAACGCAGCATGACATGAAATGTGATAAAGCAAGCACACAGATGCGTACTGGAATAAAATGAATTACAAATGAACCGATGCAGCAGCGCATAACACAGGAAGCATCTGTAAGCATGAGACAAATAAAACCATAAAATATGATAAAAATTGCAGAATGTGCAGAACGGCTGAACTAAGCCTGAAAATGAGCCGGCTGGGGCTGGAACGCCAAAATTCCGGGAAATGGGCATTTTTCACTTCCCTAAGTTTCGCATAACGTGCATTATACGAAATAAGTACAATTAAAAAGAGAATCTGCCCTTCTCTCTTTCTGTCAGATTTTCGGCAGCTTCTGTGGATGCTATTTAGTTTACACACGCCCGCTTCTACGCCGCTGGACGTATTACCAGCATGTTCAAGCGTTTGACGTATGCCTGCGGTAGCCGTTCCGGTGTGTTACAGGTCATGTTATAAAAGCAGTATCGTTTCTTTTTCTTTGGTGGTGCGATGTTCATTTCACTGGCAGCGGTTCTGTGCCGAAGTATGTACAGATGGCTTCGTAATAAATGCGTGCCACAGTCTTGCAGCCCTGTTCACTGCCAAAATGCTCCACATCCTCATCGTTCGTCACAAAACACTGTTCTGCCAACACTGCCGGACAATCCACATCCTCCAGCAGCGTAAAGCTGCGCTCAGGCCGCACCTGCGTGTAGGTATTCTCCACCAGCTGCTTCTGGTCGTTTTCCAGATAATAAATGTAACGCACTCCCCCTCGCCCGCGCAGCCTTGCGCCGATGCTCTGCATTCCACCGGCCAGCAGTCTTGCAAAATAAAAACTTTCCTGATGCCATGTACGCCCGGGCACTGCCGGATAGCATTCAAAACCGGATGCCGTAGAGCCATTGGCTGCGGAGTTGCCGTGGATGGACAGCAGCAGCTGCGGGCTTTGGGCGCTGGCTGCGGCTGCACGCTGGGCAGGCGTAGCGGTTGCATCAAAGCTTTCCCGGGTTTGCAGCGGGATGTAATTCGAATCCTCTTCTAACCATTGGAGCAGCGCAGCAGCCGTGGCTGCGGTGACCTGTTTTTCCTCGACCACTCCCCTTGCACCCGGGTCGCTGCCGCCATGTCCGGCGTCCACTGCCACACGGTACGGCGGGTCGCCCACCACAGGGCGAAAGTCCTCCGCTGAGACTGAGACTGCGGATTCTGCGGGTGCGTTCAGTTCCAGCGCCGCCTTCCATAAAAACAGGCCGAAACAGAGCATCAGTGCCGCAAAAACAAACAGCAAACCGTGTAAAAACCGGTTCTTCGTTTTGTAGCGGTGCGTTTTACGTTTGCTATGTTTATTTACTGGTCTGCGCTGACTGGTTGGCATAAAGCTTTACTTCCTATTCGTTTTTACATTCATAATACGAGTATACACGCCTTTTCCCTGCACTGCAACAAAAAAAGACTGCCATTTTTTCAAAAGGCAGTCTTTGCTCGGATTATTTCAGTTCTACAACCGTCACGCCGCTTTCGCCTTCGCCGTAACGGCCAAGACGGAAGCTTTTTACCATGCGGTTGCCGCGCAGATGCTTATGGATGGCGGTGCGCAGTGCACCGGTGCCATTGCCGTGGATCAGATAGACTACTGTCTGTCCGTTCAGGATGGCGCGATCGATAAAGGAATCCACCTCCGACAGTGCTTCGTCCACCGTAAGTCCCAGCAGATTGCACTCCATTTTGGCGGTGCGCTGTACACGCTCTACCCTGCCGTTGGGACGGTTGGTATCGCCGGTCAGGCGGGAATAACGCTGCTGCGCCTTTGTCTTAGGCGCAGTGGGTTCTTTTACCAGCTTTTCCGGCTGCTTCAGGCCCTTAAGGGGCACCTTAGTCTTGATGATACCGGCACGCACCAGAACATCGCCGTTTTTGTCCGGCATCGCCAGAACGGTGGCCAGCTGGTTCAGCTCTGCAATGCAGACCTCCTGCCCTACCTTTACCTCCTTCAGCGGCACAAACTCCTTGACGGGGTTATGCACCACCTCCGTACCAGCAAACAGCTTTTCGGTCTCCTTTTTGGCGATCTCGCGGGCGCGCTGCGCTTTCTGCTGGGCGCTCATGCGCTCGTCCTTTTGCAACTGGCGCAGCTCGTCGGTCAGCGCGTAGGCCTGTGTTTCCACCTGCTGTGCCAGTGTACGCGCCTTGGCACGGGCGGCTTCCAATTCATTTTCGCCCTGCTGAATCAGTTCATCCCGCTTTTTGCGGGCTGCTTCCAACTGATGAGAAGCTTCGTTGCGCAGCTGCTCCACTTCGTTCTGGCTTTCCTTCAGCTGCAGCTTCAGGTCGTCCAGCTGACCCAGAACCGCATCCAGACGCTTATCCTCGGCAGACAGATGCTGCTGAGCCGCTTCAATGACGCGGCTGGGGATGCCAAGCTTTTCGCTGATCAGGAAAGCGTTGGATTTGCCCGGTACGCCCACGCTCAGCTTATAGGTGGGACGCAGGGTCTCCAGATCAAACTCGCAACTGGCGTTGACCACACCCTTAGTCTCCAGCGCAAAGACCTTCAGTTCCGCATAGTGGGTGGTTGCCATCAGCAGCACACCACGGCGGCGCAGCTCCTCAATGATGGCAACTGCCAGCGCGGCACCCTCGGCGGGATCGGTACCGGCACCCAGCTCGTCCAGCAGCACAAGGGTGTGCGGCATAGCCAGTTCCAGAATACCGGTGATTTTTTTCATGTGGCCGGAGAAGGTGGAAAGGCTCTGCTCAATGCTCTGCTCGTCGCCGATATCCACCAGAAATTCATCAAACACGCAGATCTCGCTGCGCTCGTCAGCAGGAATCAAAAAACCGCACTGTGCCATAGCGCACAGCAGCCCGGCGGTTTTCAGAGTGACCGTTTTACCGCCGGTGTTCGGGCCGGTGATGATAAGGGAATCATATTCCCCACCCAGTGCAATATCCACAGGAACACACTTTCGCGGGTCAATCAGCGGGTGGCGGGCACGGATCAGATTAAAGGAAGAATCCGTCCGCACAGCGGGCTTGAAGGCCTTCAACTCCAGTGCAAGCCGCGCCTTTGCCAGCAGGATGTCGATTTCCAGCATGGCCTTGTAGCTGTACTGGAACTGCGGCTCAATGGCGGCCACCTGTGCGGTAAAGGCCACCAGAATGCGCTCGATCTCCTGTGCCTCCTGTGCGCGGTACTGCAGAATGCGGGCGTTTGCCTCCACCACAGCCTGCGGTTCCACGAACACCGTAGCGCCCGTAGAGGATACATCGTGGATGATACCGCTCACCTCGCCGCGGTACTCGCTCTTGACCGGCACAACATACCGGCCGTTGCGCATGGAAACCACGCTTTCCTGCAGGTATTTGGAGGTGTCCATATTGCGCACCATGCTTTCCAGCCGGTCGCGGATGCTGTTTTCGGTGGCGCGGATCTTTTTGCGCAGCTCTGCCAGCGTGCGGGAGGCGGTATCCGCCATGGCGTCCGGTGCCAAAATGGCGCTGGAGATCTGCTGCTCAAGGCCCGGCTCCGGTGCCAGCGCGTAAAACAAATCATCGGTCGGCAGCGCGTCATGCTCAGAGGAGCCGTACCAGCTGCTCAGGTGCTGAAAATTGCGCAGCGCACCGGCCACCATCAGCAGCTCGCCCATAGAAAGCACACCGCCCTTTACGGCACGGGCGGCAAGCTGGCTGACCCCCTCTACCCCGCCAAAGCGCGGCGAGCCGTTTTTAATCAGCAGGGTGTTGATGGCGTCTGTCTGCTCCAGTGCGTAGCGCACCTCATCCGGGTCGCACTGCGGCTCAATGGCCAGCAGCATAGCACGGGCTTCCTTGCATACGCAGCCCTCCGCCGCACGCGCAATGATCTTATCCAGTTCTAATGTTTTTAAGTAGCTTGTTTCCATACTGTTCCTTTTTGGTCAGGGCAGCACGCTTTTCAAAAAGGCATAGCTTTTCAGCGGCTTATCCAGATGCGTCAGGGCATAGTTTTCAGCCACTGCGGAAAGCTTTGCCAGACTGCCCACAGAGATCTTGAATGCAAATATTTTTTTGTCCTCCACCAAGCAGATGTGGCGCACTGCAAACAGCGAAGCCTTGTCCAGATTGCAGTTCTTGCCTGCCTTTGCCGCACAGGACGCACAGAGCAGATGCCCTTCCTGTGCGTCCAGATAAAAGGCATCTCCTTCATCGTAGGTGCCACAGTCCCGGCAGCAGACAATCTGCGGCATAAAGCCGCACTCACTCATGGTGCGCAGTTCAAATACTGCCTTGATCACCCGCAGGTCGGTGCGGTGCTCGTTGATCATATACAGACTGTTCAGCACCAGACGCAGCTCCCGGGCTGCTTCCTCTCCGGTAGGCGAAAGCGCGGCGGCCAATTCGGTAAGATACATGGCAAGGCTTACCCCTTCAATGGAGGAGGAAATGCCATGGAAGATGTTCTGCACATCAGCTTCCCGCACGGTATACATATTGCGTCCGGGCACCAGTGTAAACTCCGAATAGCAGAACAGCCCGCAGGCGCTGAACAGCTTGCTTTTCAGCCGCAGGCTGTTTGCAGCCATTGCTGTAATGACACCCAGCTTTGGGGTGAGGATCGTCAGAATGCGGTCTGCTTCTCTATAACGGGTCTCCTTCAGTACCAGACCCATGGTCACAAATGGTTCCATCTTCCGTTTCTCCTGCCGGATGCTCGGCGGGCAGCTGCACCCGTTGTTTGTAATCGAGATAACGGAGAATATTCCCCGTGTAGGCAAAGGCCTGCCAGCTTGCGGCAGCATCCATTTTCAGCACTCCTTCCCTTTCCTGTGCACAGGCGGCTTTTGTATAGTGTCAGCCTGATTCTAGCACAGCATACAAGGGAAAACTGTCCTGCTTTGGCAGCACTCAGCGGTTGGAGGGATTCTGCTTGAAGCCGAAGTTGTTCAGCAAAAATTCGTTATCCCGCCAGTCGGATTTTACCTTGACCCAGCACTGTAGATTGACCCGACAGCCCAGGAACTCCTCGCAGTCGGCACGGGCAGCGCTGGCGATCTTTTTAAGCATGGCACCGCCCTTACCGATGACCATGCCTTTATGGCTCTCCCGCTCGCAGTAGATATTCACATCAATGTCGATCAGGTCTGTGCCCGGGCGCTCCTTGAAGCGCTCCACCACCACTGCAATGCCGTGCGGGATCTCGTCCCGCATAAAGAGTAGCGCCTTTTCGCGGATGACCTCAGCCACCAATTCTTTTTCCGGCATATCGGTATAGGCGTCATCGTCAAAGTAATGGGGGCCTTCCACGGCATAGCGGCTCAAGGCATCGAACAGTTCCTCACTGCCCTCCTTGTTGCGCACACTGATGGTGTAGATCTCATCGAACACGCCCAGCGCCTTCAGCTCTGCCTTGCGGGTTTCCAAATCGGCAGGTTCTTTAACAAGGTCGGTCTTATTAATGACTGCAATGGCCGGGCCGCTGCGGTGCAGCGCCTCCACAAGCGCCATCTCAGATTCGTTCAGCGCGCCGTAAGGCTCGAATAGCATCATGGAAACATCCACATCCGCAATGGAATCGCTGGCGGTCTTATCCATGCGCTTGCCCAGCTTGTTGTGCGCCTTGTGTACACCGGGGGTGTCCAGCAGCACATACTGCAGCGGCCCCCGGGTGATCACGCCGGTAATGCGGGTGCGGGTGGTCTGAGGCTTAGAGGTGACGATAGCCACTTTCTCGCCGACCAAGAGGTTCGTCAGGCTGGATTTGCCCACGTTCGGCCGTCCGATGACAGCAACGAATACAGAGGAGGTGTCGTAATGCTCCTGAACGGGTGTTGTAGTACTCAAAGCGAACTCCTGTCTTGTTTTTATGTTCTGGAATATCATTCCGTATAGCTGACCGTGCGGGGCAGACCCAGCTGCAGCAGCACAGCCTCTTCTTTTTCGCGCATACGCATGGCCTCCAGACCACCGTTTTCGTGGTCGTAGCCCAGCAGATGCAGCATGGAGTGTACGGTCAGAAAGGCCACCTCCCGCTGCAGCGGATGCCCATACAGATTCGCCTGCTCCATGGCGCGCTCCATGCTGATAACGATATCGCCCAGCATCATGCAGCCGTTGTTCTCGTCGATATCATACTTGCCGTTCTCACCCAGAGGAAAGCTCAGCACATCAGTAGGCATGGGCTTATTGCGGTACTGGTTGTTCAGCTCGGCAATGGCAGCGTTGTCCACAAAGGTAACGCTGATCTCGGCGGGACGGTCGAAATGCTCATATTCCAGCACAGCGTTGCAAGCGCGGCGGATGAGGATGCGGAGCCCAGAGGGCACCTTGACAGCTTTCTGGGAGTTGGTGATCAAAACTTTATTGGACATATCGGTCCACTCCTTTCAGGGATTTATTTAAAATTCTTATTGTTTTCTTTATTTTTCGCATCGGCAGCCGGATGGGCGGCACGTTCGTAAGCCTTTACGATCTCCTGCACCAACCGGTGACGCACAACGTCTTTATCGGTAAAGTAGCATTGTGCAATACCGTTCACATCCTTCAGCACCTTCAGCGCGTCCACCAGACCGCTGCGGGTGCTGCCCGGCAGATCGATCTGGGTCACATCGCCGGTAACAACTACCTTAGAGCCCACACCCATACGGGTAAGGAACATTTTCATCTGCTCTGGGGTGGTGTTCTGTGCCTCGTCCAGAATGATAAAGGAATCATCCAATGTGCGCCCGCGCATATAAGCCAGCGGGGCAACCTCAATGATCTGCTTTTCCACCAGACGCTCGTAGGTCTCTGCGCCCAGCATATCAAACAGGCCGTCGTACAGCGGCCGCAGATAGGGGTCTACCTTCTGCTGCAGGTCACCGGGCAGAAAGCCAAGCTTCTCGCCCGCTTCCACCGCCGGGCGGGTCAGGATGATCCGGGAGACCTCCTTAGCCTTGAAGGCCTTTACTGCCATGGCAACGGCCAGATAGGTCTTGCCGGTACCCGCCGGGCCGACACCGAAGGTAATGGCATTGGAGCGGATGGCGTTCAGGTATTCCTTCTGTCCCAGCGTTTTGGGGCGGATCGGGCGTCCCTTGACTGTGACGGTAACAAAGTCCTCGGTCAGTTCCTTTACCCGCTTCTCTGCGCCATCGTGTGCCAGACTGATGCAGTAGTGCACGGTCTGATCTTCCAGCGGGGTGCGGTTCTCGATCAGAAGAAGCATTCCCTCCACGGCGCGGTTCGCTGCCGCCACGTTGGCAGGCTCGCCGGAAATGCGCAGCTGTGTGCCGCGGCAGACAGCGGTAACAGAAAACTCTTTTTCCAATAAGCGAATATTCCGGTCACAGTTGCCAAAAACAGCCGCTGCGATCTCTACACTATCCAGTTCAATACACTTTTCCGCCATGGAGCTCCTCCCGAATTGCAGAATTTGATAACTATATTGTACCACCAAAATCTTCAGAAGAAAACTATGAAAAGTGCACAAAATATTTTCCTGTGTTCCATCGGTTTTTCCATACGAACTGCGTTTTAAAGCTTTTTGATGATCTTTTTCTGAAAACGCTTGACAAAGTATATCGGAAGACGATATACTTTAAGTGCAATATATCGCTTGGCGATATAAAGACGTCCGATAGAATCCATGGAGTATTTCAGTATGGAAAACCTTGCATTGACCGAATCGACCTATTATATCTTATTGTCTCTTTACCATCCGCAGCACGGCTATGGCATCATGCAGCAGACGGAGCAGCTTTCCGGGGGCAGAGTTCATCTTGCCGCCGGGACGCTGTATGGCGCATTGACCTCTCTGTGCGAAAAAGGCTGGATCCGTCCCCTGCCCGCTGAGAGCGGCAGCCGCAAAAAGGAATACCAGCTTACCGCAGAGGGCGTACAGGTCTTAAAGCACGAGCTTGCCCGCTTGCAGCAGCTTGTGGCCAATGGTGAGAGCATCCTGAAGGAGGAAACCTTATGAGGGAAAAGAAAACCGTTTTCAAGCTTTTCTTTGTGTGGGATTTTGAAAAAGAAGAGCGCTGGCTGAACGAGATGGCACAGGAGGGCTGGGTACTGGACAATACCGGGTTTTCCTTTTATACCTTTGTACGCTGCGAACCGGGCGAGTATATCATCCGCTTGGAGATGAACCCCAGCAGCGATTACCGCGCCTTTGTAAAGGAACTGGGTGCAGAATATATCGGCGGCTGCGTCAACTGGGTGTACTTCCGGCGGAAAGCGGAGCTTGGCAGCTTTGAACTGCTCTCGGATATCGACTCCCGTCTGACGCATCTGAGCCGCATCAATCGGATGCTCTCCCTGATCTGTCTGGCAAACCTGATTCTTGGCATAACGAACTCTTTGAATCAGGCTCGTTACGGCTGGCTGAACCTGTTGTGCGCAGCAATGCTCTCCTATGCACTAGGGCGTATCCACGGCATGAAAGCAGCGCTGGAAAAGGAACGCAGTTTGCACGAATGATTTGTCAATCCCTTCTTCGCCACAACTGCAGAGAAAAAAGCGGCGTATCTTTGGATAAAAAGACCATAGCAAACTATTCTCCATCGTGATACAATAGCAAGCGTTGTGTGCCGCCGCCCGGCGGCCGTTTGGACTGCTTGAACACAAAGGAGAAGGAACCATGGAACAGCTTTTTCTGATGCCCGGTGAAGAACGGTACGAGCGCTTCAAGGATGGCAACGGTGTTCCTAAGGTGCACTACTCCTACCGCTCTATGCGCGGTGCATTCTTTGACTGCGAGAGCCGCAGTCTTGAGGAAGCCCAGCGCCTGTGCGAAAACTGGCTTGTGGGGCAGGATCGCTGCTACCGCAATTAACATAAAACCATAACCCCCTGCCGTATTTGCAGCCTTTTTTGCAAAACGGCAGGGGGTATTTTTGTTATATAGGCTTTACTGCCACACCTGCGCACAGACAAGTTCCAGTACACTGCCGCCAATACAGCGAGATTTATCCGAAATCAGGAAACAGTTGGAAAGCTCCTCCCGTCGGGGGTCGATATCCGCAATCTTAAAGCCCGGTGTGACCGGATAGCCGCTGCGCAACAGTCCCCGCAGGATGCCAGAAATCTGTGCTGTGACTGGGATGTCCGTTCCCTCCGGGGTGCGGATGGTGGCAATGGTCTTACCCTTCTCTACTAAATCGCCGATTTTACGCACATTCATAAAAATACCGGCGGCCTGTGCATGGATCACCCGCTCTGCACCGTACCCGCCAATGACGCCGGGAATGCCGGTATTAGGGATAGCACTTCCCTCCCGGATGATCCGGCCAAGCCGGTGGCCGCGCTTAGTCTCCACCACGGCATCTACGTCCTGCCCGGCTACAAAGCCGGGACCGAGGGCAATGGTCAGCGGTGCCATATCCCGGCGGGTACCAAGGTTGCGCTTGGCCAGAATGGCATCCACTACGACCTCCGGCTTTGCCCGGGCAATACAGGCTCCCTCCGGGTCAACGAGCACCGGAACAGCGCCCTGCGCCCAGACGGACTGTGCCTGCTCCAACGCTTCAATGCGGACGGCGCGCAGACCCTCAACAGTGGCTTCGCCTTCATACACTGCTTCACACAGAGCTACCTGACGGCGGATGGCTGCGGGCTGTGTCGTTTCCAGCACCAGCACCCGTAGCCCGGCTCTCCACAACCGATGGATGGTTCCGGTGGCAAGGTCGCCGCCGCCACGCACGATAATTAAGGCATCCTTTTTCATTTTGCTTCCTCCCCGGGGAAAAGTGTTTGCAATAGCACCTCCATGGAGCCGCCACAGGCAGCAACAGCCGCATCCTCGTTTTTGCCGTCAGCCGAAAGCTGCAGGCATTGCAGGGCGGGCACAGCCTGTGCTAACAGCTTCTGAGCCGCCTGTACCGTGTAATGCTCCATAATGCCGCCGCCCACACTGCCCACTATACTGCCATCGGGCAGAACGAGCATTTTTGCGCCAACATCCCGCGGGGTGGAGCCGTGCCGCGCAATAATAGTAGCCAGTACCGCCGGGGTATGGGCTTTTTCTGCCTGCACCATCGCATCCAGCAATGCGACGGGATAGCCCTCGGTCTGGGGGCGGGCATTTTTGACCTGCACGATTTGCGCCAGAATGGAAAGCGCGATCTCCGCAGCCGTCTGTGCACCAATGGCAAAGCCGATGGGTGCGCAGAGTGCATCAATTCGCTGGCTGTCCAGCCCGTTCTCCAACAGCTGACGGCGCACCAATGCAGCACGGCCACGGCTGCCCATCATGCCCACATAAGCCGCAGGCTTTTGCAGAATCCGGGTAAGGCAGTCCAGATCAAAAGCATGGGAGCGGGTCAGCACCGCAAAATAGGTCTCTGCCCCGCCGGGCACATCCTGAAGTGCCTGCGCAAAGGGAGCGCAAAGCACGGTATCCGCTCCGGCGGCGCGCAGCTGCTGGGCAAATTCTTCCCGGTCATCTATGGCAAGCACTGGCATGTCGAGAAGCTTTGCCTGCTTTACAAGGGCAGCAGCAACATGACCGCCGCCGCAGACCACCAGCTGCGGCACCGCACCAAAGCGCTCGGCAAATACCCGCTGACCTTCCAGTGTAAGAAAGCCCGTAGCGGTACAGGCCTGCAGGACGGCAAGCTGACGCTGCAGAAGCCCAGCGCTCTGGGTCTGCCACAGGGCGTCTCCGTCCCGCAGCAGCAGCTGACTGCCTGCCTCTGCGCCTTCCAGCACGGTAGCCAGCGTATAGCTGCCGGTCTGGTTTGTACTTTGCAGAACATCTGCAAGCGTTTGTCTGTTCATTGGTGTCCCTCTCCCTCTGTTATTGCTCCACCGGCGTAACCTTATCAAATTGTGTTTGATCCAGTGTTGCCTGCCAACTTTGCCAGTCCTCCGGCAGCATACGCCATGCAAGCCCGCACCCCGCCGAGATCTCCCGCGGCAGCGGGATCAGCCGCCCGGGCACCTGCCGAGCGTTGCATTGCTTTTCCCACTCCATAGCCTCTAAGGTGGTGCGGAAGGAAAGCACGATATAGCTTCGTTTTATTCGCATAAAAACTCCCGCGCAAGTGCGCAAACTGCCTGCGCTGCCTGCTGCATCTCCTGTTCGGTATTGAAGTGGGAAAAGCTGAACCGTACCACGCCCTGCTCGGCCGTGCCAAGGGCCTTGTGCATCAGCGGAGCACAGTGCGCTCCGGCACGCACGCAGATGCCATAGTCCTCCCACAAAATATCTGCCACCCGGGCGGAATCCTCCTGTCCGATGTTCAGCGCTACAATGGGCGCACGGGGCTGCATGGTCATATCACCGTATACTGTTACGCCCGGTGCAGTACGCACCTGCTCATAAAACAGGCGGGCAAGGGCGGCTTCCCGGGCAGCAAGGTTCTCTACACCCTGTTCCAGCAGCCATTGTACACCGGCGCAAAGCCCTGCAAGGCCGTGCACGTTCAGTGTGCCAGCCTCCAGTGCGGTGGGCATCTGCAAAGGGTGCGTTTCATCAAAGCTGTGCACGCCGCTGCCGCCCACAAGGAGCGGCGCAATTTGTAACCCGGGGCGCACATAAGCTCCGCCGGTGCCCTGCGGTCCCAGCAGAGCCTTGTGGCCGGTAAAGCAGAGGGCATCTATACCCAGCCGCTGCACATCAATGGGCTGTGCTCCGGCAGTCTGGGCAGCATCTACGATGAACAGCAGACCGTGCCGGTGGGCAAAGTCCGCTGCGCGGGCAAGGTCGGTGCCGTTGCCGGTCACATTGGAAGCTCCTGTCACCACCAGTGCCTGGGTCGTGGGACGCAGCAGCGCTTCCCACTGATCGTAGCACAGCCGCGCAGCAACATCCACCCCGGTAAAGGAAACCTCTACTCCATGTGCCCGCAGCCGGTACAGCGGACGCAGAACAGAATTATGCTCGCATACCGTTGTGATGACATGGTCGCCCGGATGCAGCACGCCGTTCAGTACCGTGTTCAGCGCCATGGTCGCATTGGCGGCAAAAACAATACAGGAGGGATCCGGCGCATGGAAAAGCTCCGCCAGCGCCAGACGGGTGTCCAGCACGATCCGTGCGGCGTGAAGGGTGGGCTCGTGTGCGCCGCGCCCGGGGTTGCCTGCCGTGTGCAGTGCCTCCAGAATAGCCTGTTCCACCTGCGGTGGTTTATGCAGAGTGGTGGCCGCGTTGTCTAAATAGATCACGGCTTTACCACGTTTCCGGCCTGCGTCAGCTTTTCGGCAATGGTGTACATATTGGTCACGCTGCCCACAGCCAGCTTCTCGGTAAGGCCGTAAAAGTTCAGGCAGGTACCGCAGGTCAGGATCTCCACGCCCTGTGCTTCCAGCGCCTTGAGATCTTCCAGCATGGCAGAGCCTTCACAGGTTAGCGCTGCGCCGCCGTTATAGAACAGAATCGTCTTGGGCAGCTTGTCCTGCTGGGTCAGTGCAAATACAAAGGCCTTGAGCAGGGTCTTACCCAACTCCTCGCTGCCTTCGCCCATCGTAGCAGCGGAAATAGCCACTACCGTATCCGTGCGGGCATCCGGTACGCAGACAGGGGCTTGCTCTGCCGGTGCGCTTTCTGCTTCGCCCAGCGTGAACAGCACACGGTATTTGCGCTCTTCCAGCTTTTCCGCGCTATACTGATAGCCCTTCTGCTGTGCCATCTTGGTCAGGTTCTGTACGGCGATCTCGTTGTCCACCAGTACCTCCACCTGTCCAGCGCCCTGCAGCTCGGAAATCGCCTTTTTTGCCTTGACAACAGGCAGCGGGCAGGCATCGCCCAGTGCATCTACCTTGATAAATTCAGCCATGCTGATTGCTCCTCTCATTTGTCTGTTACAGTGATCTCAATTTCCTGCTTGGGCAGGATCTCTCCAACGATACTTGCGGGCAGACCTGCGGCGCGCAACGCCTGTTCCAGCGCCGCAGCATCCGCCGGGTCTACCGCCAGCAGCAGCCCGCCGGAGGTCTGCGGGTCGAACAAAACTTCCTCCATGGCAAAGCTTACGTTTTTAAACCGAACGAACGGCCCGGTATGGTTGCGGTTGCGCTGCCCGGCGGCGGTGTACAAAAACGCATCGGCTGCTTTTTCCGCACCCGGCAGCACCGGCACGGCATCCGCATGGATGATGCAGGAAAGTTCGCCGCCCATCATCTCGTGTAAATGGCCGAGAAAGCTGAAGCCGGTCACATCCGTAGCGGCATGGACGCGGTATTTGCGGCTGATCTCTGCCGCCGTTTTGTTCAGAGTGGTCATGGAGCGGATGGCGGCTTCCATCTCCTCCGGGGCGGCCTCGCCCACGCGGTTTGCCGTGCACAGCAGCCCCACACCCAAAGCCTTGGTCAATACCAGCTTGTCGCCCGGCATACCGGTGTCGTTCGTATACATCCGGTGCGGGTCTACAAGGCCGGTCACGGAAAGGCCGTATTTTACCCCGCTGTCCGCAATGGAGTGTCCACCTGCAAGACTGCCGCCGGCTTCTGCCACCTTTTCAGCACCGCCGCGCAAAATCTCGCCCAGCACGTTCAGATCCATATCCTCCGGGAAGCAGACCAGATTCAGGGCGGTCTTTACCTCGCCGCCCATGGCGTAGACATCACTCAGGGCGTTTGTGGCAGCGATCTGCCCAAAGGTATAGGGGTCGTCCACCATCGGCGGAAAAAAGTCTACGGTCTGCACCAGCGCAATGTCGTCCGCAATGCGGTAGACCGCCGCATCATCCCGGCTGTCGTAGCCGACCAGAAGATCCGGGTCTTTTTCGCCCCGGGGCAGCTTTTCCAGAATACGGCTCAACACTCCGGCACCCAGCTTTGCGGTGCAACCGCCGCCGGTACAGAATATGATCTTATTATCCTTGCTCATGCACGTTCTTCCTCTTTAAAATGCGTCAATACGCACGGAATGCCCTGCTGACGCAAAAGCTGTTGTATTTGTATGCCCTGCTGGCGCAATTCCGGCGTGTCGGCCTGATTGAGTACGGCGTAAAACTGCCGGTCGCCCACCGCCTTGCGGCCGCCCTGCGCACTTGCAAGCAGCTGTGCCAGCACAGGGGGCGTAAGAGGTGCATCCGGCGCAGCCGCTAAAAACTGCGGACGGATGGTATCGTAGCGGAAGCAGACCTCCCGCAAGGGCCTATCCAGCGCCGAAAGCCCTGCCACCGCCAAAACGATATCGCTTTGGGGTAGCAGCACCGGCTCGTGCGCCGCCGGGACCTTGCAGGGGTAGTGCTTTGCCCCGTCTGCTTCTATAAACACCGCATCCGCCTGCGCCATCCGGCGCAAAAGCTGCGGCGACGGCAGGGTCAGCTTCCCGTTTTCTGCCGGGGTGCCGATCACTACATAGTGACCCGCCTGCCATAGGGCAGAAAGAGCCGCTTCATCCGGTGCATAACAGGCAGCAGGCTGCCGGATATGGGTAGTCGTTGTCACAAGCACCCGCCATCCCTTGCGGGCGCAGTGGGCTGCCATGGCATACAGCAGGGTGGTTTTGCCTCCGCCGCCTACCAGAGAAACGATATGCCCCTTCTCTGCCAGAAACGGAAGCTCTTTTTCACTCAGCATCTGCTTTTACTGCTTGGCAGCAACTGCCATGGCGATCTGCTCCGGGGTAATGGGCAGTTCATAGAAGCGAGTGCCGATGGCGTTGTAGATAGCGTCCGAGATGGCGGGCAGCGGCGTATTGATGACCACCTCGCCGATGGACTTTGCGCCAAAGGGGCCGTTAGGCTCGTAGCTGTTCTCAAACTCCACATGGATATGCCCGATATCGTTGCGGGCAGGGATCTTATACTGGAACAGAGAGTTCTCTTCCGGGTAGCCGTTTCTGTCGTAGGTGATGTTCTCGGTCAGGGTCATGCCGATGCCCTGCAAAATACCGCCCTCTGCCTGCACACGGGTCAGGTTGGGGTTGATGGGGGTGCCGCAGTCCACGCAGGCGTCAAATTCCAGCACTTTCACCTCGCCGGTCTCGGTGTCCACTTCCACCTCGGCAGCACCGACCATATACGGCGGCGGCGACAAAGGCGAGGTATGGGTCTCGGTAAATTCCAGCGGGATCTTATGGCCGAACTGAGAAGCAAAGGCAATCTCGGACAGAGTCTTTTGCCGGGTGGGATCGGCACTTTCAAACACGACCTTGCCGTCAAACTCCACAGCATCCGCCGGGCATTCCAGCAGCTCTGCGCCCAGCTTGCAGATCTGTTCCCGCAGCTTCATGGCGCACTTCTCAGTGGCCTTGCCGGTGACATAGGTTGTGCTGGAAGCGTAGGAGCCGGAATCGTAGGGAGAAGAATCCGTATCCGCACCAAAGACGGTAATGTTATCCAGCGGGCAGTCCAGCACCTCGGCGGCGATCTGTGCCAGCGTGGTGTCGCAGCCCGTGCCCATATCGGCTGCGCCGATCATCAGAGTGTAGAAGCCGTCATCGTTCAGCTTGAGGGTAGCGCTGCCCACGTCCATACCGGAAATACCGGAGCCCTGCATGGCCATACCCATGCCCACGGCACGGATCTTGCCGTTGCCCATATCCCGGGCGGGATACTTGTGCTCCCAGTCGATCATCTCGCGTACCTTGAGCACGCACCGGTCCAGTGCGCAGCTGGTATTTACCGCACCGTAGTAGGCGGGCATCACATCGCCCTCCTGTACGGTGTTCTTCAGACGCAATGCAATGGGGTCCATGTTCAGCTTGTGCGCCAGCTCGTTCACGGCAGATTCCACCGCAAACAGACCCTGTGTAGCGCCATAGCCGCGGTATGCACCGGCAGACATGTGGTTGGTGTACACCACATCACTGACAAAGCGGAAGGCTTCGGCCTTGCCGTACAGCGGAATGGACTTATGACCGGACAGACCCACAGTAGTGGGGCCGTGCTCGCCGTAAGCGCCGGTGTTAGACAGCGTGTAGAGGTCGATGCCCTTCACGATGCCGTCCTTGGTAGCGCCCAGACGGACGTGCATCTCCATCTCGTGGCGCGGCGAGGAAGCCGTCTGGCTTTCCACACGGCTGAAGATGAGCTTGGAGGGCTTTTTGGTCATCCATGTCACAAAGGCCGGGTACACCTCGCTGACAGCGGTCTGCTTTGCGCCAAAACCGCCGCCGATGCGGGGCTTGGAGACACGCACCATGGACTTGGGAATGTGCAGTGCATTGGCGATATTGCGGCGGGCATGGAACACAATCTGGGTAGAGCTGAGCACATTCAGCCGCCCATAAGTATCAATGGAACAATAGGTGCGGAAGGTCTCCATCATGGCCTGCTGGCAGGCCTTGGTGTGGTACACATGGTCAATGACCACATCGCACCCGGCCAGCACAGCGTCGATATCACCATTGCCGCATTCATCATGAGCGCAGAGGTTGTGCTTGTTGTCGGCGCCCACAGGGGCAAGGCTTTCCCAGTTATCCTCCGGGTGCACAAGGATAGGATTATCCTTTGCGGTGTGGAAATCCAGCACGGCTTCCAGCACCTCATAATCCACTTTAATGAGCTTGAGTGCCTTGTCCACGCACTTTTCATCCTTACCGGCTACGATGGCCACCACGTCTCCCACAAAGCGGACATGGCGATCGATCAGCAGACGGTCGTAGGGACTGGCCTCCGGGTAAGTCTGGCCGGCCTGCGTGTAGCGGCGGGCATCCTGCGGCACATCCTCCCAAGTGAAGATGGCCTCGATGCCGGGCACTTTTTTGGCAACGGTGGTGTTGATGCTGCGGACGATGGCGTTTGCATGGGGTGAGCGCAGCAGCTTGACGATCAGGCAGTCCTGCGGGATGATATCATCCATATAGACAGGCTGGCCGGTAACCAGCTGCATCGCGTCTTTTTTGCGGAACGGTTTGTTGACGGTTTTCACTGTACGCCCTCCTTCTGCTTTTTCCATGCCAGAAAGCTCATAATACCGCGCAGTTGACCCTCGTAGCCGGAGCAGCGGCACAGGTTTCCGGCAAGGTATTCCTTCACCTGCTCTTCGGTGGGGTACGGCTGCTCCCGGAATAAAGCCAGCGCGTTCATGATAAAGCCCGGGTTGCAGAAGCCGCACTGCTCTGCACCCTGATCTGCGATAAAGGCACCGAACTCGGCGGCCTCCTCCTGCAGACCCTCCAGCGTGGTAATCTTGTGCCCATCGGCACGGGCTGCCAGCACGGAGCAGGACAACACCGGCTTATCATCCATAAACACGGTGCACAGACCGCAGTTGGAAGTTTCGCAGCCGCGTTTGACGCTCTTGCAGCCGTGTGCACGGACAAAATCAATCAAAAGCATATCCGGGGCGATCTCCTCGGACACCCGGATGCCGTTCAAGGTAAGTGTGATCTGCATTTACTTTTCCTCCTGCATTTTACGCTGTTCCAGCTCCAGCACCGCGCGCTTTGTCAGCACGCCTGCCAGATGCCTGCGGTATTCGGCGCTGCCGCGCATATTGGAGCCGGTAACGATCTGCGCCTTTACGTTTTCCGCAAACTGTGCGGCAAGCTGTTCTGGCGCAAGGGCAGGTTCTGCCGGGAGCTCGAACCGCACGGCGCGCAACGGACGCGCACCGATCACGATGCGGTAATCTCCGGTCTCCATCCGGGCAGCGGCACAGGTCAGCACCGGGATATCGGTCTGGCTGTTGCGCACCGACTGGTAATAAAGCTGCATCGGTGTCTTTTTTACGATCAGCCGCACCAGAACGTCCCGGTCATAGGGACGCTGGGCATATTCCTGCAAAGGCAGGACGCCGCCCTTGTACAGCTCTACATCACAATCCATGGCAAGGAACATGGTCAGCACGTCCGAAAAGCCGAACCGGCTGTAAATGCTACCGCCCACGGTTGCCAGATTGCGCAGCTGCACGCCCACGATATGGCGCACAGCCTCACGCATGGCACCGTGGGTGTAGGCAGCAAGCCCCGGATGCTGCTCCAGCTGGCGCAGGGTGACCATCGCGCCGATGGAAAAGCTATCCTCGGTCTCCTCAATGGTATCCAGCCCCAGACCGGAAAGGTCGATGGCGGTGCCGACATTGATGGTTTCCATCTTCAGCCAGATCATGCCGCCCAAAATGCGGTTTGGTTTTTTCTGGTTCAGCTGCCACGCTTCCTCCAGACTTTCTGCCCGCTTATATTCTCGGATCGTCATCATGTGCAGTACCTCTCTTTTCTATCGCTGCGATATCTCTGCTTTTATTTTAGCACAGCTTTCGGTATAATACTATTATAAAATGCTGCTGAAGGGGTGTATTTGTATGAAAAAGTCGCTTACGGTCGGCTGTGTGATCATGGCCTCCGGGCTGAGCCGCCGTTTTGGCTCAAACAAGCTGCTGGCAGATTTTTGCGGCCAACCCATGCTCTGCCGTGCCTTTGCCGCCACTGCCACGCCCGGTATCGCCGCCCGTATCGTGGTGACCCGCTCGGAGGAGGTGCAGGCACTGTGCAGGGCGCAGGGCGTTCCTGTGCTGCTGCACAGCCTGCCCGGCCGCAACGATACCGTTCGGCTGGGGCTTTCGGCGCTGCTGGAGCAGCAGCCGGAACTGAGCGGTTGTATGTTTCTGCCCGGGGATCAACCCCTGCTGCGCCGGGAGACGGTAGAAGCCATAACAGAACGCTTCTGCTGCGAGCAGTCCTCCCCGGCAGAATGGCAAAAAGAAACAGAACGGGAGATCTTCCGTCTGGGTGCCGTGGCCGAAAACGACCCGGCATCTCTTGTCGGAAGTCCCGTTCTGTTTGGAAGCAGTTTCTTTCCGGAACTGCTCACCCTGCCGGAAAATAAAGGCGGCAACGTACTGCTTAAAAAGTACCCTGCACAGGTGCGCACGGTCTGCATCGCGGACAGCGCAGAGCTGCTGGATGCAGACACCCCGGAGGTGTTGCAGCAGCTGGAAGCCCTTGCCAGGCAAAAAGGCTGAAGCTTAGAAGCTGCTTTCGCAAGCATTGTTCAATGTTTATGAAAACGGCTTCTTACTCTGCCATATCGTTCTTGGGCAGCAGCACGTTCAGCAGAATTGCCACAAAGGCGGCCGGAACAATGCCGGACTCGCCGCAGATCAGCTGGAAGACCTGCGGAGCCTGTGCCAGAATGCCGCTGTTGGCACCCATGCCATAGCCCACGCCCAGTGCCACAGACACGATGGTCAGGTGGCGCGGAGTCATCTTTTCCTTGGTGATCAGCTGGATGCCGCTGACCACGATGGAAGAGAACATCATAACGGCAGCACCGCCCAGAACGGCCTGCGGCATGATGGAAATCAGCGCGCCCAGCTTGGGGATCAGGCCGCAGAGGATCAGGAACACGGCACCGGAGGCCAGTGCCATACGGTTGACCACCTTGGTCATGGCCACCAGACCTACGTTCTGGCTGAAGGAGGTATTGGGCAGCACGCCGAACAGTGCGGCAAAGGTAGAGCCGAGGCCATCGCAGATGACGCCGCCGGACAGTTCCTTATCGGAGGGCTCACGGTTCATTCCGCCCTCCATCACGCCGGAGATATCGCCCACAGTCTCCACTGCGGTAACGATGAACATGATCAGCACCGGCAGGATTGCACGGGCATCGAATACCACCTTGACCGGCATCAGCTTGGGTACTGCGAACCAGGAGGCCTGTGCCACCTTGTTCCAGTTGAGCACCCATGCCTTGGTGAACTCTACACCATCAGCAGTCACGCCGGTGGTGGGCAGCACCAGACCCATAATGAAAGCAACCACATAACCGGCCAGAATGCCGATGAGGATGGCAGAGGAGCTAAGGAAGCCGGTGGTCCAGTGTTTGAAGAACAGGATGACCACCAGCACGAACAGTGCCAGAAGCAGGTTCTCCACAGAGCCGAAGTCCTTGGCCTTGTTGCCGCCGCCGAAGGAGTTGATGCCCACCGAGATCAGCGAAAGGCCGATGGAAAGCACCACCGTGCCGGTGACCACCGGCGGGAAGAACCTGCGCAGAGGCTTCAGGAAGAAGCCCAGCACGCTTTCAAAAACACCGCCGATGATGGAGGCGCCCATAATCGCGCCATAGGCCAGCACACCGCCGCCCATCGTGCCCACAACGCTGTTGAACACGCCGATAAAGCCGGAGCTGGTACCCATGATGATAGGCACTGCGCCGCCCACGGGTCCGATGGTGAACAGCTGCACCAGCGTGACGATACCTGCCACGAACATGGCACTCTGCAGCAGGGTGACCTGCAGGTCTGCAAACTCGCCACCTGCAATGCCGCAGGCACTGGTGATGATCAGCAGCGGGGTCAGGTTGCCCACGAACATGGCGCAGACGTGCTGCAAGCCCAGCGGGATGGCCTGCCGCAGGGACATTTTGGCTTCAAACTGATAAGCCGCTTCTTCAAGCTTAACTTCCTTCAAAAATTCCACTCTCCTCAAGGTTTTAAAGGTTTATGCGGTTCGGATGCTTTGCAAAAAAGCGAAAATATTATAGCAAAATGCAGATAAGATGTAAAATAAGTATGACTTTTATATGAAAAATTGCTACATCCTACAAGCATGCTTTTCTTCGGCAGGCAAGCAAAAAAGCAGGACTTCCGCATGATTTGTCCAGCCTGATTCGGCTGGCATCATACAGAATCCCCTGCTTTTTTCGTGCTTTTCTCTGTTTTTTGTGCGATACGGAAAATTTGCGTTTCTGCGGTCAGAGCAGTCCATAATCCCGCAAACAGCGCGTCAGCCCTGCCTGTGTGGTGTCAAATACGATGCCCTGCGCCCGCAGCTTGCTGCAATCCATCGCAAGATTCCGTGCCCAGTCAGCTTCCTGAATATCGACCGTGATCCCCAGTGTCTCAGCGAACTGCCTAGCGGTCAGTACCATGTTTTCAGCGTTTTCACTGCCAAAGTTATAGACTCCGCCGGTCAGGGTCAGGGTACCTTCCAGCAGTGTCACCACCTGCCGGACGTAGGTAATGCCCCGGAAATCCCGAACAGAAAAGAGGACGGATTCTCCCCGCTGTGCTGCACGCAAAAGATTCAGCGGCAGATTGCCCCGGATGGGCAGCCGGTAGCCCGGCAGGTCGTACATCCATGTGGCGCGCAGCAATACGGCACCCGGGCAGAGCGCCTGCACCCGCTGCTCCATTTCCAGCTTGCCCTGCCCATACACATTGGCAGGCTGCAGCGGAATGTTCTCCGGCAGCGGGCCGGACTGCTCCACACCGGCATAGACCTGATCCGAGCTGAAGGCCACCAGCTTTGCGCCGGTTTCCGCTGCGGCATGGGCAAGCCAGACCGGCAGCTCCACATTGGCGCGGTAAGCCTGCTCCGGGTGATCGGCGCAGTAGCCGGTATCCGAAATGGCTGCAGCGTGCAGAATGGCATCCGGGCGCTGCTGCAAAACAGCCTGCCGCACGGCGTCCTCCCCTGCTGTTGCCAGAAAGCCTTTGGGAAAGGTGCACAGTTCGTAACGCCCCGCCCATTGCTGCATCACGCGGGAACCTACAAAGCCGCCTGCACCGGTTACAAGGATCTTCTTCATTTTGTTCTCCCGCTATAAGGTCTCAGATAAAAAATTCCAGCACGAACACCACGGCACAGCAGCCCGCAGCCACCTGAAACAGACTTGCGCCAAACCATGCGGCGGCAATGCCCACCACCAACGCAACAGCACCGGCTGCCGGGCTCTGCGTTGCCTGAATGATGGCAGGGAAAGTCATCACGGCCAGCGTCACATACGGCACATAGTACAAAAACGACTGGATGAACTGGTTTTTGATGGGCTTGCGGATCAGCGTCAGGGGCAGAACGCGGATCGCGTAGGAAACAAGGAACATCACGAGGATGTAGATGTAATTATTCATCGTGTTCAGCCTCCTGTTTGACCGGGAAGAGGATCGCCGCCGCCGCCGAGATAAGGACGGTGAGCAGGATGGTGCGCGTGCCGTCTGAGAGGGAAGCGATGCCCGGCAGATAGTTGCAGATAAAGCTCAGGAAGAAGCTGATAGCGACCGACGCCGCGACGATCTTGCTCTTCCGGGCCGGGGGAATGATGATGGCGAGGAACATGCCGTAGAGCGCGACGCTCAGCGCGCTGACCGCACGCAGGGGCAGCAGGTTGCCGGCGATGATGCCCAGAGCCGTGCCGGACGCCCACGCCGGAGCCGCCAGCAGAATGGCACCGTAGGTGTACCACGGGTTCAGCGGCCCTTTCCGCGCGATGGTGATGCCGAACAGCTCATCCGTGACATCATAACCGATGATGAGACGATGAATAAACGGGGTATCGGGGGTAAACTTCTGCGCCAGCGCACAGCTCATCAGCAGGTAGCGCGCGTTGGCGATGAGGGTGATGATGGCGACCTGTAAGTAGGATGCACCGGTGGTGATGAGGGCGAACGCCGCGTATTCACCGGCCGAGGCGTTGTTCAACAGGCTTGCCAGAAAGCCCTGAAACGGACTAAAGCCTGCACGCCGTGCCGCGATGCCCAGCGAGAACGAGACGGCAAAATAGCCCAGCGCGATGGGTACGCCGTCGCGCATCCCATCCAGTAAAACAGATTTCCGGAACGCATAGACCGGCTTCGAGGAAGTTTCCTCCGGCCGGGAAAGCTCCGTGGTCGAATTCATATCATTGACTCCTTTCGATTTCAAAACACCAAATCTTATTATACCGCACTTTGCCGCAGGAGAAAAGGGAAAAATCCATCTTTTTCGGCAGAATCCGGCTCAAACTGTATGCTGTATAAATACACTTGAC
>OIZF01000314.1_pt1 | contig 33941 bp, 25 predicted proteins | sample 1588471 | NCBI WGS metagenome assembly OIZF01 (sample SAMN03283279) | human gut metagenome | biome: human-associated habitat; material: feces | host: Homo sapiens | place: Peru | collected 2012
TGCAGGGTTTCTTGTTATATTATCATATTAATTCTTGATATATCTACAGTTAAGGTATAGACTACGAAAAAGCCTGCTAAGAGAAAAAACTCCTAGCAGGCTTGTTTATATACAGCAATCAATATAAATGATTATCTGATAACCTTTACCTCGCCGTTCTTAGCTATCTTAACGATACTTGAAGGCTGGTGAGGCTTATGCTCCTGACGACGGGTCCAGCACACGTAATCTACCGCATTCAGAATCTCTTCTGAAATATCACGATAGTTCTGAGCTGCAGGCTCGCCACTTACATTGGCACTTGTACTTACGATAGGCTTCTGGAAACGATAGCAAAGCTGCTTGCTGAACTCCTCGTAAGTAACTCTCATTGCCAAACTACCATCTTCTGCGACAAGATTATTAGCCACACTGTTCGCATCATCCAAGATAATGGTAGTAGGCTTAACAGGCATAGCCGCATCAATGAAATCCCAAGCCACCTGAGGCACATTACGGAAATAACGAGCCATACGATCTGCCGAGTCAATGAGGCAGATAAGCGCCTTAGAATCATCGCGCTTCTTAATCTCATATACTTTCTTCACAGCCTCAGGATTAGTAGCATCACAACCGATTCCCCAAACTGTATCTGTAGGATAGAGAATCACTCCACCCTTACGCATGCATTCTACTGCATTCTTAATATCCTCTTCTTTAGTCATTTTCTTAACTGTTTGAAAATTGAACCCTGAAATTTAAATCTAAATTACCGTAATCCAGCATCAGAATCTGGTGCTTTCTGACATTCGTAATATGCAATATCCTTCATTCCATTGAGGAAGGCAGAAGCTTCCATACGCTTTTTACCTGCAAGCTGCAACTCATAGATATTGAGCCAATGGTCGATACAAGCTATCTGCAAATGTCCGTCTTCTATTCTGAAACATCCTACAGGTGCCATACCTCGCGAGTCTTCGCTAACTGTAGTCTTGAAAATCTTAAGCACCTGCTCTTTCACAGCATCTTTCTTCTTGATGTTGGTCCAGGCACCCGGATATGGTGAGAGACCACGTATGAAATCGTGTACCTGTTTAGCAGGCTTGTGGAAATCAATACAGCAAGTATCCTTGAAAATTTTAGGAGCAGACTTGAGCTCTACACCTTCACCAATGAATTCTTTCTGAGCAATACTCGAAATATTACCATCTGATGCAATCAGCTGATCGATGGTTTCCAAAGCAATTTCAGCACCTAAATGCATCAATCCATCATATACATACTCTACATTCGCCTCGTCCGGAATAGGGAAACGCTTCTGCATGATAATGCGACCTGTATCTATATCGTGATCAAGGAAGAAAGTAGTAACACCCGTCTCTGTCTCACCATTGATAACAGCCCAATTGATAGGAGCTGCACCGCGGTACTGTGGCAACAAGGCAGCGTGAACATTAAAGGTACCAAACTTTGGCATTGCCCATACAACCTCTGGCAACATCCGGAATGCCACCACTACCTGCAAGTCTGCTTGATAGCTCTTAAGTTGTTCCAGGAAATCGGGATCCTTCATCTTCACAGGCTGAAGCACTGGCAGTCCATGCTCTACAGCATACAGCTTCACCTGAGAAGGCTGCAAAGTGTCCTGATGTCTGCCCACAGGCTTATCAGGCTGCGTAACCACAGCCACCACATTGTAGCCGCCCTCTACAAGGCGCTTGAGGGATTCCACAGCAAACTCTGGGGTTCCCATAAATATGATTCTTAAATCTTTCTTTGTCATACTGTTCATTATTAATATTATTACTCTGCAGATATATCTGCCACAATGTGTCGATATACTTCATACACCTTGGTACGACTGATATAGCCCTTCAGAACGCCATTAATATCTACTACTGGCAACTGTGCGGCATCAGTCTTATCAAACTTCTGCATCACCTCATCCATCCTCTCGTTCTCACTAATTACGGCAGAAGGCTGCAACATAAGCTGTTTTACATTGAAATGCTTATAGAGTTCGGTTCGGAATATGATATGACGAATCTTAGTAATATCGATAACTCCCAGCAAGACACCCGCTTCATCGAGCACAGGCAAGAAGTTATTATTACTTCGACTAATCTCGCTCACCAGTTTTTCCATCGGCAAATCTTCCTTGATTGGATGATAATCCTTCTCAACCAAGCTCTGCATACTCATCAGAGTGAGCGCTGCACGATCAATATGGTGCGTGAGAAGTTTGCCCTCTCTAGCCAAACGCAAGGCATAGATACTGTGACTCTCAAAGATACTGATGGTAAGGAGCGAAGATATGCACACAATCATAAGTGGCATAAAAAGCTGATAACCACCTGTAAGTTCGGCGATAAGGAAAATACCTGTAAGTGGAGCATGCATCACGCCCGTTATCAATCCTGCCATTCCCATCAAGGTGAAATTCTGCTCCGGCACATAAACACCTACCTCATAGACATTCCAGAGTCGGGCAAAGAAGAAACCTGCAAATCCACCGATGATAAGAGAAGGTGCAAAGGTTCCACCACATCCTCCACTACCATTGGTTGCCGAAGTGGCAAATACCTTGGTAAAGGTGACGAGCGCTATATAGAAGATGAGCAGATTGTCCTGACCAGAGAACAGCGAACGGTTCATCACCTGCCCCCACTCTGCCTCGTTGCTGCCCTTGAGCAGGATATTCACTGCCGAATAGCCCTCGCCATAGAGCGATGGGAAGAAGAAGATGAGCGTGCTGAGGATGAGTCCACCCAACAGCAGTTTGGCGTATGGATACTGGCTCAGCTTGCCGAAGAATCCCTCGCAGACGGACATGGTGCGCATAAAATAGAGACTCACCAGTCCGCAGAATACACCCAGCAGAATACATGCCGGAGTTCGGTCGAGCTCCCAGGGGTTAGTCAGCGTAAAGTCGAACAGCGAGCTGTCACCACTGAAGATATAGGTGAAACAGGTAGCCGTAACGCACGAAATCAGGATTGGCAGGAGCGATGCCATGCTCAAATCAACCATCAGCACCTCAAGCGTAAACACCAGTCCGGCTATCGGCGCCTTGAACACGCCAGCAATGGCGGCGCTGGCTCCACATCCCACCAGAAGCATCATCGTCTTCTTGTCCATCCGGAATATCTGGCCCAGGTTGGAACCGATGGCAGAACCGGTGAGCACGATAGGTGCCTCAGCTCCCACGGAACCACCGAAACCGATGGTAATGCCTGATGCTACCACTGACGACCAGCAATTATGTCCCTTAAGTCGGGAATTCTTGGTAGAGATGGCATAAAGCACTCTCGTAATACCATGCGAGATATTATCGCGCACCACATATTTGATAAATAGCGATGTGAGATAGATACCCACGATAGGGAACAGCAGGAAGAGCAGATTGTAAGTGCCCTGCTCGAACCCGGAAGTGAGCAAAAACTGTATCTCATGTACGATGGCATGCAAGAAGAAGCCTGCCACCGAAGCGAGCAGACCAATGAGGAAGGCGAGAATCAAGGTCATCTGCTTGTCGGAGATATGCTCCTTCTGCCAGGCAACCAGCTTCGCCATCCACCCCTGTTTGTATCCTGTTAACTCTTCATCCATTTAACTTTTAACTTTAATCTTTGAACTTTTTTTCCTTTGAACATTGAACTTTGAACTTTGAACTTTATGATATGCTGTCATGGTAATCATAAAGTTCAAAGCTCCAAGTTCAATGTTCAATGTTCAAAGTTCAATGTTCAATGTACTAAAATTCCGATGTAAAATGGAACTTGATATGTTCAAAGTCCTGCTGAGCCATGCTCAGTACGTAGCCTGAATCGGCGAGGAACACATCACGGCCCTCGATATCCTTTGCCATATACTGATACTTGCGCTTCTTGAAGTTCTCCAGTTCCTTCTCGTCGTCTGCCTCAATCCAGCATGCCTTATGCAGGTGAACAGGCTCCCAGCGGCACTTGGCATTGTACTCGTTCTCCAGACGATACTGGATAACCTCAAACTGAAGCTGGCCCACGGTACCCACGATGCGGCGACCATTGAACTGGTTGACGAACAACTGAGCCACACCCTCGTTCATGAGCTGCTCCAATCCCTTCTGGAACTGCTTGCTCTTCATTGGGTCATCGTTCTCGATATACTTGAAGAGGAGTGGTGAGAACGATGGCAATCCACGGAAGTGAATCTTCTCGCCCTCGGTAAGGGTATCGCCAATCTTGAAGATGCCGTTATCCGGCAAACCTACGATATCTCCAGGATATGCCTCGTCGATGGTACTCTTGCGCTGCGCCATGAACTGGGTTGGCGAAGAGAAACGCACGGTCTTGTCGAGACGCACGTGGTAATAAGGCTGATTGCGCACGAACTTACCTGAGCATATCTTGCAGAAGGCGATGCAGGAACGGTGGTTAGGGTCGATATTGGCGGTAATCTTGAAGATGAAACCGGTGAACTTAGGCTCCTCAGGCTCTACCAGGCGCTCCTCTGCCTGGGTTGGTTTTGGAGATGGGGCAATCTGCACGAAGCAGTCCAGAAGTTCCTGCACACCGAAGTTATTCAACGCTGAACCGAAGAATACCGGAGCAACCTCGGCAGAGCGATAGGTTTCCACATCAAACTCAGGGTAAACGCCATCTACCAGTTCCAGCTCCTCGCGCAACTGGCTAGCCTCGCGCTCGCCTACTCGCTCATCGAGTTCCTGAGACTGAATATCCACCTCAACCTTTTCTGTAACACGCTGCTTATTAGGTGTAAAAAGGTTGAGCTGATGCTCATAGATATTGTAAACACCCTTGAAGCGGGCGCCCTGACCGATAGGCCAAGACAATGGGCGTACATGAATCTTCAATTCCTCCTCCAGCTCATCGAGCACATCGAATGGGTCGCGACCTTCACGGTCCATCTTGTTGATGAAGATGATAACAGGAGTATTGCGCATACGGCACACTTCCATCAGCTTGCGGGTCTGAGCCTCCACACCCTTGGCAGAGTCTACCACGATGATGGCTGAATCTACTGCAGTAAGCGTGCGATAAGTATCCTCACAGAAGTCCTGGTGACCCGGAGTATCGAGGATATTCACCTTGTAAGGATCACCGGTCTGTCCATCAGGAAGATAATCAAACTCCATGACGGAAGTAGAAACAGAGATACCACGCTGTTTCTCGATATCCATCCAGTCGGAAGTAGCAGTCTTACGAATCTTATTATTTTTAACGGCACCAGCCACCTGAATCTGTCCACCGAAGAGCAGGAACTTCTCGGTCAAAGTTGTCTTACCAGCATCAGGGTGCGAAATGATGGCAAATGTTCTTCTTCTTTCAATCTCTTTCATCTGTTATATATCGTTATATATATATTATAATAGGTATATCCTAAAAATTAATCACTAAAAATTAATCACTAATCACTAAAAATTAATCACTACATGTCGTCATCGTCAAACTTGAGTCCTTCGGTGCGGTCCTTGATATAATAATCGCTCAAAAGACCGATGAAAACGGTAATTTCCTTGATGGCACGCTCGGTTTCAGGCGTAATCGGCTTCTTCTGCAATCGGAGCATCATCACGCCATAGAGGGCATCGAGGCAGGTTTCTATCTCGTTGAGTTCCTTATCGCCACGGTTTCGAAGCTCTACAATGAACGGCAGAACCTTGTAATACTCAGCATTATAGATAGGGAACTTGCTGCTCTGGAGCAAACGGGCATGGAGGTCGATGACATCCTGCAGGAGCACTCGGTTGATATCGAGATGACCATACTCTCGCTTGCCCTCCTCGTTCATCATGCGGATGAGGTTGCCAAACCAGTCTATCTCCTCGTCCTTCTGATCGGGAGTGAAATCGAAACGCTCGATATAATTCTTCTTGATAACAGGCAGCGAGCAGCCGTAAGCACGGATGATATCCTCAATCTGCCACATATATAAGAGGTATTCAGCGATACTCTTCTTTCTTAATTCTTTAGCTACAAACATCTTTCTTATTGAATCGGAAACGAGAATGAGCAGCACTCAACTCTCTAAATCATTAATTGAAAATTATTAATTATTAATTGTAAATTCCCCTAGAATTCAGGGAGATGGTAGAGATTAAACACCGTTCCCACCAATGCGATGAGCGAGAAGATGATAACCACGCTACCAATCACCTTATTTATAATAAGGATGCCATTGGTATCAAACTTACCCCTGATCTTGTCGATGAGCCAGGTAAGTCCGAACCACCACAGCAAAGCTCCGAAAACGATGCTCAGATAACCCACACCCATCTCTATCGGCATATCGGGCACCACAAAGGCAAACTGGGCAAATGTAGCCATAAAGAGGAATACGATGAGCGGGTTGCTGAGCGTAACCAGGAAAGCCGTAATGCCGTTATGCAGAAGCGTGCCCTGCTTATTGCTCGACTTGTGCATATTCTTCATCGGATTGCTCTTGAAGCAATAAACACCGAATACCAGCAACAGGACACCTCCAAAAATCTGAAGATAGAACTTGTTCTGGGCGTTATTCACAAAGTCCATCACAAAACTCATACCGAGACCCGTAAAGAGCGCATAGACAATATCGCTCAAAGCGGCACCGATACCCGTAACGAAACCATACCAGCGCCCCTTGTTCAAAGTGCGCTGGATACATAAGATGCCAACGGGTCCCATTGGAGCCGAGGCAATCACGCCTATGATAATTCCCTTGAATATAAAATCAAGAATATTTATCTCTATTGGAAATGCTAAACTCATAACAGCTGGCAAAGATACAAAATTTCGAGCATATTCGACTATATTTCTAATAAAATATTTGCTTTTCACATTTTTTTATCATATAAATCTTGTTTTTTTGACTACTTTTATATATCTTTGCGTCAAAATTAATAACATTCTAACTAATTTAAAAGAATAACATGACTGAAAATGCAATGAAACCGTACGTTATCGGTCTCGATCTCGGCGGAACTAACTCTGTATTCGGCATCGTAGATGCTCGTGGAGAAATCAAGGCTACAACAGCTATCAAGACTGGAGGCTATGATAATGTAGACGACTATGTAAAGGCTGCAACAGAGGCGCTCATGCCTGTTATCGATACCGTTGGCGGTCTCGACAAGATCAAGGCTATGGGTATCGGTGCACCTAATGGCAATTACTATAATGGAACTATCGAATTTGCTCCAAACCTTCCTTGGGCTCATGATGGCGTTGTGCCATTGGCTGATCTCTTCAGCAAGGCTCTCGGTGGCATTCCTGTTGCTTTGACCAATGATGCCAACGCTGCTGCTCTCGGCGAGATGACTTATGGCGTGGCTCGTGGCATGAAGAACTTCATCGACATCACGCTCGGTACTGGTGTTGGTTCTGGTATCGTCATCAACGGTCAGATGGTTTATGGTAGCGATGGTTTCGCTGGCGAGTTGGGCCACGTAATCATGGTTCCTGGTGAGGACGGTCGTCCATGTGGCTGCGGCCGCAAGGGTTGTCTGGAGGCATACTGCTCAGCTACAGGCGTAGCTCGTACTGCTCGTGAATTCCTTCAGAAGACTGACGAGCCTTCTTTGCTCCGCGACATGAAGCCAGAAGATATTACTTCATACGACGTAAGTGTGGCTGCTAGCAAGGGTGATGCTTTGGCTAAGAGCATCTACGACTTCACCGGCAAGATGCTGGGTGAGGCTTGTGCTAACTTCGCTGCATTCTCTGCTCCTGAGGCATTCGTATTCTTCGGTGGTCTGACCAAGGCTGGCGATCTCCTGATGAAGCCTTTGAAGGAAGCTTACGACAAGAGCGTATTGAAGATTTACAAGGGCAAGGCTAAGTTCCTTGTCTCTACCCTCGATGGTAGCTCAGCTGCTGTACTTGGTGCAAGCGCTGTGGGTTGGGAATTGTAGAATTTTATAATATAATCAAGTCTTCATCTTTTTTAAGATGGAAAAAGCTTGGCACTCGTGAGAGCGTCAAGCTTTTACTTTTTATATACTTGCGAAACTTCAGTTCCTTACTAGTCGAACAGCCAGTTCCTGACGATATTCTTTCCTTCTGGCGTCAACACGCTCTCGGGATGGAACTGGATGCCATGAATATCATAATTCTTATGCTTCAATCCCATGATGCAACCATCATCGCTCACGGCGGTTACATCCAGACACTCAGGAAATCCGGTACGGTCTACTACCCATGAATGGTATCTGCCTATCTCTATACGCTTATCCATACCGCGAAAAATCGGGTCGTTGCCGAACTGCGTACAGGGTGTTGCCACGCCATGATAAACCTCAGAGAGATTGGTCAACTTGGCACCAAACGCCTCGCCGATAGCCTGATGACCCAGACAGACGCCCAGCATCGGCTTGATGCCGGCATACTTCTTGATGACATCCATCAGCAAACCCGCCTCGGATGGGATTCCCGGACCCGGACTCAATATAATCTTATCGAATGGTTCCAGCTCGCGCAACTGGAACTGGTCATTGCGATAAACCGTAACTTCTGCTCCCAACTCCTTCACCAGATGTGCCAGATTATAGGTGAAGGAATCGTAATTATCTATGATTACTACTTTCATCTTCATTATTTATTATTGATTATTTATTAGTGAGTAGTGATTATTTATTAGTGATTATTTATTAGTGATTAGTGATTATTCCTCACTAATCACTACCCACTAATCACTATTCACTAATCACTATCTAAAGCTTCTCTGCAATATGTATCGCCTTGGTCAATGCACCCAACTTATTATTGCACTCTTCCAGCTCATACTGGTCGTTGCTCTTCGCCACTACTCCACTTCCTGCCTGGAACCAGAGTTCGCCATTTCGGCTGATGAAGGTTCGGATAACGATAGCCTGATTCAAATCGCCATTCAAGCCGATGAAACCGATACAGCCACCGTAGGCGCCACGGTTATGAGGCTCCAGTTCGGAGATAATCTGCATCGCCCTTACCTTTGGAGCACCGCTCAGAGTACCGGCTGGGAAGGTATCGATAAACTCCTTGATATGGTCGGCATCCTGATCCAGGGTTCCGCTCACACGGCTCACCAGATGGATGACGTGGCTATAGAACTGCATATCCTTATAGAAATCTACCTTCACGCCATGGCAGTTGCGGCTCAGGTCATTGCGAGCCAAATCTACCAGCATCACATGCTCGGCATTCTCCTTCGGGTCGTTGCGGAGGAATTCGGCAGCCTTTCTATCTTGCTCCATATCGCCCGTACGCTTGGTGGTTCCGGCAATAGGGTCGATAAACGCCTTGTCGCCCACGATGCGGTTGTGGGTTTCCGGTGAAGAACCGAAGATGCGGAATCCTCCGAAATCGAAATAGAAGAGATATGGCGATGGGTTGATGCTGCGCAGGGCACGATAGAGTTTGAAGTCATCGCCCTCGTATTTCTGGATGAAGCGACGGCTGACAACAATCTGGAAGACATCACCACGCAGACAGTGCTGGATGCACTTGCGGATGTTCTCCTTATGCTCCTCATCGGTAAGGGTAGAAAATGTTTCGCCCACCGGATGAAAATCGTAAGGCTTCACGTTCGCCTTGTTCACGGCTTTGAGCAGGGCATCGAGCTCAGCCTCGCCAGCAGCATTCTTGGCAGCCTTATCTTCTGCCTCATCTTCATCATAACGCTCGCTCAGCGCAATCAGCTCCATCGTATTGTTGAAGTGGTCGAAAACGATGATATCCTTATACATGATATAATAGATATCCGGAGCATCGTTCTTCTCCATCGTAGTATCCTTTACCGGGATATTCTCGAAATATCTCACAGCATTGAAGGTGGTGAAACCATACAAGCCGCAGAAGTCCTTGCTCTCGCCTTCTACATGAAAACTCTTGATGAAATCATTGATTGACTTGGAGATGGCGAGCTTGCACTGCTCGCCCTTCCCCTCACCGAAAGCCGGGAGCGTTTCCTTCTCTACGCTGCCTTCAGGATAGGTCTTGATCACCTCGCCATGACTCACAGCGATGCTTGCCAACGGATGAACACCGATGAAAGAGCGGGAATTCTCGGAACCATGATAGTCGGAACTCTCCATCAGAGCCGACTGGGGATAAATATCTCTCAACCGCATATAGACTCCCACCGGCGTATAGAGGTCAGCAAGAATCTTGCGGGTTACTGTCTTATAATTAAACTTTGCCATTTTTCTCTTATTGATTGAAATAATGCTTTAGAAATTGCCATATTCTCCTGCCATTTCCTTATGGCTCAAATACGTCTCCACATCCTTGTCGCCACGGCCTGAAACGGTCAGGACAACGACATCGTCCTTCTTGAACTTCATCTTCTTCAAGGCTGCCACTGCATGTGCGCTCTCGATGGCTGGGATGATACCCTCCATGCGGGTCAACTCATAACCGGCATAGATAGCCTCATCGTCCTTGATGGCAAGCACATGACTTCTTCCACGGGTAGCAAGGTCGGCGTGCATAGGTCCGATGCCTGGGTAATCCAAACCGGCACTGATGGTGAAGGCTTCCTCAATCTGACCATCCTCTGTCTGCATCACCAGGGTGCGGGCACCGTGGATGATTCCCTCTGTTCCGCAATGCATGGTGGCAGCGGTATAGTTGGTATCGATGCCATGACCGGCAGCCTCAGCCAGATAAATCTGAACACGCTCATCATCGATGTAATGATAGATGGTACCTGCAGCATTGCTTCCGCCACCCACGCAGGCGATGAGGTAATCAGGATAATCGCGACCAATCTTCTCCTCCAACTGCCATTTCAGTTCCTCAGAGATGACGCTCTGCATCTTTGCCACAATATCTGGGTAAGGATGCGGCCCCATGGTGGAACCTACGATGTAAAAGGTATCCTGTGGGTGACAGCACCAGTCGCGGATGGCCTCAGAGCAGGCATCGCTCAGGGTCATATTACCTGTGCGAACAGGGTTTACCTTGGCACCCAGCATCTTCATACGTTCCACGTTGGTATGCTGGCGCTCTACATCGGTGGCACCCATGAAGATTTCGCACTTCATATCCATCAGGGCGCAGACGGTGGCAGTAGCAACGCCATGCTGTCCGGCACCAGTCTCGGCGATGATACGGGCCTTTCCCATCTTCTTTGCCATCAGAATCTGACCAATGGTGTTATTGATTTTGTGTGCACCGGTATGGTTCAGGTCCTCACGCTTCAGATAGAGCTGGCAACCATACTTCTCGCTCATGCGCTTGGCATAATAGAGAGGTGAAGGACGGCCCACGTAATCTTTCAACAGAGCATGATATTCTTTCTTGAACTCCTCGCTCTCGATGATAGGCTTGTAAGCCTGCTGGAGTTCTGTTACACACTTATATAATATTTCAGGAACGTAAGCTCCTCCGAATTTTCCAAAAAATCCTTTATCGTCAACTTGATACATAATACTTTAAACTTTGAATTTTGAACTTGGAACTTTGAATTTTGAACTTGGAACTTTGAATTTTGAACTTGGAATTTTGAACTTGGAACTTTATGATTACCAAGACAGCATATCATAAAGTTCAAAGTTCACTGTTCAATGTTAATGTTTGAGTGCCTCGAAGAGTTCATCCAGAGCTTTGTCTGGATCCATGGTTTCATTGAGCAATGTCACAAACTTGCTGCCGATGATGGCACCAGCGGCGTTATCCTGCGCACTGGTAAGCGTCTGCTTGTTGCTGATACCGAAACCGATCATGCGTGGGTTGCGGAGGTTCATGCTGTTGATATGGTTGAAGTAAGCGAGCTTGGCATCGCCGAAGTTGCTCTGGGCACCCGTGATGCTGGCGGAACTAACCATATAGATGAAGCCATCGGTATGCTCATCGATGAAGCGGATGCGCTCCTCGCTGGTTTCCGGAGTAATCATCATGATGACACGGATATCGTACTTGTCTGCTATCGGCTTCACCACCTTCAGATAATCATCAAAAGGAAGATCAGGAATGATGGTTCCACTGACTCCGCTCTCTACGCAACTCTTGAAGAACTCCTCGATGCCATAGTGCATGATAGGGTTGAGATAACCCATCAGTACCAATGGAAGTTGGACTTCATCCTTGATAGCCTTCAACTGACCGAAGAGCTTCTTCACGGTCATTCCGTTCTTCAAGGCCTTGGTTCCTGCGCTCTGAATCACAGGACCATCAGCCAACGGATCGCTGAAAGGGATTCCTACCTCAATCATGTCGATGCCCTTACGTTCCATCGCCTTAATCACATCGCCGGTGCCTTCCAAGGTTGGGCAACCAGCACAGAAATACAAGCTCAAAAGCTTGCGGTCTTTATTGTTTGCAAATAATGCATTTATCTTGTTCATTTTTTTACCTTTTTACTTTTTTTACCTTTTTACTTTTAAAAGGAATTTCCTAAGTTTCTCCACATCCTTCACCCCCGGTTCTATCTCAAACCTGGAGTTGAGGTCGATACCAACGCATTTTGGATGATGGAAAGAACGAACGCAGGAAACATCCTCCTGACCAATGCCACCACTCAATAGGAATGGAACATCACCATCATATTCATCGAGAACCTGCCAATCAAACTGCTGACCACTTCCACCCACCGTTTTACATTTGGTGTCGAAAAGGATGTAGTCAACAGCGCCTACATACTCCTTATATTTCTGAATATCCCCGGCATCAGAAACACTGATGGCTTTGATTATCTTAATCTCCCCGTTGGCTTCACGCAGCTGTTCGCAAACTTCCCTGCTCTCGCCGCCATGCAGTTGCACCGCATTCAGGGAGAAGGAATGAATCCTATCCACCATATCCGGAATGGAATCATTCACGAAAACTCCCACTCTGCAAACCTTCCGGTCAGAGTCCGAGCGATTCACCGCCTGGCTAACATATCGTGGAGACTTAGGATAGAAAATGAATCCCATCATGTCTACGCCGAGTTGCGCAACCTGCTCTATATTCTCAGGGTCACGCATTCCACAAACCTTTACTAACATTATATTATTATTTATGATTCTAAAGCTTTTGCCCTTACAGGGCGCATTACTGACGGCTATCTTATACCCAGGGCGTTGCCATGAGCTAGGAGCTTCTGCCCTTTACCTTTCCCTTCGGCCGGTGACCGTTGGTTCAGGGCATAGGGAGCAAAACTTGCGAAAATCCTATAATTTAGAAATGAATTCAGCAAGCGCAATTCCCGGGTCAGCCTGCTTCATGAACTGTTCACCCATCAGGAAGCCACGGAAACCGCCCTCTTCTCTTAATCGGCGAACGGTCAGCGGATTGGAGATTCCACTCTCACTCACCCTGCATACATTCTTCGGAAGTTTCTCTGCCAAGCGGAAACTATTCTCAACATCCGTAACGAAGGTACCCAGGTTGCGGTTGTTGATTCCATACATATCCGGCTCCAGCTCCGCATACTCGAAGTCTCGCTCGTTATGCATCTCCAGCAGCACCTCCATCCCCAGCTGGTGAGCCACGTTCATCAGCCGCTTGCATTCTTCCTTACTGAGGCAAGCCGCAATGAGTAATACAGCAGAAGCACCGCAATATCTAGCCTGCAAGAGCTGATATTCCTCGATAACGAAGTTCTTATATAATATAGGTATAGAAACACCCACATGGCGCGCCTCCTGGATATACTCATCATAACCACCGAAGTAATCGATATCGGTAAGGATACTCAGGGCAGAAGCTCCATTCTTCTGGTAGCTCAAAGGAATGATGCTAGGCTTGCCTTCCTCCTTGATCCATCCCTTACTTGGCGATTTGCGCTTGAACTCGGCGATGATTCCTGTCTCAGAATTCACCAGCGCCTCCTTCATACTTCCTCCCATCACCTTTCCCCCATTCTCCTGCATCTTCTGCTCGGTGAGGGTTATCATCTGGCGAGGCTGGATAAAGCGCTTGCGCTGCTCTATCTCAATCCTCTTATGTGCCACTATCTCTTCTAATATATCAGCCATTTTTTCAACTTTGAACCTTGAACTTTGAACTTTGAACCTTGAACTTTGAACTTTATGATTACCTATCCGCCCTTAAAACAGGAAACAGGAATCAAGTCCCCTCTGAACCACCGTTGAATCCGATTCCATCGGATTCCCCCAGTCCATCGGATTCCCCCCAGTTTTTAGTCTCTATTCAGCTCCACGAACTTCTTGAATGTAGCTAGCGCCTTACCGGAGTCGATGCTTTCTCTAGCTATCTCCACGCATTCCTCGATGCTCTTCTTTCCCTTCTCCATCACCTGGATTCCGAAGGCAGCATTAGCCAGAACGATGTTCTTCTGAGCAGGAAGTGCGCGGTTTTCAAGTACTGCATCAAAGATATCCTTAGCCTCTTCCTCTGTAGCGCCACCTCTTACCTCTTCCGGTTTAGCCAAATCAAAGCCGAGATCCTGTGGCTTGAAAATCTTTTCATAATTATTGGTGGTTACCTTGAAATCGCTGGTCAATGAAATCTCATCATAACCGTCAATGCTGTTCACGATTCCGTAATCAATACCTATCTTCTGATAAACCTGATTGTAAAGGCGCATCTGATCCAGATTGGCAACACCCAGGAGTTGACATTTTGGTTGACTAGGATTAACCAAAGGACCCAGGAGATTGAACACAGTAGGGAACTGCAAAGCCTTGCGGATAGGACCCACAAACTTCATTGCCTTGGCAAAAAGCTGGGCATGGAGATAAACAATACCCGCCTCATTGATGCTGCGGTTCAACTTGTCCATATCGTCTGTAAACTGCACACCGTGATTCTTGATCACGTTAGAAGCTCCACTCACGGAAGTAGCTGCATAGTTGCCATGCTTAGCCACCTTATAACCTGCACCGGCAATCACAAAGCAGGAAGTGGTTGAGATATTGAAAGTATTCTTGCGGTCACCACCTGTACCTACAACATCTATATAGCGGTCGCAATCCAGAATGGCAGGAACACCAGTAGCCAAAATACCATCACGGAAGCCGAGCAACTCATCCACCGTAACTCCACGCATCTGCAAACCAGTAAGCAAAGCGGTAATCTGTTCCTCAGGAAACTCGCTCTTTGTAATACCGATGATAATATCCTTGGTTTCCTCACGAGTCAACTCTTCATGATTCAACATTCTGTTCAAGATATTCTTCATTTCCATAATCATTATCTCCTATCTGTTTATCTATTTTATATTAATACTCACTATCTGAAAAATACGATACAGTACTTTAGAATATAGAAAAAGAGCCTGTCGTAAGTTACGGCAGGCCCTTAGTATCTTAGGATTCATATCCATACACGGGTTCGCGACTCACGACTTTTTAAATCTTGAGTTACGCCACCACCATGCTGTAGATACGAATGAATTCATCATAATTGTATTGTATTTTATTTTTTTTTACTTTATTATCATAGTCACTATAACTATTCGTTTGCAAAAGTACACTTTTTCTTTTAAATAACAAATTATTTATTAGAAAATTTAGGTATTTAACAGAAAAAAGTTAGTTTTCATACACTTTTCAACATAAAAAGTTTTCATATACCTTATTATATATAGAAGAAAATGCACCGAATAGGCAGGCAAAAGAAAAAAATAGAGAAAAAAATGCATGGAAATGTAATAAAGCCAAACGCACATCGTTATTAATATAGTAAGAATAGAATAATCATTTAATAATACGCCTATGAAGCATTTATTTACTTCGGAAAAAAAGAGACCGTCTGCCAAGACTATCTATTTCATCAAGAAGCTGGCATACACCTATCGGGCATTCGATAAAGAAGAATCCCAGCAGGCGTATTATGTCAACTAGAATTCAAACGACCCAAGGGTCATAAAACATCAATCTCAATAAAGATGAAAACAATAATATCACCTTCACTCCTCTCTGCCAATTTCATTGACTTAAAGAGCGATGTAGAAATGATCAACAAGAGTGAAGCAGACTGGCTCCATATGGACATTATGGACGGTGTCTTCGTACCAAATATTTCCTTCGGATTCCCTGTCCTTGAAGCTGTAGCCAAAGTCTGCACCAAACCACTGGATGTTCACTTCATGATTGTTCACCCGGAACAGTACATCGAACAGACTGCCAAGACGGGCGCAATGATGATGAACGTTCACTATGAGGCTTGCACCCACCTGCACCGTACCATCCAGCAGATTCATGCTGCAGGAATGAAAGCGGGTGTCACACTGAATCCTTCCACCCCCGTAAGCGTATTGGAAGATATCATCTGTGATGTAGACATGGTACTCTTGATGAGTGTGAACCCGGGCTTCGGAGGACAGAAGTTTATCGAAAACACCATCAAGAAGGTTCAGCGCCTCCGCAAGCTGATCAAGGAAAGCGGAAGCCATGCCCTCATAGAGGTAGACGGTGGCGTACAAGCAGAAACGGCTCCACGACTCGTAAAAGCCGGAGTCAACGTTTTGGTGAGCGGAAGTTATGTATTCAAGAGTACAGACCCATGCTCCGTCATCCATGCAATGAAAGAACTGAAACAGCTGGACGACTAATCCAGCTGCAAGCAGATATGGTGCTCCTTAGCCATACGACGCAGGTTAAGGAGCGCATAGCGCATTCTGCCCAGACTGGTATTGATACTGACATTGGTTGTTTCGGCAATTTCCTTGAAAGACATTTGCTGATAATATCGCATATAGACCACTTCACGCTGATTGGCAGGCAGATACATCATGAGTTTCTGAACATCATCCAACACCTGGTTTCTAATCATTTCGCGCTCAGCAAAACTATCAAGGATAGAATCACCGCGAAGGCAGGACAAGTCGTTGTTCTCACCCTGATCTATCATACGGAAATGGCCCTGTTCACGATAGCCGTCAATGATTACATTATGAGCGATACGCATGAGCCAAGAGCTGAACTTACCGCTTGTGGAATACAAACGGTTCTGCAACTTGACGATGGCCTTGACAAATGTTTCCTGAAAGATATCGTTTGCCAATTGCTCATCATGTACCACAAACATAATATATGAGAAAAGTTTCACCTCATTGCGTGAAAGCAAAAGGTCAAAAGCCTTGTTGTTGCCTTCGACATAAGCCAAAGCCAACTCCTCATCTGTCATTTCTTCGAGTATTCTCATTTTCTTAATTATTTTGTATTAAGTAAATGTCCAATCTATAGGCTATCTCCTTGTTTATTGTATTATAAATGTTAATTATCGCTACAAAGGTAGCAATTAATTTTTATTTAACAAAGAAAAACCGGTTATTTTTCATAAAAAACACTTTTTTAACATACTGAAAACTCGTTTATATAAATAAATTATGTATCTTTGCAAGGTGATATAAACTACTTTACACAGTATTAATTTAATCTAAAAGCAAACAATGATCAAATTACTGAAATCTTTGTTGGTGGCTTTACTCGTTCCTGTCTGTTCCTATGCAGCTGGATGGGACGATGAAGAATACAAGCGTATTGAGCAGAGCATCCAACAGCCAAAATTGAGTGAAAAAGTTTACGCCATTACATCGTATGGCGCTAAGACAACGGCTTCTGCTGCACAGAACCAGAAGGCAATCAACCGTACCATCTCACTTGCATCCAAGAAAGGCGGCAAGGTGGTGATTCCTGCTGGAACATGGAACACTGGAGCCATCGAATTGAAATCGGGAGTCAATCTCGTTATCGAAGAGGGTGCTACACTCCGCTTTGCCTTCGAGCCAAAGCTCTATCCATTGGTTCGCACTTCTTGGGAAGGCTTGGCTTGCTGGAACTACTCTCCATGCATCTATGCTTACCAGGCTAAAGACATCGCCATTACAGGTAAAGGTACCATCGATGGTGGCGGCAACAACGACACCTGGTGGCAGTGGAACGGAAATCCACGCTTCGGATTCAAGGCTGGAGTAACCACCGAAAGCCAGAAGTTGGGTTCACGCTCCAAACTGCTGAAGCAGGCAGAAGACGGCGTGGCCTTTGATGAAAGAAAGTTCGGTATGGGTCAGGGGCTCCGTCCTCAGCTCATCAACTTCGTTCGCAGCGAACGCATCCTCATCAAGGATGTCAAGATGATCAACTCTCCTTTCTGGGTTATCCACCCTCTCCTCAGCAAGAACATTACAGTAGATGGTGTTTACATCTGGAACGAAGGTCCTAACGGTGACGGCTGTGACCCTGAGGCATGCGAGAATGTTCTCATCCAGAACTGTATCTTCCATACTGGCGATGACTGCATCGCCATCAAGAGCGGTCGCAACAATGACGGTCGTCTCTGGAACCAGCCTTCCAAGAACATCATCATCCGCAACTGCAAGATGGAAGATGGTCACGGAGGTGTGGTTATCGGCTCTGAGATTTCCGGCGGATGCGAGAATGTCTACGCTGAAGACTGCGAGATGGACTCTCCGCATCTGGACCGTATCCTCCGCATCAAGACCAATAATTGCCGTGGCGGACTGATTCAGAACATCAACATGCGCCGTATCAAGGTAGGTCAGTGTGGCGAAGCTGTAGTAAAAATCAACCTCGATTACGAGTCTAAGGAAGTTTGCTACCGTGGTTTCGAACCAACCGTTCGCAATGTGAATGTCGAAGACGTTACCTGCCAGAAGAGCAACTATGGTGTTCTCATCATTGGCCGTGACGCTGTAGAGAATGTTTACGACATCAACATCAAGAACTGTAAGTTCGACGGTGTGCAGAAGCAGCCAGTCAAGATTACAGGCAAGACCCGCAACGTGAAGTTTGACAACCTCTACATCAACGGTTCTCTTGTTCTCAACGCAGGCGAGCAGCCATACAAGAACTATTCTGAGTGGCTTACCCACAGCGAAATGAAGCGTGTTCCTCATTCTTATCTCCTTGATTTCAGCAAGAAACCAAAGTGGAGTTATGTAATGGGCATCGAAATGGAAGGTATGCTCGATACTTACGAAGCATACAAGGAAGGCAATGAGTCTATCCTCGAATATCTGAAGGAATATCCTAAGACCATGATTGACGAGAAGGGTAACATCACCGGCTACAAGTATGAGGATTTCAACCTCGACAATGTTCGAACAGCCAAGTTTATCCTCCGCATGCACAACATTGCTCCTACCAAAGGCACTGAGAAAGCTTTGAAGACTCTCTTCAAGCAGCTTGTCAACCAGCCTCGCACCAAGGAAGGCGTTTACTGGCACAAGGCTATCTACGCCAACCAGGTTTGGCTCGACGGTATCTTCATGGGCTTGCCTTTCTACTGCAACTATGCCGTACAGACCATGAAGCCCAAGAAGGCAGAGAAGTATCTGAACGATGCGGTAGACCAGATGATCAAGACCGACCTCCGCACCTACGACGAGAAGACCCAGCTCTGGAAGCATGCCTGGGATGAGACTCACGAGCAGTTCTGGGCAGACAAGGAGAACGGTAAGAGCCAGCATACCTGGGCTAGAGCCTTGGGATGGTATGTAATGGCAATGACCGAATGTCTCGATGCAATGCCTGAGAATTACGCTCGCCGCGATGAGGTTATCAAGCTCTTGAACAAGGCGATGGCTAGCGTAGTGAAATACCAGGATAAGGCTACAGGCGTATGGTATGACGTGATGGACGTCAAGGATCCTCGCAACTATCTGGAAAGTACAGCTTCAAGCATGTTTGCTTATGTATTGCTCAAGGGTTACCGCAAGGGATACCTCTCAAAGAAATACCGTGATGCCGGTGTAAAGGCTTACAACGGGATTCTGAACCAGTTCATCAAGGTGAACCCAGACAAGACCATCAGTCTTACCAAGTGCTGTTCAGTAAGTGGTCTCGGCCCTGGTCCTGGTCCATACGTCAAGAAGCCAAACTTCAAGCGCGACGGCAGCTTCAACTACTACATGAGCGAGCCAATCCGCGACAACGACGCCAAGGGCGTTGGTCCATTCATCTGGGCTAGCCTGGAAATGGAACAGCAGGGATTGAACAAATAAAAGCTATGTATATTATCCGAAAGGAAGAATGAAAAAAAATAACGCCCGTGTTACAGTAAAAGAATACTGAACACGGGCGATTTTATTAAATCAATTTAAATTATATGAACGGTATTTACTAATTAAAATCTAATATTCATTTAATTACTTCACGAACTTTTTTCCGTTCTTGATTACCACACCTTTGTAAGAGTCTGAAACCAACTGACCAGCGAGGTTGTATGTCTTACCTGCCTTGGCAGAATCAACGCTAATGTTTGAAATGCCGTCAGAAACGTTAGCTGGAGTGAACTTAATATCATAAATATTCATACCGCTCTTTCCAGAATAAATCAAAATCTTTGCTGCTTTATTCTGATTATAGTTCGCTGAGAAAGATTTGATTTCACTCGGATCAAAGGAAACATCTTCCAAAGAAGTTATAGCATTATCTACAACAGCAGCAACCTTTAATACTCTAGGATCACCACTGCTACTTGCATGAGCTGCAACAACATAAATATCACCAGGTCCCTCTACATCAAATGATACTACGCGAACCAAGTTCTCTAAATCAGAAACAGAACCTGAACCAGACAACTTAAGACGCTGAGTATACTTAACATCGTCAACAGTCTTCTTACTTCCATCAATAGTCATAGGAGCATCCTCTCCCTTGCTATTTTTATTAATATTCAAAGTCAAACCATCTTTGGTAAAAGTCTCTGAATACGTTTTAGCATCCCAGTTGCTAAAGTTCCACTCTGTCTGAGCGTTCATACTTGCTGCCATAGCGACAGCTGCGATAAGAGTAAAAAATTTCTTCATAATCTATCTGTTTTTAAGTTTATAATAAAAAATAAGTTGTGAATAACTTTATTCAAGTTTTAATTCATTTTTTGTTTATTCTGAGGGCAAAGATAACAAATCATTCTGAGAATAAAAGGAAAACATGAACCAAAATGAATGAAAACTGCGAAAACGATTACGTAGCTTTTACAAGAAATTCAGAAAGAAAAGGAACAAATTCGAAATAATAAGTGTACTTTTGCAACTATAAACTTAAAAATTAGGAAAGTAATATTAAAATAAATATAGTAACCTAAAGGCAAACAAAATGAAAAAAAATCTACTCAGATTCGGGCTTCTAAGCCTGTTGCTCGTCTTTGCTTTCATGGCAAAGGCTCAAGACGTTACGGCAGAATGGAACTTCAAAGCCAATCTGCCGGAAGGTATCCAAAGTACCCACGTGGAGAAGAGCGTTAGCGCTATCGCCTCTACCGTAGAAGGTATCGAAATGACCGTTGATGCAACCAACGGAAAGTTGAAGGGACGATCAGCCGATGCCCAAATCAACAAGGGAACCGTCCTGAAGGTTCCGGTGAAATCATCCAGAGACGTTGTTACCATCATGAACTATGGCAACGAGAACTATCGTGCTACTTTCACCATCGGTGAAACTACTTCTAAAGATGAAAACATCGAGCACAATGCTACCGTTGACGAAGCAGCTCAGGGCTACGTACATATTGAAGTGGCAGAGAACGGTTACTTCTACGGCATCAAACTCGTTCAGGCGAGTGCCTTGCAGGAGAAAACTCTCTACTCTACCGATTTCACCAACTGGAATGAAATCGACCGCAGTAAGGCTACCGACGAGGTGGTAAAGGTGAAAACCCTCTACAGCAAGGAGGAACTCAGCTTTACATTCAATGGCGTGGGTGTTTATCCAGCAGGTACCAACTCTAAGTTCCCTGAAATTATCGGTTACATGCAGACTGCCAAGTACCCTGGCGAATACAAGACTGCAGAACCTAGCGTAGTAACATCTCCATTGGCTAGCATCACCAAGATTACCCTCCACCAGGCTGCTACCGGCAGCAAGCGTGGTATCAAGGTATCAGTTAAGGGTGACGGCGACGAAGACTGGGTAGCAATCCACAACGTAGCTATCGTAAAAGCTAGCGGCGAGGACCTGACTCTCGATGTAAACCGCACCAACTGTCAGATCAAGTTTGAGAACTTTGCTCTCGGTCAGAACGCTTACGTTACCGACCTCGCCATCTATGGCAATGTAGATATGAGCAAATCACCAATGCTCGGCAGCTTCCTGCTGAACGGTGAGAAGTATCATGCAGCCGACCTCTTCACAGAGGATGCTTCAGGCAAGCAGGTGGCTACCGTGCTCATCTCAAAGAAGGCTAAACTCATCTCAGAGACCAATCCTCCGACTGAAATCACAGCAGACAACGGAACTGTCAAGAGCATCACTTACGCTACAACCGGCGAAGGTGCTAACCAGAAGACCGTGATTACCCTCGTGGTAGAATCAAAGGGCGACGAAACAACCTACGAACTCACCATAGGTTTCAAGCCAGACTTCGTACTTACTTACTACGATATAGACGGCAAGACTGTTCTCGGCACACAGGCTGTAGAGCAGGATGCAGAAATCGAGAAGTTCCTGGATGGAACAACAGAAAAGGTGACCGTAGCCGACGGCAAGAAGTTCCGTGGCTGGGCTAGCGACCAGAAGAAGGACAGCCAGAAGTTCACCGCTTCTTCTGTCATCACCGAGAACACATCACTCTACGCTCTGGTAACAGATATCGAGACAGCCAGCGGCACAGCCCGCTATGACTACGACCTTCAGAAGGAAGGTTTCGACATCAACGACCATGAGGCTATCGAAGTAGAAGGCGGCAAGTGGCATGATGCTACTCACGGCTGGACCTTCAATGCCGACAGTAAGGTAAAGGTTTTGATGGGCGGCAAGGGTTACATCAAGATGTCACTCTGCCAGTATTCAGGCTCAGGCAAGATCATCCTCTCAGACCCTCAGGGCAAGGAACTGGCAAGCATCGACGCCAAGGCTAGCAAGGATGGAAACTCTGGCATTCTCCAGAATCCATCAACAGAGAGCGGCTTCTACACCCTCTCATTCGAAGGCACAGCCTATCTGCACAACCTCAGCATCGTGAACATGACTGAGCCAGCCTTCGCACAGAACGGCAACTGGTACAGCGTAAAGGCTGGCGACGCACAGAGCTTCATCACCACACTGGAGGTGGTAAACGGCGCCAACGCTACTGCCGACGCAGCCCGTTCGTTCATCTTCCTGCCTAACGGCACATACAATCTGGGCGACCAGTGTCTCACCAACATCAGCGGAAACAACATTTCCATCATCGGTGAGAGCATGGATAAGACCATCATCGTTAACAAGCCAGCTGTAGAAAACGAGGGCATCGGTACCACCGCTACCCTTCTCAACACAGGTAACAACCTCTATATGCAGGACCTCACCCTGCAGAATGCACTGGAGTATTATAAGAGCGGTTCTGCCGGTCGAGCTGTCTGCCTCCAGGATAGGGGAACTCAGACCATCTGCAAGAACGTGAAGATGCTCTCTTACCAGGACACATACTATAGCAATGAACCAAACGGCAAAGGACAGTTCTACTTTGAGGATTCAGAGATTCACGGCACCGTGGACCATGTTTGTGGTGGCGGCGATGTATATTTCAACCGTGTACTCTTCGTAAACGAGAGCCGCAAGGAAGGCGAAAAGAACGGTGAGGATGTGATTGCAGCTCCTAACAGCAAGAGCGAATGGGGTTACATCTTCAAGGACTGCACCATCGAGAACAAGGCAAAGGCATTCAGCCTCGGCCGCTCATGGAACAACATTACCCGTCTTACCTGGCTCAACACCACCGTAAACCAGAAGGATGAGATTCTGAACGACGACAAGAAGTATGCTTACTTCACCATCAACGCGATGGGCGATGCCCTGGCAGACAAGTTCCGCCTCGACGTATTGAAGGATGCAGAAGGCAACGTATTCTCTCCTGCAGAGAAGAAGGTAGTATTCAAGGCATCAGACGGCAAGGTATTGAAGGACGAGGAGAACATCATCCTCACAACCGACGAAGCAGCTGCTTACTCTCTGAAGAACATATTCGGTGAGTGGGAACCTGACAAACTTTCTGCTCAGCAGACAGTAAGTACAACAACCGAAGCAGATGGCAAACTTGCTTGGGAAGGTGATGCCCAGATGTACATCGTATTGAAGGACGGCAAGTTCTTCGCCATGACAGCAGAGAAGACTCTCGACATCGCAGGTGCTACAGGTACATGGAGCGTTCGTGCTGCCAACGAGATGGGTGGTTTCGGCAAGATGACTTCCGTTGTTACAGGCATCAAGAACATTGCTGCAGCAAATGAAGCAGCCACCGTAAGCACAGCCATCTTCTCGGTAAGCGGCGCTCAGCAGAACAGTCTTCAGAAAGGAATCAACATCATTGTGAAGACACTTGCAGACGGCAGCAAAAAGACCGAAAAAGTTATCATGAAATAAAGAAAAGCGACCGTCTCTGTTTTCGTTCAAGGAGAGGCGGTCATAAGTCAAGAAAACAGTTAGCGCCCAGCAGTTGACTACCACATGCACATCACCTGTTGTGCAAGCGCATATCAGCTGTTATGCAAGCGCACAACAGCTGTTGTGCGGCTAAAGAAGCTGATTATCTCAAAAACTTATACTGTCTTTTCCAACAATATTTCAGTAATATATCAACAACAAGAGAGTGCGTCATGGACTTATGGCACACTCTCTTTTCCGTTTTCCAAAGACACAAAAAAACTTATGACGTAATCGTTTTCGTATATTTAAACTTTAAAGACGGACGCTTTTCTGCAGAAAAGTAGTATCTTTGCAAAAAATCAAAAGACCTAGAGTATAAAGTATGAACAAATTATCATTCAAAACAATGGTGCTTGCAGCACTAATGGCATTCCCTATGTTTGTAAAAGCACAGACATTCTCGGGAATAGAAGCAGAAAAGAGTGCCCAGAACACTCCAGAGAACTGGCCTACAGTAGCCCTTCCGAATTTGCCGGAAATCACATCTGCCAACACCTTCAACATCAAGGACTATGGCGCTTCCACTACGGCAGAAGACAACACCAAGGCTATCCAGAAAGCTCTGGATGCGGTTCCTTCTACAGGTGGTATGGTGGTGATTCCTGCCGGTACATGGATGTTTGGCAGCACAGACCAGATGACCAGCAAGACCGAGGTGCTCAGCATCAAGTCCAAAACCGTACTCCACCTTTGCGCAGGTGCCACCCTGAAGCTTGTGGAATACGGCAAGGCTCCCAACAACAAGACCGTATTCATCGGTTGCAAAAACAAGAACCAGAGCGACATTGTCATAGAGGGTGAAGGTGAGACCTCCATCATCGACGGACAGGGAACCCGCTGGTGGAAGGCCCGCGACAACAAGGAGACTTTCAATCCTGGAGCCATGATCCGCTTCGAGAAAGGCAGCCGATTCCTGGTCCGCAATCTCAAGATACAGAATACTCCTGGTGTCAACATCACCTTGAGCAACAGCAATGGCGCCAGCAACGGTACCGTCCATGACGTAACCATCTACAATCCATCTTCAGAGACCAGGACCGAACAACCTTCCCATAATACAGACGGTATCTCTATCTGGGGACGCAACATGAACATCTATAACTGCAACATCAGCACTGGTGATGACAACGTGGTCTGCGATGATGATGCACAATACATCCATATCTGGAACTGCGACTTCGGTACAGGTCATGGCGCTTCTATCGGCAGCTTTACCAACAACATCAAGCATGTATGGTTCGACAACATCAACATGAACGGTACTACCGCAGGCATCCGCATGAAAACGGGTATCAACAGTGACGGTACGCTCCGTGGCGGTGGCGAGGAAGACTGGAAGTTCACCAACTTCACCATGACCAAGGTAAAGACCCCATTCTCTATCGACTGCTTCTACGATAAGAAATATAGCAGTGACCCAGCAATAGACAAGGCTAACGCCAGAGCTTTGGACGCCACAACCCCAACCTACAACGGCATCCTGCTTCAGAACGTGAAGACAACGGATGTTTGCGAAGGCAACGCTATCTTCCTGATTGGCCGCCCGGAGAGTCACATCAAGAACATCACGCTCGACAATGTGCAGATCAAGGCTAAGAAGGGTATTGACATCCGATTCGTAGACAACCTCGTCTTCAAGAACGGTTCCAAGATTTCCTGCACCTCCGGCAAGCTGTGGATTCGTCAGTATGATTCTACCGTAGACGACCAGTGTAATGCTACTGGTCAGGATCCCAATCCCAGTCCCAATCCCAACCCAGGCGAGACAACAGAAGTAAGCTACATCCTGGATGCATCAACCTGCACATCTTCTTCAGGTGATCCATCTCCATGGACGTTCAACAACGGTTGCAGCATAGAGAGCAGCAAGGGTTATGCTTCTGCCAAGAACAGTACCATCAAGTACAGCAAGGGCGTACAGTTTACCATCAACCTGCCAGAGAATGTAACCATTACCAAGGCGTCCTTTGCAGGATACGCCAACGAAGACAACAAGGAATGCTACCTTGGCGAATTGAACGGAACCTCCTTTGGAGCCAAAGATTACCTCTTCCCTAGCCGTACAGAAACCATTTCTACGGATACCAAGCACGAGGTAACCCTGGAAACTCCTGCCACAGGCATGCTGACCTTCACCCCACAGGGCGCACAGGCTGCATGGATCATCACCCTCACTGGCACAAAGGCTAGTTCTACAGGAATCTCTTTTATCCAGAATGATGCCAAAGCCGGCAAAGGAAACATCTACGACCTGGCAGGAAGAGTGGTCAAGAAGAACGCTTCTGCACAGGACATGAATGGTCTGAACAAAGGCATCTACATCTTCCAGAACAAGAAGTATGTAGTAAAGTAACAACACCCAAACCCGCAAGGATACCGTTGAAGTATCCTCTTGCGGGTATATTTATGCAAAAAGGCGTAAATTTTAACATTTTCTCAAACGTTTACGTATTTTTTCAGAAAAACTTTGAGAGAAAAGTGACTTTATTCAAAAAATATTTTTAATTTTGCATGAGATAAGTAAACTATATTATAAATTAATCTAAACCTAGAAGTGTATGTCTGGTAAATACAAGAATCTTAGATTTGCGCTTGTTGCCGCAACCTTGACGATGTCAGCCAACGGTTTTGCGCAAACAGTGATTAAGGGTAATGTAACCGACAATACTGGCGAGCCCGTAATTGGTGCTTCTGTCCTCGAAGAGGGTACTGGCAGCAATGGTGGTGTAACCGATATTGATGGAAACTTTACTATCACTCTGAAAGGCAATAGTAAGAAACTGAAGATTTCATACGTAGGTATGAAACCTCAGGTAGTAAACGTATCTGGCAAGTCTGTCATCAACGTGAAGCTCGAAGACGACGCTACATCTCTCAACGATGTCGTTGTCATCGGTTATGGTTCCGTTAAGAAGAAGGACTTGACTGGTTCTGTTGCTACAGTAAACAGCGAGACATTGGCAGCCGTTCCTGTTGCCAATGCATCAGAGGCTTTGACCGGTAAGATGCCAGGTGTGCAGATTACTACCAGTGAAGGTTCTCCTGACGCTACCGTAAAAATCCGTGTACGTGGTGGTGGTTCTATCACCCAGAGCAATGACCCATTGTTCGTTGTTGATGGTTTCCCTGTTGATGACATCAGCAACATTCCTGCCAACGAAATTGAAGATATTACTGTATTGAAGGATGCTTCTTCTACAGCTATCTACGGTTCCCGTGGTGCTAACGGTGTAATCCTCGTTACAACCAAGAGCGGTAAGAGCGGTAAGGTAAACGTAAGTTACAACGCTTATTACAGCTGGAAGAAGCTTGCCAACAAGCAGGACGTTCTGGGCGATCGTGACTACGTGAAGTGGCAGTACGAGTTGGCTCTCCTGAAGAACAACAACGACCCTAGCAAGATCAGCTCTTACACAGATTATTTTGGTGAATACCAGGATATGGATATGTACAGCACAGGCGTTACTAACGACTGGCAGGATCTTACCTATGGTAGAACAGGTAACACATTCAACCATAACTTGAATATCACCGGTGGTTCTGACAACATCAAGTATGCATTCAGCTATGCACACATGAACGATAAGGCTATCATGGTGAACTCAGGTTACAAGCGTGACAACTTCAGCTTGAAGTTGAACACCAAGCCATCAAAGCGCACAACCCTCGACTTCCAGGCACGTTACGATATGACTAACGTTATTGGTGGTGGTGCCAATGAGGCTGCTGGTAATTACGATACCGACCGCCGCTTGAAATACTCAGTTATCTATTATCCAATGCCTGTAGCCAATATGGATCCTACAGTAGGTGCAGATGATGATGATTTGGGTAACCTCTACAATCCTATCACCTCTGCTTACGACAACGACCGCAGAAAGGAACGCAAGAACTTGAATCTGGGTGGTGCTTTCGGATGGGAAGTACTCGACAACCTGAAGCTCAAGGCTGAGTTCGGTTACGACTACTACAACCAGTATGACAAGCGTTTCTGGGGTCTGACTACATATTATGTAAAGAACGTGCCAACAGGTGACAATCAGAATCATCCTGCAATCCGTCTTACAATGACAGACCGCCATCGTTTCCGTAGCACCAACACCATCAGCTACGATTTCAAGAAGCTGTTCAAGAATAAGGATCATAGCCTCAACATTCTGGCAGGTCACGAGTACGTGATTACCAAGAAGCGTGAGAATATGGACGAGGTTCATGGTTTCCCTGTAGATTACAACTCTACTACAGCTTGGAAGTTGACCTCTCAGGGTACTCCATATACAATTGATGACTCTTACAGCGCAGACGACAAGCTGTTGTCATTCTTCGGTCGTGCCAACTACAACTACTTGGATCGCTACCTCTTGAGTGCAACCTTCCGTGCCGATGCATCATCTAAGTTCTCTAAGGAGAACCGTTGGGGTTACTTCCCATCAGCAGCCTTGGCTTGGCGTATCTCTTCTGAACCATTCATGAAGGGTACAAAGAAATGGCTTGATGACTTGAAACTCCGTTTCAGCTACGGTACTGCAGGTAACAACAACATCCCTGTAGGTCAGCTCGTTCAGGCTTACGAGAACAAGGCAACTACATGGGTAAATGGAATCGCAAACTATTGGGCTCCATCCAAGACTATGGCTAATGCCAACTTGAAGTGGGAGACAACCATCACCCGTAACCTGGGTCTCGACTTCACTCTCTTCGGTGGTAAGATCAATGGTAACGTTGAAGCATACATCAATACAACAAAGGACTTGCTCATCGAGTTCCCTGTAGCTGGTACTGGTTATGACACACAGTATCGTAACATGGGTAAGACCGAGAACAAGGGTCTTGAGTTCTCTGTCACATGGCATGCCATCGAGAAGAAGGACTGGGGCATTGACCTTGCAGGTAACATCGGCTTCAACAAGAACAAGGTCAAGAGCCTTGGTATCATGAACGACTTCGGTCAGGATTCCCGCTGGGCTTCTACCGAGATTGGTCAGGACTACTGGATTGCTGTAGGTAAGCCATTGGGACAGATTCGCGGCTATCAGCTCGACGGTAACGGCCGTTACGAGGTGAGCGACTTTGCTGGCTACGATGCAGCAAGCAAGACCTGGACATTGAAGGAAGGTGTAACAGACTGTAGCAGCGTAATCGGTACCATTCGTCCAGGTTCCCTCAAATTGAAGGACCAGGATGGCGACCATGTCATTACAGATGCAGATAACACCATTATCGGTGATGTAAATCCTAAGGCATTCGGTGGTTTCTCTATCAATGCCCACGCATATGGATTCGACCTCAGCGCCAACTTCAACTACTCTATCGGTAACAAGGTATATAATGCCAACAAGATTGAGTGGACCTCAACAGGTAAGTACCAGTACCGTAACATGAGTACTGTCATGGCTGACGGAAAGCGTTGGACTAATCTCGATCCAGAGACCGGTCTTTTGAGCAACGACCCAGTTCGTTTGGCAGAACTGAATGCCAACACAACCATGTGGTCACCATGGATGGGCAAGATGGTACTCACCGACTGGGCTATAGAAGATGCATCATTCCTCCGTTTGAACACCTTGTCATTGGGTTATACAATTCCTAAGACCCTTACACAGAAGATAGGTATCCAGAACCTGCGCTTCTACGTAACAGCTTACAATGTATTTACCCTTACAGGTTACTCAGGTTTCGACCCAGAGGCAGACTGTATCTCAAAGACGGCTCTCACACCGAATGTTGACTACTCAGGTTATCCAAGAAGCCGTACATTCTTAGTGGGTGTAAATTTGAATTTCTAACATTAACGAGGAATTATCGAATATGAAAAATTATATTAAACTATCAATATTCTCCATGGCATTGGCTGCCGGAATGACATCTTGTGACCTGGAGGCTCCGACACAGTCAACCCTTGACGGTTCCTCTGTCTATTCAGTCTATTCTCTGGCTGAAGCTGAGGTTATGTCAATCCATGTGTCATTCGGTGAGACCAACTCTTACCGTGGTCGTTTCTTGCCATACTATGGCTTGAACACCGACGTTGAAGTACCTAGCGGTACAGCGCCATCATTTGCAAGCAAGAATGATGACAAGCAGAATCTGGTGAACTACGATACCAGCGAAAGTAATAGTCAGATGAACACTGACAACAATGCCTACGCTAAGTTCTATGAGGGCATCGAACGTGCCAACCTCGCTATCGAGGGTCTTCGTCAGTATGGCGATGTTGCCAACAACAAGAACATGGCGCAGCTGCTGGGTGAGGCTCTCACCTTGAGAGCTGTGATCTATACAGACTTGACAAAGGCATGGGGCGATGTACCTGCACGCTTCACTCCTAACAACAACGATAACATTTATATGCCACGTTGCAATCGCGACTCTATCTACAAGGTATTGCTCGCAGATTTGAAAGAAGCAGAAGATTACTGCTACTGGCCAAACCAGAACTCTGTTACCAAGACAACAGAGCGTGTCAGCAAGAGCTTCGTTAAGGCACTCCGTGCCCGCATCGCTCTCTACGCTGGTGGCTATGGTCTCCGTGGCGATGGTTACCGTTTGAGCAAAGACCCAGAGTTGGCTCCAGAGAAGATGTATCAGATTGCAAAAGAAGAATGCGAGGACATCATCAATGCCGGTTACAACAAGTTGGGTAGCTTCAAGGAGAACTTCACCAAGCTCTGCCAGGACAATGTAACTGCTGGCGGTGAGAGTATCTGGGAGATTCCATTCTCTGACGGTCGTGGTCGTGTACTCTATACATGGGGTGTCAAGCACGCTTCTAAAGACCAATATACCCAGCAGAATCAGGGTGGTGTAAACGGTCCTACTCCATATCTCTACTACGATTTCGATGCAGACGATGCTCGTCGCGACATCACCTGTGTTCCTTATCAGTGGAGCAAGGAGTTGGTTAACGGCAAGTCTCACCAGGAGTTGCGCAAGATTTCTCAGTGGTGCTTCGGTAAGTTGCGCTACGAGTGGATGAAGCGTATCGTAACATCAACCAACGACGATGGTGTAAACTTCCAGTATATGCGTCTTGCTGATGTTTATCTGATGGCTGCTGAAGCAGAGAACCAGTTGGGTAACACATCAACAGCCTGGAACTATATGGAGCCAGTCTTGGCTCGCGTATTGCCAGCTGCTAAGGTAAACGCATTGAAGGCTAAGTATTGTGCAAGCAAGGATGCTTTCCAGCAGGGAATCATCGAACAGCGTGGCTTTGAGTTCGCAGGCGAACAGCTCCGTAAGGCTGACCTCGTACGCTGGGGTATCATTGACAACAAGATGGCAGAGGCTAAGCAGAAACTTACAGACCTTGCAAACCGCCAGGGCGCTTACGAGGGATTGCCAGACAAGATCTACTATACTCTTGATACAGATGGTGAGACTCTGAAACTCTACGGTCTTAACAAGGGTGAGGACAACGCTGACAAGATCAAGGAATTGAAGGCTGCAGGTTGGGAAAACAAGAGCTGGTTTGTAAGCAATGGTGCCAACATCATCACCGAAGATTACATCAACGGTCTCTATGTTGAGCAGCCTAGCACACACTGTTTGTGGCCAATCTGGAAGACATTCATCGACAAGTCTAACGGTTACCTCAACAATGACGGTATCTACGGACAGTTGTCAGACTAAATTTTAATATCTGAAACAATGAAAAAGATTAATATATTAACAGCATGTATGTTGGGGCTATCTACTGTAGCCCTGACATCCTGCGGTGACGTTGCCGATGAAGTAACAAGCATCGTATTCGACCGCAACTTTGCACCTGTAGGCTTGGAATCAAGCAATGTGACTGAGACTTCTGCTAAGTTAAGCTGGACTCAGTCTGCCGGTGCCACATCATATACCATCGAGTTGTTTGCTAACGACAGCTTGACATTCGCAGGTTCTCCAGTAAAGACATTCACAGGTATCAGCGCTTCTGATATTCCTTATACCCTTTCTGGCCTGGACTACGACACCAAGTATTCTGCACGTGTCATGGCTCTCGATGAGGCTAACACAAACAGAAACTCCAAGTGGAGCAACGTATATTTCCGTACCAGTGCCCAGCAGATTCTGAAGAGCATGAAGACTCAGGACGTTACAGATAAGACGGTAGATCTTTCCTGGCCTTCTGACGAGAAAGATATTTCTACTATCGAAATCTCTACCAAGGAAGGTCAGTTGGTTACAACATACACCGTAACCGAAGAGGACAAGGCTGCCGGTAAGGCAACTGTTGGTGGTCTTTCTCCTGAAACAGAATATGTTGGTAAACTCTACTTCAATGGTCGTGAGCGCGGAAGCAAGAGTTTCAAGACGATTGCTGACCTCAACGGTGCTACTGTTGTTAAGGAAGGCGACAACTTGAAGAGTCTTCTTGCCAATGCAACTGATGGTGAGGTATTTGCTTTGATGCCAGGTACCTACCAGTTGGAATCAGCAGAAGCTGATGGTACAACCTCTTCTGTCGCATTGAAGGCAAGCGTTATCATCAAGGGTATCTACCCTACTGATAAGCCGGTTATTCAGGGACGATTCGAAATCAACGGTGCTACCAACGTTAAAATTGACAATGTAGTACTGGATGGTTCTTTGAACAACTCTACTGATCAGGCCTTCAATTTCAAGAAGGCTGGTGATGTTGAGAAGCTGGTAGTATCCAACACAGAAATCAAGGGTAAAGAAGGCGGTGGCTTCGCTAAGGGTATCTGCTACATCAATGTGGCTGCCAAGGTTGGTGAGGTAACATTCGATAACTGCGATATCCACGAGATTCAGTGTGACGGTGGTGACTTCTTCGACTCTCGTAAGGGTTATATGGACGTCTTGAACTTCAAGAACTGTACATTCTATAACATCTGTGCCAGTCGTGACTTCATCCGCTACGACGATGGTAAGATTGCTAAGGAGACTGTAATTACTGTAGATCACTGTACAATTAATGGTGCAGCAAACAACAAGAGGCGTCTCCTCTATGTACGTAATGGCTGTTCAAAGATTGTCTGGAGCAACAACATCGTAACTAATACAAATGCTGTCTGGACCAACCAGTCTAAGACAAAGGAACCAGAGTTCAACAACAACGTATACTACAACTGTACAAACTTGAACACAGTTGTTTGGGTAGACGGCAAGGGTGATAATGCATTCAACGATCCTACAGCTACTGTAAATGATCCAAAGTACAAGAATGCAAGCAAAGGCGACTTTACTATCGGTAACGAAGCTGTAGCTAAACTCAAGGTCGGTGCAGAAAAGTGGTACGCTGCTGAATAATATGACCAGACATTTGAAAAAATATAATACCCCTTAATCATTAAAGGCTGTATCTTTAGGCTTAGTCCTTCAGATACGGCCTTTTTTCTTGATTAGCTTCCTAAAAACAAACATTGCGTAATCGTTTGCGTATTTTTTGCAGGATAACCCTTTGGTTATTCCACAAAATGTTGTAACTTTGTCCTTAATAAATAAGCCTATAAAAAGAATCACAATATGAACAAAACAATTGTACACACTGTTTTTAGGTGCTTTCTTGCCGGAATGGCACTAAGTGCTCCACTTACGTCCCTCAACATAAAAGCTCAGACTCCATCTAAAACCTGGAATCCGAACTTGAAGAACGGAATGTATCGCAACCCGGTAATTGACGCCGACTACTCAGACCCTGACGTATGCCGTGTGGGCAATGACTACTATA